>Ga0224722_1000286_pt1 | contig 29626 bp, 29 predicted proteins | sample Balambano_FR1_Me_FD_161646 | JGI IMG/M metagenome (GOLD analysis project Ga0224722, IMG submission 161646) | Freshwater sediment microbial communities from Lake Towuti, South Sulawesi, Indonesia - Balambano_FR1_MetaG | ecosystem: Environmental > Aquatic > Freshwater > Lake > Sediment | place... | reverse complement strand
GATACTTTCTTGCCCATTTCCTTACTCCTTTATCTGATCCAATGGGTGGAAAGTCTCCTTTATTCTAGCCTATCTCCGTGTCCGACTGGTTCTGAAACGAAACAACAACGGCCCAGGCGACTGGCGAGACCTCAGCGGCCTCCGGGGTTCTGATTCGCATTAACCAACAGGCTGCACTCAGCTTTACCGGCGAAGTAGAAACGCAGGATACCATTAATCTGGCGACACGCGCGATTGAGGCGGTTGAGGCACAGTTGTCGCTGCCAGAAGGGGTTGAGATTACTCAGGGGTACAACAGCGAATTCCAGCAGGAGGGTTTCAGCGGGATTTTCGTTGCGATGGGGATTGCGCTGGTGATTGTGGTGGTAATTCTTGTCGTGGTGTTCGGCTCACCAGTGTACTGGTTTGCGGTGATCTTCAGCATCATTGTGGCACCCGTTGGGGCATCCATAGCGCTGACGCTCGCAGACCGCACATTGGGTATCTCTGCCTTGATTGGCCTGTTGATGTTGTTAGGTCTTGTGGTGACAAATGCGGTTGTGCTTATTGACCGCGTAAGCTCTAACCGGCGTGAGCGCAGCATGAACCTGTATGATGCGCTGGTGGAGGCGGGGGGGAGACGCTTGCGCCCAATATTGATGACAGCTCTGGCTACGATTATCGCGCTGACACCTCTCGCGTTGGGTCTTTCGGAGGGGGCAATTATCGCAGAAGAGCTTGGGACAGTGGTAATTGGCGGCCTGATCAGCAGTACTCTGTTGACGCTGATAGTAGTTCCTGTTGTGTACTATCTCATCACACCGTTACATAAAGCAGTGATGGGCTATAAAGAACAGCAGCGAGGCGGGGAGTAGCAGGGTAGGGGGAGGGACAGATGAAGTTCCTCCCCCTCAGGCCGCTTAAACTGTCTGGCGGGCAGGAATGAGTTCCAGGTTTTCCCCAACAATTTTGAAAGCCTGGAGCGCCTTGTCCAGCAGTTCCGTTGTATGTGTGGCAATGTAGCTGGTACGAAGCAGGCTGGCATTGGGTGGTGTTGCTGGAGGAACGACAGGGTTTGTGTAAACGCCGTTTTCGATCAGCGCACCCCAGGTAATACCCGTGAGATACTGGTCACCAATGATTACGGGAATGATGGGTGTCTGACTGCCGCCAACGTTGTACCCTAACTGCTGAAGGCCGCTGCGCATGTAATCGGCGTTTTGCCAAACTTTCTGCACATGCTGCGGTTCAGATTCAATGATGTCGAGAGCAGCCAGCACAGCGGCTGCATTCGGTGCTGGCAGCGCCGCCGAGAAGATCAGGGAGCGTGCATGATGCTGAATATAATGTATGACATCGTGTGAACCAGCGATAAAGCCACCGATACTGGCGAAGCTTTTGCTGAAGGTGCCCATCATCAGGTCTATCTGATCTGACAAGCCAAACTGCCAGGCAGTACCACGACCCTGGCCTGTTACCCCAACACCATGCGCATCATCTACCATCAGGCGTGCGCCGTGGCGCTTGCATACTTCCAGAATCTCAGGCAGTGGGGCAATATCACCGCCCATGCTGTAAACACCATCAATAACCACCAGTTTGCCCGCATCGGTTGGCAAACCACGCAGCACCCGATCAAGATCGTCAACGTCGTTATGCTTGAAGCGTTTCATTTCGCCACGAGACATCATCACACCATCGACGATACAGGCATGGGCTTCCTTGTCGAGGATGGCGTAGTCTCCCTTGCCAAGGATAGCTGTCAACGTGCCGACGTTGGTCTGGTACCCAGTCGAAAACACGAGCACGGCTTCCATTCCGACGAAGGTTGCGAGGCGGCGTTCCAGTTCCAGGTGAAGCTCAAGCGTGCCGTTGAGGAAACGGGAGCCTGTGACGCTGGTGCCGTAGCGCTCAAGGGCCGCTGCTGCCGCCTGCTTAACACGAGGGTCTGTTGTGAGTCCAAGGTAGTTATTAGAGCCCAGCATCACAACCTGCTTGCCTTCAAAAGTGGCTGTAACACCCTCTGAGTGGCTGAGAGCTCGGAAGTAAGGATATATTCCCAGTTCCATTGCCTCTTTTGCTGCGGTGAAGCCTTTTACTTTGTCGTATAAGTCAGCCACGGTGTTGCTCCCTGTAGGTACACATGCGGGTGGGTGTTGTGGTCATGGAATTTTGTTAGTTTAACATAGATTGCAGGTTTCTCAACATGACGTTAACGGGTTCGCCATGTGCATAGAAGATAACCCCACTGGCATCCCAAAAGTTACTTGCAAGGGCAAAGCCCGGTGTGTTACCATTACCAGCGTGTTGCAGGCCTAAGTGGGAGTTAGTCTATTCATGTCCGCATTAACTATCAAACGTCTTGTTGTCGTCATTGTGTCTCAGATTCTAGGGTTTATCATCACATACGGCATCATTACTATTGGTTTTGATTTGCTTCCGCTGTTCTCTTCGATACAATCGCCACAGGGTGTCAGCATTGCGGAGTATGGTAACATATATTTTCTGGTGACCGCCGTTCCTATAGGAATCATCGTGATGATTTGGCTGGACGCCCTTGTCGATTCGAAAATTCTACCGGATTGAAACTGATAAACCATTGTAACACCAAAACGCCCCTGAGAGGGCGTTTTTGCTGTCAGGGACGTTGAAGTAACCTTGCCAATTCTGCTGTGCCTGTTGTGTTGTGGATGCGTAACCTGGGTATTTCGAACTGGTTATCTGTTGTGACTAATGATCCAGGTTGCGTGGTTACAGCGTGTAAGAGGCGAGTCTGCGCGATAACGCTCAGTACCGTGTGGTCATAGCGACCCATAGGGTAAGAAAACACGATCGGTGGTATGCCTGTGTGAGCTGTAATGCTTTCCATACTGCCGAGTATCTGATAGGTCAGATAGTCGTACGACCGTTGTCGCAGATCCGGATGCGTTTTTGTGTGCGAGGCGATCGTCATGCCGGCAGCGGCCATTTCCTTTGCTTGCTGCCAGGTCATATAGCCGTGGCGTTGATCGTCCAAAAATCCGGTGATCACAAAGAAAGTGCCTGTGAAGCCAAATTCAGCAAGGGCAGGGTAGGCCTGAGTGAAGTGATTATCGTAGCCATCATCAAAAGTCAGGATGACGGGCTTGTTCGGCAGAGTTGCACCATGTGTAAGTGCACGGTGCAAGTCTGTAAAGGTGATAGTTTCGTAATCATTCTCTGCGAGGTAACTAAGGTGATCTTTAAACAGGGCAGGTGATACTGTTAGATCAGTGCGAATTTCATCGGCATCAGCGGGAAGATCTTCAATGTAGTGATACATCAAAATCGGAGCGTGAATCCGGCGCAGGATACCATCGCCGGAGTTTTCATTAACAGCCGCCGCCTGTGGCGTGACATTAACAGCAAGGCACCAAATGATCACAGGCAACAGAATTCGCATAGTCATTAACCCCATCAGACCCAATCAATACATCACATGATAGATTTTGCAAGAGAATACCAGATAGAGTAAGCTATATGACCACAAAAAACTCAGCAATTTCAGGATTCTACAAAAAAAACATTGAGGAACGACAACATATCCTCAAAGAGTGGGCAAACCTAAGCGAGAGCGAGCTAGCGACACTAACCCAGAATTTAAGCGCCGAAAACGCCAGTAACATGATCGAAAACGCCATCGGCATATTCAGCTTACCATACGGACTTGCAACAAACTTCCTAGTCAACAACATTAACTACCTCATCCCACTCGTCATTGAGGAACCATCTGTAGTCGCTGCGCTAAGCAATGCAGGCAAACTGATACGCGAAGGAGGCGGCTTCAATACACATAGTGACGAACCGCTCATGATCGGGCAGATACAAGTACTCGACATGCCAGATCTGAACCAAGCAGAACAAGCAATACTCGAAAATCAGGCACTCATACTTGAAAAGGCAAACGAAATAGGCGGCAGCATCGTCAAAAGGGGAGGTGGAGCAAAAGGATTAGCCTGCCGATCATTCCCAGACACACGTGTTGGACCAATGCTCGTTATTCACCTCATCATTGATGTGCGCGACGCAATGGGAGCAAATGCTGTCAACACTGCGGCTGAACACACGGCACCTCTTATTGAGGAACTAACGGGTGGTCGAGTTAACCTACGCATACTTACAAACCTCACTGACGAGCGAAAAGCGTATGCTGTTGGAATCATACCAGCCAGTTCACTGGCAAGCAGCACTATCAGCGGCCATGAGGCCGTGCAGCGAATCGTCGAAGCCACAACGCTCGCAGAGGTTGACCCATATCGTGCCGCAACCCACAACAAAGGCATCATGAACGGCATAGATGCTTTTGTCATTGCTACCGGAAATGACTGGCGCGCAATTGAAGCAGGTGCTCACGCATACGCAGCCAGAGATGGTCAGTATCGCAGCCTTACCAAGTGGGAAATAACCGCAGATGGCGACCTAAAAGGCAGTATAGAGATTCCAATGGCGCTCGGCGTAGTAGGTGGAGCGACAAAAGTACACCAAATGGCACAACTATCCCTTAAAGTGCTAGGCAATCCCAATGCCCGCACACTTGCTGAGATTGCAGCCTGTGTAGGACTCGCACAAAACTTCGCTGCAATACGTGCGCTAGCTATCGAGGGAATTCAAAGAGGGCATATGCGGATGCATGCAAAGCAGCTTGCAGTAGCGGCGGGGGCCGTTGGCGCAGAGGTCGCCTCAGTCGTAAACACCCTCACAAGAAGTAACAACATACGCTTAGAAACGGCCAAACAGATCCTGGAAGAACTGCGACAAAAGGACAAACACATATGACATCAAACCTATTGATGCGCCCCAATAACTCTGTCGGCATTGTTGGATATGGGGCCTATGTACCAAGATATCGATTACCCGGCCAGGAGATCGCAAAAGTATGGACAAATGGCCTGGGAGGCTCCCCGGTTCTTGAAAAAGCTGTTGCAGGAATCGATGAAGACGTCATCACCATGTCAATTGAAGCTGCGCGAAATGCCATTAAGCGCGGCCAGATTAATCCACAGGAAATACGCGCAGTGTGGGTGGGCAGCGAAAGCCACCCCTATGCAGTCAAACCAACCAGCACTATCGTCGCAGAAAGCATCGGCGCGTCTGCGAATATTCAAGCGGCTGACTGGGAATTTGCATGCAAAGCAGGAACAGAGGCTGTTCAGGCCTCCATTGGCCTGATTGGCAGCGGAATGGGAAAGTACGCATTAAGCATTGGGATGGATACGGCGCAGGGGCGACCCGGAGATGCCCTCGAATACACTGCTGCGTCTGGTGGCGCAGCCTTCCTGCTGGGACCAGCGGACGAATCATTAGCGATATATCAGGGCAGTTACAGCTTTGTGACAGACACGCCTGATTTCTGGCGCAGGGCAGAGCAAACGTATCCCAGCCATGGCGATCGCTTCACGGGCGAACCCGCATACTTCAATCACACGTTATCTGCTGCTACGAAGCTGATGGAACTGATGGGAACCAGCGCCAGGGACTATGTTTATGCAGTTTTTCACCAGCCCAATGTGAAGTTTCCCAGCAGGGCAGCCCAGCAACTAGGCTTCACAAACAATCAGATAAAGGCAGGGCTGCTGGCCAATGAGATCGGTAATGTATATTCTGGATCGTGTATGCTGGGCCTGACAGCGATACTTGACATCGCTAAGCCAGGAGACAGAATCTTCATGTGCAGTTATGGAAGCGGCGCGGGGTCGGATGCGTTTGATCTTATCGTCACAGATAAAATTGACGAACGCAAAGGGTTAGCGACAAGCACGCGCGACTACATTGCCCGCCGTACAGTAATCGACTATGCGACATATGCACGCTACCGGAATAAACTGAAGGACTAAACATGACTCAGATCGCTATAGCAGGTATCGGACTAACTCCTGTCGGAGAGCATTGGAGCACAAGCCTGGCCGAACTGGCGGCTGACGCAGCATCGCAGGCACTTAAGGATGCGAACCTGGCATCAGCAGACGCGATATTTATCGGCAATAGTTACAGCAGTACATATAATGAACAGACTCAGCTTGGGGCACTGATCGCCTCTACCATCGGACTACATGGCACCGAAGCGTTGTGCATTGAAGGAGGCACGGCAGCCGGTGGGCTGGCAATGCGTGCAGCATATCTCGCCGTTAAATCTGGCGAAGTTTCTACAGCGCTGGTGATAGGCGCAGAGAAAGTTACCGACATCGTAGCAGGCGATCGCATCAAAGCACAGAATATCAGCCTGGATGCTGATCACGAGGCAATCCATGGAGCGACACTGTCAGCAATGGCTGCACTCCTTATGAGGCGTTACATGCATGAGTATGGTGTAGAAATAAGCGCATTCGAAGGCTTCAGTCTCAACGCTCACGCCAATGGTAAGCGAAACCCTTATGCAATGTACCGGAACACACTTAAGCCAGGCGCGTTTGCGACTGCGCCCATGATTGCAGAACCCGTTAGCCTATTCGACAGCGCCCCAGATGGCGATGGTGCAGCCGCAGTGCTTGTAACCAGCCTGAAACTTGCGGAAGATCTCGTTGCTAAACCGGTGGAAGTAGCAGCGAGCGCAGCAGCAACGGACACACTGGCGTTACAGGATCGCGCTGAACCACTGCGATTAAGGGCTGTGGAGATCGCTGTAAGCAAGGCGCTAAAACAGGCTGGTATTGGAATACACGACATCAATGCCCTAGAGTTGCACGACGCCTTCACAATTCTTTGTGCCTTGTCATTAGAAGCCTCACAATTGGCCGAAAGAGGGCAGGGTTGGCAGTGGGCACAAGAGGGTGGCAAACGCATCAGCATTCAAGGAGAGCTGCCACTCAGCACATTTGGAGGTCTTAAAAGCAGAGGTAACCCCAGCGGTGCAGCAGGGGTATACCAGATTGTGGAAAGTGTAATGCAGCTTCGTGGTTTAGCTGGAGACAATCAGGTAAACGGACAGTGGATCATGACCCAAAATCTGGGTGGGCTGGGCAGTACAGCGGCTGTCCATATACTACACAGGTAAACAATGTGTCGTGGAATGATAGGTATTGAGAGCCTACAAAGACTTTCAACACCTATCCTGCTAGCTTTTGGAAGACCCTTGCCCGTAAACTCAGGATAGATTGTGCAGTGAGGCACAAATGACGCAAGGCAGGAGTCTATATCATGAGAGTTCCACGCTACTGGCGGATGAAGCAGCATCTTTACACATTGCAGACTACCGCACCTGCTGAAGCTAAGGTTGCATCCGAGGTTGAAAAATCAGCAACACAGGAGTCGCACCTCAACAGTTTGAGCAAGCCTGTGCAGAAGGAAGCCAGCGCTGCAAGACTTCCAGTAGTCGCGTAAGGCAGGTGAAGAATGGCGTACCTGGTTGAGAACGCACGCAACACTCAGCATGCCCGCGTTGCATCAGGCTGGGGAACAATTTACAGCTACACTGTTGTGCAGGAAGCCCCTGCGGGCTATGAGCATCAGGCGCCTTACATACTGGCGCTTGTGAAGCTTGATGAGGGCAATCTCGTTACCGCGCAGATCACTGATGTTAACGGCCCGATTAACATAGGTGACCGAGTCGAAATGGTAACACGAAAGCTAACCACAGATGGCACAAAAGGAATGATCGTCTACGGGTTTAAGTTCCGCAGACCAATACAATGAAAAGAGGCCACTCTACATAAGCGAGTGGCCTCCTTTAAGTTATCGACCTGTTCTGGCGCTTTGCCAGATACGTTTATCAGGCCTTTTTGGCCTCATTTTTCTTATACTCGTAGGCCAGCGACTGCTCAGTTGCACGATCAAATACGTGGATGTTGCCAATATCAATGACTGCATCCAGGCGACCGCCGACACGGGCTTCAGTACGAGGGTCTGTACGAGCAATGAACGACTTTCCGCTTTCTTCCAGATAGATAATCATCTCATTACCCATCTGTTCCACCACTTCCACATTGGCGCTCAATTCAGCAGGGTCAATATCGCGAGGCGAGAAGCGGCGATCATGAATGTCCTCCGGGCGCACGCCAAGGATAATTTCCTTGCCAACATGTGTTTTATAGGGGGTAGCCTTGCTGGCAGGCACCGTAAGCTTAAAGACGCCTGCATCAATCACAACCGCATCACCTTCACTCTTTAGCACTGCGTCAAAGAAGTTCATTGATGGGCTGCCGATGAAACCACCGACGAAGACATTATTTGGATTATGGTAAAGATTGAAGGGGGTATCAATCTGCTGCAGGCGGCCTGCGTTAAGCACAGCGATGCGAGACCCCATAGTCATTGCTTCAACCTGATCATGAGTCACATAGATGAAGGTTGTTTCAAGGCGTTGGTGTAATTTACTGATAAAGGAACGTGCTTCCACACGCAGCTTGGCATCAAGATTGGACAGAGGTTCATCCATCAGAAAGACATCTGGTTCACGCACGATGGCGCGTCCAACGGCAACACGCTGGCGCTGACCACCGGAAAGCTGCCGCGGGCGCCGCTGAAGCAGGTGCTCGATACCAAGACTCTTGGCCGCTTCGTGTACACGTTCGTCAATAATCTGTTTAGGAGTCTTGCGGAGTTTGAGGCCAAAGGCCATATTCTCATATACCGTCATATGCGGATAGAGCGCATAGCTTTGAAACACCATTGCCACATCGCGATCCTTAGGAGCTACGTTGTTCACAACACGATTGCCAATGAGAATTTCGCCATCGCTGATTTCTTCCAGACCGGCCAGCATACGCAGGCTAGTAGACTTACCACAGCCGGAAGGACCAACGAAGACAAGGAATTCCTTATCTGCAATGTCTATGTTCAGATCATTGACGATGGTGAGGTCACCATAACGCTTGTAAACATTCTTGAAAGTTACGCTTGCCACAACAGCCTCCGTAAATAAGAATTACATTGTCAAGTAATTTGGATAGAGTGCACAAAAATTTTGCAAACTATCGAGTGACTCAAAACTCACGTGATTATAATCTAACTTCTGGAATTTGCAAAATTTTGGGGGAAGTTGCAGTACAACGTCTAGATCATACAGGATTATCGAATGGCTGACAACATCAATGCGGAAATTGTGACAATCGGGACCGAGCTGCTGCTAGGCGAGTTAACGGACACAAACTCTGTATTTGTAGCACAAATACTGCGCGAACTAGGCATAAACGTTTTTTTCATTACAAGCGTTGGTGACAACATCAGCAGAATTGCCGATGTTCTGCGGATTGCTATGGGGCGTTCCGAGCTTATTATTACATGTGGTGGACTTGGCCCTACTGTTGATGACATGACACGCGAAGGGGTAGCAGCAGCAACTGACCGGAATCTGATATTTGTGCCAGCGCTCCTTGAGCAGATTCAGGCACGTTTTAGCAACTTTGGGATGGCAATGCCTGAGAATAACAAGCGTCAGGCATATATCCCACAGGATGCAACCGTTATCCATAATCCTGTAGGCACTGCCCCATCATTCATAACGGAACACAACGGTAAGCTCATCATCACGCTGCCAGGGGTTCCGCGTGAACTGAAATACCTGATTACAGAGGAGGTTGTACCATTTCTACAAAAGCGCTTTGCACTAGGCGTTATCAAAACCCGCAACCTGAGGGTTGCGGGCATTGGTGAAAGTGCGCTGGATGAGATGATCGGTAAGCAACTATTGAACTCTGCAAACCCGTCAATTGGCCTTGCTGCGCATCACGGTGTCATTGATGTTCGACTGACGGCGAAGGGGGATTCCGCTGCGCAGGTTAATGACATGCTTGATGAGATGGAGGCGCGCGTCAGACAGAGGATCGGCACATATGTTTATGGTTACGATAAGGATCGAATTGAAGATGTTGTAGCACAATCCCTGCGGCTGCGCCACGCCCGACTGCACATTCTTGAGGTTGGGTTAAACGGCCTGACTGCCAACCTGCAACGGGTCAGCAATCATGCAGAGTTTCTGGGGACGGTTGAGTCGTTTCCAAATGTGCTGGCGTATCTTGAGGCCTATCCACACCAGATGAGCCTGTCGTATCGCGAATTGGCTAACGCGGCAATTGAACGACTAGTTCAAGATGCGAGCGACTTTGCAATTGTTATCATCAGCGATGCAGAAGTTAACGAAAAGCCAGACAGTGCTGAAGCAACTATCGTTGTCGCGGCGTCATTTCACGATAGCACTACGCGCGGTTATGGGTTTGGAGCAAGGTCGGAACTTGCGCAGGGTTGGGTGAGCCGGTGGGCACTTGCCAGCATCTGGCGCATGTGCGTAAAGGTAAACAATGCATCGTAAAGAGAAACTCCTGCATACACTGCTGACTTCAGAGCAGCAGCTTTCCGGCATCATGCTGGCGCCAGTTGTGTCGTCCTTGCCGCTGGCTATTCAGCGCTACGATGATCCCTTTCTTCCATTTGGAAAAGCAGTGATACAGGGTACCCGCGACCTGGTACAGATTTACGTGTTTGACCTGGCTGCATACCTCGCCCTGGGTGGGGCAGGTGCTGTTGCCCTGGAGCGAACGATACGCTATGTCGATGAGCAAATCATCACCATCATACATGGGCCCTTCAGCAGACAGGCATTTGCTGGCCTTACAGATATCATATCGTTCGGGGCTGACGCTGTTACTGGGCTGGATACACCGCTGACAGGCGTGGTGACGGTGAGTAATCACGGAGTTCACCTTGTGTCGGCTATCATTCCACTTATTACAGTAGGGCAGCAGGCAGAGGGTGCTGCCGACATGCCAGAATATGTGAACAGGATCCGGGAGCGACTGTTAACATGAAGCAATCGGAAGCTCTGCCAGACGACCATCACAATCTGTATGCTCAGCTTTACGACACGGGCATCATGCAGTTCGGACACTTTTCAGCTGGCGAGTACAGCCTGCCATACCACCTTGACTTCAGCCTGCTGCCTTCATACCCGGATGTGCTCCGGGCACTTGCTAACGCTTTATCTCGCCGGATTTCTTTAGTGCCGCATCAACGTATATTATGTGATCTGTTGTCGCTGCCGGCAGCAGTCATCATTGGCCAGGAATACAGAATTCCCGTCGTGTATGAAAAAGCAGCCACAGGCAGTGCTGCTCATGACCTGGCTGGTGCGTATGATATCGGGCATCCAACCACGGCCATTATGAGCTCACCAGGGCAAGCAGCGGAACGAACAGTACTGCGGAGCAGATCCGTCGGATTGGACGTTCGAGAGACATTATTTCTCTTTAGTGAACGATCACATCCTCAAGCCATTACTGATCTGGAAAGCTGCATTACCGTGCTGGAAAGTACTGGCAAGGTTACCAAACACCAGATGCGTACCATTGAAGTATGGCTTGCAAAACAGACCGGGTAGCGATTGCAATCTATTCTTCGTCAAGGCTCAGAAGCGCCATGAATGCTTCCTGAGGCACTTCAACCTGTCCAATCATCTTCATGCGTTTCTTGCCCTTCTTTTGCTTCTCCAGCAGTTTTTTCTTGCGCGTTATGTCGCCGCCATAGCACTTTGAGAGCACATCCTTGCGGATAGCACTGATATTTGCCCTGGAGATCACACGCTTACCCACCGCAGCCTGTACTGGCACTACAAACATCTGGCGAGGGATGAGCTCCTTAAGTTTGGTTACGAGCTTCTGACCTTTGCTAAAAGCGTCACCGCGATGCACGATAAGAGCAAGAGCATCAACTGGCTCGTTGTTGACCAGTACATCCAGCTTGACGAGGTCGCCTGAACGATACTCATCGAACTGGTAATCAAGACTGGCGTAGCCCTGTGTAATGCTCTTCAGGCGATCATAGAAGTCAACGATAAGCTCTGAAAGTGGCAACCGGTAGTGAAGAATCACACGGCGGGCATCCAGATACTCTGTCGTGATGTATTCACCACGCTTCTTGATGACCAGATCCATTACGCCACCGATATAGTCCTGTGGCGTATACACCTGGATCTTCATCCATGGCTCACGTATTTCCTCAATATCCTGTTCAGCAGGCATCTCAGCAGGGCTATCAACGGTGATCAGAGTGCCGTCGCGCCTGACAATCTGATATTCGACACTGGGAGCAGTAGCCAGAATGTCCAGATCGTATTCGCGTTCCAGACGTTCCTGAATAATCTCCATGTGAAACAGCCCTAGAAACCCTACGCGAAAACCAAAGTTTAGGGCCTGTGATGTCTCTGGTTCATAAACAAGAGAGGAATCATTCAACTGCAATTTATCTAACGCATCGCGCAGATCCTGATAATCATCGTTATCAGTGGGGTAGATCCCAGCAAATACCATAGGTTTGACACGCTTGTAGCCGGGCAAGGGTTCCAGTGCGCCACCAACTGCAAGCGTGATCGTATCGCCAACTCGGCATTCCTGCACGGTCTTTAAACCTGTGGCAACATATCCCACCTCACCTGCGCTCAGGCTGTCTACAGGGATCATTGCGGGGGTAAACACGCCAACTTCTATCGGTTCAAACCTGGTATCGGTAGCCAGCAGCTTCAACACATCCCGTTTGCGCAGCACCCCATCTACTACACGAATATAAGCAACTACTCCTTTGTACGAATCATAGTGAGAATCGAACACCAGTGCACGCAGAGGTGCTTCGAGCGAACCCTTAGGCGGCGGCACATGTCTGATCACCAGTTCCAGCACATCCTGCACACCAATTCCATTCTTTGCAGAGATACGCAGAATATCCTCTGCTGGCGTCCCCAGCAGATCTTCCAACTCCTTGCCCACATCATCCGGGCGCGCCGCTGGAAGGTCTATTTTGTTGAGCACAGGCAGCACTTCAAGATTCTGCTCCAGCGCGAGATATACGTTTGTAAGCGTCTGAGCTTCGATGCCCTGGCTGGCATCAACCACCAGTATGGCGCCCTCGCATGCCTGCAATGCGCGGCTTACTTCATAGGTGAAATCGACGTGGCCAGGGGTATCGATCAGGTTGATTATATAGTCCTCGTCGCTGCGACTGCGGTACGTCATCCGCACAGCCGACGCTTTGATGGTAACACCGCGCTCGCGCTCCAAATCCATGCTATCTAAAAGTTGATCCTGCATATCACGTGAGCTGACGGTACGCGTCAGTTCCAGGAGGCGATCCGCGAGGGTGCTCTTGCCGTGATCAACATGTGCAATGATAGAAAAATTGCGAATTCTGCTCTTGTCCATAAACCAGGGATCACCATTCCACTCCAATCGGAGTCATTATAATGGTTTGTAGCCTTGAATAAGTAGTGTGGGTATGGATGCGATGCTACAAAACAGCTTCAATAATGCTGTCAAGCGCAGCGGGTGACGAGGCACTGCCTGCCGAGAACCATGCAAGAAATTCCACGTTGCCGGCGGGGCCTTTGATCGGCGATTGTACGAGGCCTCGTAACGCCAGGCCCAGCCCAGCCGCAAATGTCAGTACAGTATTCAGAACCTTTATGTGGATCTCACGATGCCTGACGACACCTCCTTTGCCGACTTCAGCACGACCGGCTTCAAACTGGGGTTTTATGAGCGCAATCACGTCACCATCATCTGTGAGCCAATTTATAATTACCGGGAGGATTAAACGCAGTGAGATAAACGATGCATCAATTACTACCAGATTGACTGGTTCTGGCAGCTTCTCAAGATAGCGAGCGTTTGTGCGTTCCATCAGAACAACGCGATTGTCATCTCGCAGTTTCTGGGCGATCTGGCCATAACCCACATCAACTGCATAGACCTTTGAAGCGCCATACTGAAGCAGGCAGTCTGTGAAGCCACCCGTACTGGCCCCTACATCGGCAGCGACTTTGCCGACTGTGCTGAACCTGAAGTGTAGAAGAGCTGCTTCCAGTTTGTCTCCCCCCCGGCTCACAAACTTAGGGCGCTGATGTACTTCAATGAATGCATCAGCGTTACAGGGCGTTCCGGGTTTATCGATCATTACACCGTTCACCTGGACCTCACCTGCCATAATGATCGCCTGCGCTTTAGAGCGCGTTTCGGCCAGACCGCGTTCTACCAGAAGCACATCCAGACGCTTACGATCCTTTGCCATCAGTCACGCACCAGGGTGATCAGCATTTCCAGCGGGTTTGGATCTTCTGGCGTCAGAGAAAAACCATCAACACTTAAGGGCAGGTAGCCAACTGCGGAGACTAGAACACTGTAAGGCGCGTCATACTGTAATGGCCTGTCAATCTGGAAATTCCCGTTGCGGTCTGTCACCGCGAGTGCAAAGATCTGCGATTGTTCCCAGCGAAAATCAGCAACAGAGAAATCAGTGCTGATCAGCACAAATGTAACCCCTTCAATCCCTGTCTGGGTCTCATAATCAATAATGCGTCCTCGCAGCGTTACCCCTGTAGGAACAGCAAAGCGATCGATACGCAGCTGGCCTATGCCGACGGTTACTGTGCGTGATTCAACCAGCAGACCCGCAACATATAACCGGATTGTGTATGTTCCGTCTGGAATACCACCCCTGGATACAAGGCGCAGACGATAACCCTGCCCTGATTCTGCCAGTAACCACGGTTGCTCCTGAACAAAAAAAGTGGCGTCATCTACCAGCCACTCTACGCGCCATAAGGTGCCCAGGGCGATTTGCTGCCAGTTGAACTGTACCTGAAGCGACACAGCGCCATCAGGGAATGACGTTCCGGGCTGACCAGTCGTCTCGCCCGCAGCATCAACACGCTGAAACTCCACCGAACTGAATATGACCGGCAGGGCAGCTTGCTGGCTGCCAGCGATAGTAAAGTCGCCAGTAGCGGAGAGAATGTTGCTGATGTAAAGCTCTACGCGATACTCACCGATTGGCAAGCCCCCTTGTGGTTGAAGGCTGATGGACTGTGTTCCGTTCGCTCCTAGTTCAAGGCGCCAAAGGTCATTCGTCTGCACGAGTTGGGTATTGTTGTAATACCACACGACAGTCCATGGAAGATCCGGCTGCATGTTACTGTAGATAAAGCGAGCAGTCGCAATCGATCCTGTGGGCAGCACATAGCCACTGCCAGCTAACTGACCATCCGGATTGAGTATGCCAAATACCACATTGCTGAAGGCTGGTGCCGTTGGGAGGGGCCCCCCGACTGTAACGGTATATGAGGCTGCTGCTACGCCATCGATGAAAATCCGGTACTCATAATTGCCATTGGGATATGGCTGCCCACTGCTGCCTATGTACCACATCCCATTTCTGCCACCACTCCAGCGCACTGGTGGCAGGCTAAATGTTGTGTTTGGGATGCCATCAACAGTCACTCTGACTTCATAGACTGCTTCTGGCGTCATGTTGAAATAATCGAAGAAGAGATACAAACTGGTAGTGCCTGCCGGCAAGCTGGCTACGACGGTGGATGGAACATCATTCACAACGCTTGGCGCCGCAAAAACACGGGCAACTCTGGGCCTTTCAGCTGCTGCTTCAGAGCGAACAGCCTGTGTTAGGTCTCGTACAGTCAGGTCAAACGATGCACTGCGTATCAGGGGTCGTGCGAAATCTGAGGGCCTCACTACACTGATGTCATCACCAATCGGGATACAGGCATCTGCGCTGTTGACGACGCCATCACCGTTCATATCTTCAAGGCGCAGACAATTAGCATCTGCAAGCTGCGCTGCGGTTGGGGCAGAGGTAGGGATGCCGATTAACTGCCCAGCTTCATTGTAGACCCCACCGCCTGTCATAATGCCGCTGACAGGTTCTACCGATGACGTTTTGATCCAAGAACGCTCGCCCCCAATAGCCTCAGCGATAAAGCCACGGACAGTACCACGAATGCTGCGCACAGGCACATTGCCCAGGTCAGTGTAGCCAACGAATGTGACTGTCTGGTCCAGTTGGACATCGGAGGATGGCGCCTGATCCACAAACGGGAGCTGAGGAAAGGTAGTTGGATCGATTGAGCGCCCGTCGAATTCGCGTGTGATACGCAGCAGCGCGAGATCCAGGCCGGCGTCAACCTGAGCGATTTCAGCCCGATACTTAGGAACAGGCGGTTGTGTTGGATCTAAGGTGATGGAGATAATCAACGTATCACCTGGGCAGGTTGCACTAGGCACTGTGTGATGTGCGTTCGTCAGTATGACACCATCCGGGCGAACCAACACACCTGATCCTACGCAGCGAGTGTTAAGCCGTGTTCCTTCAACCTGCGCAATAAATACAGTAGCCTGCTGTATCCGTTCCAGATTGAACAGTTCGGCGGTTTGTGCAGATATGCCCGATACTCCGGCAGCAAGTGCAATCACTACAAGCAGACAGCGCAGCATCATTCTATCAATACTCCAGGCCAGCAAGAAACCGGCGAAAATACTCGTAGTTGTCCTGGTACTGCCCAGCTTCTGATCTGAATGTTATGACCAGAGCCTGGCCACGTGTTAACACAACAATATCTGTGCCAAGAACTACTGTCGGAATCGCTTCAGTAAACGGGCTTGTATCGCGGCTGATATATGCATATGTCACCTGTTCGGCAGAAACATCATCCACAATGATGCTCTCGGTGGAAAGCTGGCGATAATCAATTAGTGTTTGAGAGCGTTCGTAAGCCAGACGGTCGGCAATATTGCGTTCAGTAGTAGCTGTTCCAACTGGCACGATGGACAACTGAATAGTGGTCTTGAAACCCAGAGCCTGCATATCCCGCACACGAAAAACATAATCGGCCCCGGATTGATCGAGGAGCCAGTTGGCGGGGTAGGGCGCTACAATGCCTGTTCTGGCATCCTGGTAAACCGTGAGACGCCATCTGATTGTCTCACGCAGCACAATACCCAGCAGTACCATACTCAGAATCGCCCCAAGTGTGACATAATGGGCCCAACGCTGCGAGAAACTGAGTGAGGATGTGGTTTCTGGAATTGGAGGAAACATCATCAATCCTCTAGTTCATTTTTGGTCAGTGCCCATGTGCGCTGCATGTTGGTATAAATGAACCGAACAAAGGCCATGCCAGCCACACAATATGCCACCACAAAACCAAACGCAAACAAGGGCCGTGGCACAGCACCCAGCAGTCCTAACTGTCCGTTCAGCAGGCCGCTGCGAAATGTGAGCACAATGCCCGTCAGCAGGCAGGCAGCAATAAACACAACAGGCAGCAACCAAATTCCTGCTTCTCCTCGGCGTGACCGTACGAGACCATAGCTGATGATGAGACTGGCGATCAGACCTATCACGTTGTTTGCCAGCACCCGCAGTGCAAAGGCGGTCGGTGTACTGTTATACGTTATCAGCTGAACGACGGATAAAGCGGCAGCGCTGCCCAGAGCGACCGATACTGTGTGCATAATGGCCCTGAACGGCTCGTCGTACACATCCCATGCACGCCAGCGCACAAGCAGATATTTTGCTGCTTCGAGCCAAACTGCGGTTGTCAACGTGAACCCTGTAATACGGGTCAGCGTTGACTCACGCGAGAGCCATTCGGCTGGTGAAATTACGAGATCCAGCACAGGCAGCACTACTGCTGATGTTGCAATGGCGCTCAGCACAAACGTAACGCTGTACTCTGAGCCTGTGGCAACTTCAATGTCAGCCTTCACGCGCTCTGTCGTCAAGAACCATACAGTTGGAGGAATGGCCAGCAGTCCGACAGAAAGGAACGGGGCCGCGTTTGCTGGAATTGCTGATGGTGCAATAAAACCGATGACCACCACCGTGCCGCATGATAGTATGGTGGCAATCAACATCGTCCAGGCTGCGCGCCACATGATACGCACAGGATCGGCGGTGATCGAACGCTGAATTTCCTGAATATCAACAGTAACGAACCGTGACACGTTTGTTTACCCCAGATAACAAATTCTGCTAAACTTCTTGGGCATCCTTACAGGATATTTCGTATCCTAACGTACATAGCAACCTGTGCAAAGGTAGAATCATGCGTCAACATCTTGTACTGCTTATCACTGGGCTTATTTTCAGCCTGGTTTTGAATATCAGCCCGGCGTCTGTGCAGGGAGTTAACCGCATCGTTTATGGGCTCACGCTCTCGGTCAGCGGTATTGATCCCCACATTAACCAGTCGTCCGAACTGGGGATAGTACTACGCCAGGTGTACGACACGCTAACCTATCGCAGCCCTGGTGATAATGCTATCGTGCCAGGGCTGGCTTCCTCCTGGGAAATTAATGAAGATGGCACTCAGTATACGTTCCGGCTGCGCGACGACGTTGTCTTTCATGACGGCACCCCATTCAATGCTCAGGCAGTTGCTGCTAACATCGATCGTATCCTGGATCCGGCGCTGGGTTCACAGAAGGCACGCCCATTGCTTGGTCCAATGATAGGTTACGAAGTCGTGGACGATTTTACGATATCCTTTGTTCTGAGCCAGCCTTACAGCCCACTTCTAGATGCGTTAAGCCAGGTTTATCTGGGTATTGCCAGCCCAGCGGCCCTTGAGCGTTATGCCTCAGATCCTGTTCTCTATCAATTTCATCAGATAGGAACGGGGCCATTCATCTTTGTTGAGTATCTGCCCGAAGACAGGATCGTGCTGCGGCGAAATCCAGCATATCAGTGGGGTCCGGATTTCTACGCAAACATGCCTGTAGGAAATATCGATGAGATTGAGTTTCGCTACTTCACCGATCCAGCCACACGAGCCATCTCGCTGCTGAACGGTGATGCACATATCATGGGCGAGATACTGCCCAGCGAAGCGCGCAGGCTTAGCGGCAGTTCGGAGATTCAACTCATGCCTGTCGCCATCCCTGGGCAACCCACACAGTTTTACTTCAATACACAACTGCCGCCAACCAATCGTACAGAATTCAGGCAGGCACTTATACACGCTACCAACCGAAGTGCCATCGTTGAGGCTGTGTATCAGGGCTTCTCACCAGTGGCCTGGGGACCGCTGACAGCAGCCACGCTGTATTACGCACCTTCTGTCTTTGGCGCATACAACTACGACGTGGTACAGGCGGAGCAACTGCTCACCAGCATCGGTGCTGTAGATACTGATGGTGACGGGGTGCGTGAATATGAGGGTGCACCTATCAGGCTGCGCCTCATCCAACCACCATGGGGTTTAGTGCCACAGGTGGTTCAGTTGATGCGCGACCAATGGCGCATTGTAGGCATCGATGTGGAGATTCTGGCTGTTCCGGGCTTCACCTCACTGGTGGAGCTGGTGAACTCCGGAGATTTTCATCTGGTGGAGTTTGAAACATCGGGCCTTGACCCAGCATTTCTAAGCACACGTTACATCAGCGGCCAGCCAGCAAACTGGACAGGCTTTTCAAACGAGCAGTTGGATGCCCTGTTGCAGAATGCCACAATCTCTAACGAGCTTGCACAGCGTGCTTCTTTATATGAGCAGGCACAGATATTAATCATGCAGCAGGCGCTGATTCTGCCCATTCGTGACATTGTGAACATCAACGCCTATGTTTCCGGGATAGAAGGCCTGATCTTCGACTCATATGGATGGTTTCCGCTGTTGTACGGTCTGAGTTACAATCCGCCTGCATGATTCAACGTCGACTGCTGTATGAAGCTCTGCAACTGTTCATTACAACATGGCTGGCGGTGACCATTGTTTTTCTCCTGTTGAGAGCCATGCCAGGCAATATACTCGTGGCGCAGTTGGAAGAGAGTGGAGCATCTGCTGAGACCATTGCGGCGGCTGTGCAGCAGTTCGGTTTGGACAAGGCACTGCATATACAGTATGCAGACAGCTTGCTGAACATGATACGTGGAACGTTTGGGCGTTCGCTCTCTTCCGGCATACCGGTAGGGATGCTGCTTCAGCAGCGCGTCGTCAACTCGCTGATTATGGTTGGCAGCGCTTTCATGCTGAGCAGCATCACGGCGGGTCTAGTCGCATGGCTGGCGCATCAAAGCGCACCCATCTATCAGCGATTGATTGATGCTGCCTGCGCTGTGATTTTCAGCCTGCCCGCATTCTGGATTGGCACATTAATCCTGATGCTCAACCTTTCCACGCTCAGAGTGCCCCAATCATCCCTGTTACTGCCGGTAACGGTCCTCTGGCTTCAGATGACAGGTCTGATACTGACAACGCTGCGTCAGTCTCTGACGATTTTATCTGGCGAGGCGCATGTCGCTTTCGCTCGCAGCAAGGGTCTGCCGGAACACTATGTCTTCCGCCGCCATATTCTTCCAATGGCAGCTATAATGGCAGCGTCCGTCATGGGCAATCATCTTGCAGTCCTCATGGGTAGCACTGTCTCTGTCGAGGTTTTGTTCGGCCAGCCGGGATTAGGCAGCCTGCTGCTGAAGGCAGTGCTGGAGCGCGACTATTTCACAGCTCAAGGCGCTGTGGTTGTTATTGTTTTGCTCGCATCTCTGTTTTCCTTTACAGCACGTGTTATCACAGTATGGATTGATCCGCGACTGCGACATTCACTATGAGATTACCAGCAGCCGTTCTGATACTCATGGTTCTGGCCTGCCTCGCTGCGCCCGTTATCAGCCCCTATTCACCCGATGAAACCAGACCAGAAGCTGTTAGCCAACCACCATCCAGCACGCACTGGCTGGGTACTGATTACCTGGGGAGAGATGTTCTGGCACGGCTGCTATACGGCGGTCAGAGAACCCTGTTTGTTGCTGGTGCGGCTACTTTATTGGCAGCGCTCAGCAGTGTCATACTTGTGACAGCCAGCCTGGTGGTACCATTTGTGGCCGGTATCGTTTACATTGTGGCACGAGCAGTGCTGGCATTCCCCATGTTTATCTTCGTGCTTCTTCTGCTGCTGGTTGCAGGCCGCCACGACGTCGGCATTATTCTGGCGCTGGGGTTAGGGCAGGTCGCTGGGTTTGTGACGCTGCTGCGCGTCCAGGCAGGGATCACGCTCAGTCGCGACTATGTCACAGCATCTGCTGCTTTGGGTGCTACTCGCCAGCATCTTGTGCATACACACATTCGGCGTGATACATGGCCAACTGTGATGTGGTATACCTCCGTCATCTTTGCCTATACGATTGGCAGTATGGCAACGCTCGGTTTTCTTGGCATTGACCCACAGCCAGGCAGGGCAGAGTGGGGCGCTATGCTGGCGGAAGCACGGTATACGGCTGTCGTAGCCCCCTGGGGCGTGCTGGCTCCTGCCAGTGCAATCGCAGGCGCAATCTGGTCAGTTCAGCGCATCGGCGTCCTCATTCATCGGCAACACCTGTGATGCGTGTTCCAACTGCTTGACTGCCAAGAGCTTTCAGAACACTACCTGGCGTGCGCCCGTTAAATATCCGAATCTCGAGATCAGCATGAAGTTCTGCGAGTGTTAACATATCGCTGACTTTGGTGAGCATTCCACCAGTTACATCCGTGCCAGCAGAACCCTTCAACGCTGGCGCATAATGCGGGTAGTTTCTGGGGTGAATGTGAGCAATAACTGAACCGTTCTCGTCAAGTACGCCGTCAACATCGCCTGCGAGCAGAACGCGCTTTACCGGCAGGTTGGACACAAGGTGTGTAAAGACAGTCTCTGTGGAGGCAATGGTGCCTCCACGTTCAGCGTCAAACGCAACATCTCCAAAAACCACTGGCAGCAGATCTGCGCGGAGGGCAGCCAACAGCGCCTCGACATGTAAGGTTTGAATCATGCCGCTTTCTGCGAGCATAAGCGCTGAGGGCTGGAAGCGCATCGCAGGGATGCCTGCTTCGAGTAGGGTCGTCATTACGTAGTGATTCAGTTCTGCGGCAGCATGGGCAACGCGGCAGAAGCCGTACCATTGTTCGGCAGTCGTTACACCCTCCATGGTGCCATAGCGTCTCGCTTCAAAGTGGCCAAATGATCCACTGCCGTGGCCCAGAATCACTGGGCCAGATGTGATTCTGGCTTCTTTAATTTCCAGCGCGATGGCCTGCATTACTTCTCTCTGAAAACTACGCTCCTGGCGTTTATCTGTGATCAGGGAGCCGCCGAGCTTGAGGAGGGTGATAGATTTCATGGAGAAACGGTAACCCTCCACACATGCGCGGCCCCGGCGGCGTGAAGTGCCCGCATAACCTCACCAGCGGTAGTATCCTCTACAAGGCTGATCATGTTGCCACCGCGTCCACCGCCTGACAGTTTAGCTCCCAGTGCTCCGGCGCCAAGTGCAATTTCAACCATCTTATCCAGCCGTGCATCAGAAACCGTCAAAGCCTGAAGCAGAGTATGGTTTTGACTCATAACAGCTCCTAAACGTTCGTAGTCACCATTTATCATGGCACTCAGACCTTCGTCAGCCAGGCGTCCAATTCGCTGAACCGTGCTGCGCGTATGTTTATCTGCGTCATACAAACGCCTCACGTCGGCCACCACCTCGCGTGTAGGCGCAGCCGTGCCAGTATTGGCTACCACTAATGAAAATGGCGCAAAGGCCCCCAGTATCTGCATTGGTTCACCCCGGACAAAGCGAATTGGCCGCTCAAACACAATAACAGTGTTGTCTATCCCGCTTGGATTCCCATGAAAGTGTTTTTCTGTTTCATATACATACGCATTGATTGTTTCAGCACTCAATGGCTGTTGCAGGTGCGCGGCCAGTGCCCTTGCCAGCGCAGCCGCAATTGCGGCACCGCTGCCCAGACCGCTGGCGAGAGGAATATCTGAGTGAATCGTCAGCCGAACCGCTGGTGGCACCGCCTTCAGATCCGACAGGATGTGTCTTACCAGCTCAATAAATGGGTGTTGAGTATTGAGTGTGAGTGGCACTGCGGATGCGGCAGGCGCCAGGATTTCAAAGCTTGAAGCTGATTCAGCAATGACATAAGCCCGAATCTGTGGCAATGGAACCCCAACGGCGGGCTGGCCATAAACTACCGCGTGCTCACCAAAGAGTATCACCTTTGCGCAGGCTGATGCCGTCATAGGTCACGTCACAACGTACAACAGAATCAGCACTATTGTCGACCAGACCAGGATTGCAGCCTGTAGCGGCCTATCTGTCAGTAGAACTTCGTCCGGAGCACTGCCTTCACCCTTTATATGAATGAGGTACATATAACGGAAAAGACCATACAAGACCGGTGGCACTGTCAGCAGACCCAGATTGATATCGGCTACCTGTGTCACATTTACTTCAATTGTGTACAGGAGGTATGTGAGAAAGGTGGAGGTCATTACCATTCTCAGCATATCATCGATGAGCGCCAGATTGTAGTGGGCGAAGATAGGTCGTGTTTTGATAGCCTGTTCGCCAAGCATTACCAGCTCCTGCCGACGCTTGCCAACAATGAGGAACAATGCCAGAAGCCCAGTGCATGCGTACAGCCAGGGCGAAAAGTTCGCCACATCGATAACAACCACACCCGCCAGCACCCGCAGCTCAAAACCAATCATGATGGTCAAGACATCCAGGATGGGGATATGCTTCAGCCGAAGGGAGTAAGCTATTTGCAGCAGCAGATAGGCAACAAGCACGATCGCCAGCGGTTCACTATAGCTTAGCGCAATGACAACGGCTGCGAGCGGAATGAGAGCTGCAGCTACACCAGCCATTGGAACAGACAACTGACCAGATGGCAGGGGGCGCAGCCGTTTCTTAGGGTGATTGCGATCCTTTTCGATGTCTACGATATCGTTGATGAGATAAACAGTGCCAGAAACCAGAATAAGCAGGAAGCAGGCCAGAACCACGCGTGCCAGGGCGTCTAACTGATTGAGCTGACCATCAAAAACAATAGCGGGGAAGACAAACAACACGTTTTTCGTCCACTGTTTTGGCCGCATCGTGCGTAAGATGCCAATGATGGCTTGCACTAGTCACTCCAAATGTCTGAGATTAACCCAAGCATTATATAGCGCTGTTGAACAGCAAACAACACTCCCTATATGCCTATGAAAACCGGGGTTACAATATCCAACTTCGAAAGCAGATCAGCAAAGGTTACAACATGAAAGCAACGGCACGCGCTCATCCCAACATTGCATTTATCAAGTACTGGGGAAATCGGGATGATGCGCTGAAAATACCAGCTAATGGTTCTATCAGCATGAACCTGGATGGCATGTACACGGAAACAACGGTACAGTGGGGTAGTGAACGCGACACACTGGTTCTGAATGGTGAACACACCTCAGGGCCTGCACTTGAGAGAGTCATACGGCACCTGGATGCCATTCGCCGCGCTGTGCAGATCTCTTCCAGAGCTGTGGTAGAGACCCACAACAATTTCCCGATGGGTGTTGGCATCGCATCATCAGCATCTTCTTTCGCTGCCCTGACACTTGCTGCTGTGAGTGCAGCAGGCTTTTCACTCACCGAGGCAGCCATTTCAGCTATCGCCCGCCTTGGTTCAGGGTCAGCCGCCCGTTCAATCCCTGATGGTTTTGTAGAATGGCACCAGGGCTACGACCATGAGACATCCTTTGCGCAAACGTTTGCCAGCCGCGATCACTGGCGCCTCATTGATGTGATTGCGGTTGTTAGCAGCGAGCACAAAAAAACGGGTTCTGAAGCCGGTCATACAACGGCTGGAACCAGTCCATTGCAGGCTGCAAGAGTGAGTGACGCCCAGCGTCGCCTTAACATCTGTCGTGAGGCGCTTCTGAGCCGTAATTTCACCACTCTGGCCGATGTTGTCGAATTGGACAGCAACATGATGCACGCCGTGATGATGACTAGTAATCCTCGTTTGCTGTACTGGCTGCCGGCCTCATTAAGTGTCATGCTGGCGGTACAGAAGTGGCGCCGTGATGGCCTTAACGTTTGTTACACGCTGGATGCCGGACCCAATGTGCACTGTATCTGCACGGAAGAGGACAGTGAAACAGTTGCAACACTTCTACAACAAATACCGACTATTCTTGAAGTTCGGAAGGCGGCACCTGGTCAGGGTGCGCATCTGCTTGGGTGAGCACCGCATAAAGAAACTGTCGCTTATGTACAGAATGACGTATGCTAATAGCAGCAACGGTTAGAGGACAGACTAATGGAAGTTAGCTCGCTGGTAGATTTCCTGTACGCAATACTGGCTTTTGGAATCGTGCTGATCCCCGCCATTATCATCCATGAGCTGGGGCACTTGCTGGCTGCCAAGGCGGTTGGCATCAATGTCCTGGAATTTGGGATAGGTTTCCCGCCACGAATGCTGAAACTCTTTCGCTGGGGTGAGACAGATTTCACACTGAATTGGCTGCCCCTGGGTGGATTTGTACGACCACTGGGTGAAGACTTCATTGGGCCAGTTAAGGATGAAGATGAAGAAAAGCCCGAACGTGAGGATAAGCATAAGAACGATGCCGGCACAGTGACGTATGTCAGCGAACGCGAGGAACTGTTAGCACGCGGTGTCACTCCTGAAAATCTCAAATCTGTCAATCAGGCGAAACCTTGGGAACGAATCATATTCATGGTTTCTGGCGCCAGCGCCAACTTCCTGAGCGCCATTGTGTTCTTCATGATCATTGCACTGATTGGCCTGCCTACCATCATTGGGGCTCGGTTACAGGTAACCGGTGTGCTTAGTGGCAGCCCGCTTGCAAGGGCAGGTATTGCGCTTGGTGATGCTATTGAGCAGGTAAACGGCGCCTATTTTCAATCCCCACAGCAGTTTGTAGAGCTATGGTCGTCTAACTACGAGCGTGAAACAACACTGGTAATGCGCGGCCTGGAATCGGGTGAAACTTACAGCATCACCGTTGTACCCAGGGCAACGGGGGCTGCGAACCAGGTATTGATAATGGGTATCGAACAAGGCTCTCCTGCACAGGCGGCGGGTCTGCTGCCAGGGGATGCGATTGTGGCAGTAAGTGGTAACTCCCTGGCAAACGAAGATGATCCTATCGCTGTTCTTCAGGCTGTATTTCGAGAATTTGCGGGAACCTCTATACAGCTTTCCGTGCTGCGGAACGGGGAAACACTGACTGTAAGCCTGGTTCCGCGTGTCAATCCACCCGCAGGACAGGGCAGGGCAGGCCTTTCTATCATGCAGCAAAGGATGACAACAGACGGTCTCAGTTTTATCGAGGCTAATCCGCAAACCATTAACGTTCCGCAGAATCTTGGCGATTCTCTGGCTTATGGGCTGCGACAGACTGGCTTCGTGCTGGAGCAGATCGCAGCGCTGCCAGGACAGTTACTTCAGGGTAAGGTAGACCCGGAGATGGCACGTCCGGTAAGTATTGTGGGCATCAGCCGCATAGGTGGTCGTTTTCTTCAGCAGAGCATAGAAGAAGGCAGCCCCGTTCTGGTGCTGAATTTCCTGGCGCTGATCAGTATTTTCCTGGGGTTCACCAATCTGCTGCCTCTGCCGCCGCTGGATGGCGGGAGAATTGTATTCGTTCTGATTGAGATGATTCGTGGCAAGCCAGTTCCCATTGAAATTGAAGCCACAATCTACAAGATTGGTATCGCGTTTCTGTTAGGTCTGGGCGCGTTAGTGATTCTGCTTGATGTGATACGACCAATACCAATACCTTGATGTAGAGAGACATGAGTAACTACGACTACGACGATGACGAACTGCCGGGTAAACCGTCGATAGATGATGTGCTGAAAGTGCTGCGCACTGGTGGGGCGTCTGCGCCGGATGAGACGCTTATCGTTGGCCTGAGTGATCTGGTAGATGAAGACCTTGCGCTGCTTCGGCCGGTATGGGCAGGGCTTGATGTATCGTATCGGCAAATGGTGCTGGAAGTCCTCGTTGATGAGATTGACAACCGGTATGAAGTCAATTATGACACTGTTGCCCTCATGAACCTGAATGATGCTGATGCCCGTGTAAGACGAGCGGCGGTGGAACTGCTGGCAGTGACGGGAGAGGTAAACGCCATTGAACCACTGATCGATATCGTCAGAAATGACAAGGACATAACAGTCCAGGCAGAAGCTCTGCGAACATTTGGCCACTTCCTGCTGTTGGGTGAATTAGGAAAAATACCGCTGCGCGTCGTCGAGGATGTTTCGAGACTTACACTGAGGATATGGGAAGACCGTGGGCAGCCGCCAGTGCTGCGGGCCCGCGCACTTGAAGCGCTGGCTAACACCAGCCATGCCGATATCAACAGGTTTATTCGCGAAGCCTATCGCAGTTCAGAAGATGAACTGCGTATCGCGGCAATTGTAGCGATGGGGCGCACATTCGATGCCGACGCATGGGGTGACACCATTCTTGAGGAATTGCGTGGAAGTTCTGAAGATGCCTTGCTTGAGTCTGTGAGGTCAGCGGGTGAATTGCAGCTGGCAGAATCTGTGCCTGTGCTCAGCCGTATGTTCACCAATGCGGAACGTGACCTCCAGAGCATAATTGTCTGGGCACTGGGTGAAATCGGCAACAAAGAAGCCGGGCGCGTACTGGATGCACTGGCCGAATTTGCAGAAGAACAGGAAGACGACGACCTGTTAGAGGAGATAGAGGAAGCCCTGGGAAACACCGGGCTGGGCGATGATGCCAGCTTTCAGCTTTGAACCGGTGACCAGAAGGTTAGTGGGTGTGGCAGCCTCCGGGCTGCCACACCCATCCAAAGCATTACAGGCCAAAGATCTGGGTCATTTTCATGCCCAGCCCCATGTCAGAGACCTTCAGCTTGCCCATCATAAAAGCCTGCATTGGGTTCATAGAGCCATTGACAAGAGAGAAGAAGTCATCAGCCGCAGCGCGCACCGTCATGGTTGGATTATCTGCGGCACCAACACCGGTTGTGCAAGCCCCACCCGCAATTTTGACCCAGTACGTGCCACCATTGTCTCCGCTCAGATCAAATTGGATCACAGCGTCCAGGTCGGTTGCTTTATCTGGCCGGAAGCGCTGTACCATCGTTGGAAAGATCTGGCTAATCTCTTCACTTGTTGCCATAGAGTACTCCTGACGAGAAAATAAACGACATTGTGCAGTATAAGATTACATCATTGATCTACAACTTGCCATAGCCTGGGACTAACTGTATCTTTGTCGAATTATGGCTGAACAAAACCTTTATGGCGTTGCCATGCATAAGCTTCTGATTGCCTTACTGGTCGTGGTTGCTGCTGGTTGCACCCTTGAGCAACCGAGAATCATTGTTATCACCTCAACTCCGGAACTCAGTAGCAGTGGGGGGATTCTTCCGCTATCACAGCCACCTTTGGGTGCTACAAATGGTGGCACGGCAGACAATACGGTGTTGCTTCCGGTTGATCAACCAGAGGAGCATACTGTCCAGCCAGGGGATACACTCAGCAGAATTGCACAACAGTACGGCACTACGGTAGCAGCCCTCATCGCAGAGAACAACCTAGTCAATCCAGATATTATCGAGGTTGGCCAGATCATACGACTGCCCAGTGCCCCAACCAGCTTATCTCCCTCTGTGCTTCTTCTGCCTGACATATTGTTTGTCAGGGGTCCACTGAGCAGCAGCTTTGATGTGCAGACCTTCATCAGTCAGCAGCCTGGTTACCTCAGTCAGGTTACCGATACCGTTACCACAAACACAGACACGGGCGCCGGATTTGATGAAACACTCACATCCTGGCAAATTATTGAACGGATTTCACTGGAATACAGCGTAGACGCACGATTACTGTTGAGCCTGCTAGAGATGAAATCTGGTCTGCTTAGCAATCCAACCCCAGATTCTGTGAGAATCATGTTTCCTGTCATCGGCCTTGACCAGTCACTTGGCATCAACCGCTCAGGCTTGTATCGACAGCTTGCTTACGTGGCAAACGAACTTAACCGGGGTTACTATGGCTATAAAACACGGGGACTACGGGTGCTGGAGTTTCAGGACGGCACTCGCTTCCAGATCAACCCAGCTCTGAATCCAGCAACTATAGGCGTTCAGTATTTTCTGAGCCGCAACCAGGCGCCAGGAACGTGGTTAGCAGAGGTATCTGCCAATGGTCAGTTCGCAGCCACATACACCCGCTTTTTTGGCACACCTGTGGTAGATACAGCAGAGACACTGGTTCCTGAGAACCTCGTGCAGCCAGAGCTGACGCTTCCATTCGCGCCCGGAGAAACTTGGCTTTATACAGGGGGCCCACATGGCGGGTGGGGTTCTGGCAGCGCCTGGGCATCGTTAGACTTTGCGCCGCCGGATGAGCGCCCCCCTGGAACGGGGTTCTGCTATGTTTCCATCACACCGATCAGGGCAGTAGCCAGCGGAAAGATTGTCCGCAGTGGCAATGGCACTGTTATCCTTGATCTGGACGGCGATATGGACGAAGGCACAGGCTGGACTATCGTATACCTTCATCTCAGTTCGAGTATCGGACCAGGGGAAACTGTTGCCCCTGGCGATGTGCTGGGCACAGCATCCTGCGCGGGCGGTTTCTCGTCTGCAACCCATCTTCACATTGGCCGCAAATACAACGGCGAATGGATACCCGCCGATTGTTCGAGTTGTATTCCTGGCTTTGCTGTAACCCCATTTACAATGAGCGGTTGGAGTGCTGAGAGCATTGCTGGGCAGGAATACCAGGGGTACCTGGTATCTGCAAGTGCCAGACGACAGGCCGAACAGGGCCGTGCGACAACAATCAATCAGGTTTCGTGGTGATATTATGACGACTAAACGCCGTTTATTTACAATCTGTGCTGCCTTAACACTTACCGCAGCGCTGTGGGCCCGACCTGCCGATGCTCAGGCGACCCAGACACCTGTTCCAGTGATTATCGTGACGGCTGCACCGTCGCCGACACAGAGCATTAACGCCACAGCAACGCCTACCGTTGAATCAATACAGGTTACTGGGCAGACACTGCTTGAAGCGCGTGCGGAAGCTGGAGAAGTAAACGTGCGTCGAC
>Ga0224722_1000285_pt1 | contig 29627 bp, 29 predicted proteins | sample Balambano_FR1_Me_FD_161646 | JGI IMG/M metagenome (GOLD analysis project Ga0224722, IMG submission 161646) | Freshwater sediment microbial communities from Lake Towuti, South Sulawesi, Indonesia - Balambano_FR1_MetaG | ecosystem: Environmental > Aquatic > Freshwater > Lake > Sediment | place... | reverse complement strand
GGGTTCCTTGGGGCAGGGCGGGATGAAGCACAGCCCGCTGAAGGTGGCAGGCCCGCGGAAGATGCCCGGCCCGGCCACGTCGGGCGGGGGCAGCGTGCCCGCGTTCATCGTTCGCTCGGCATAGGCTTCGAGCCACGCGTCGCGGCTGCCGCTGTAGAGCTGCGAGGTATCGGCGGGCAGTTGGCGGCACACAACGATCTCGCCCGAGACCACGCCGCGCTCGGTATCCTCGGCGCAGCTCTTGATTTCGGCCGCATCGGCCGCGTCGGAGGTCTGCGGGGATGCAAGGATGTCGATCTGTTGCGGCGGCTCGCCGCCGGTTGGCGCATCGGGGCCGAGCTCGATGGGCACGCGCGGGCGTTCGGTCTCGGCCGACTTGGCGGGCACGTCGGGCAAGGCGCGGGTCGGCAGCTGCAAGGTCGGCCGGGGCGGGGCCTGGGGACCGATCGGCACCTGCGGATCGGAAAGCACCTGCGCGGCGAGCGCGGCGGCGATCAAAGGGAGACGCATCTGGCCTCGCCCCTACTGGCCCTTCCTTTTCGCCCGCGCGGGAACGGTGGTTGTAATCCCCTCCGCCTCGCGCCGCGCCTTTTCCTCTTCCTCAGTGAGCTCGCGGCTGTCGCCGATCGGCGGCAGGCCGCGCGCGATGCGGTCGGCGTCGGATCCGGCGGGGGCCTTGGGCAGCGCGGCCACGTCGATGATCAGGGCCGGCGGCGGCACCTTGCCAAAGCCGATCGGATTGCCGTGGTTGGGGATGCCGAACGTATCGGGCGTGCGCGGCGCATCCTTGAACGCGGTCTCCTCGGCATAGCGCTTCTGCGCATCGGCGCGGCTGGCGCTGAGGCTGTCGGCGCCGTCATCGCCGATCTGGCGGCATACCACGATCTCACCGCTGATCGTGCCCGCATCGGCGCGGTCCTCGCATTCGCGCGCCTGCGCCTGGTTGACCTCGCCGCGCGGCACGGTGACGAGGATTTCGATGCGTTCGGGCGGGGGAGGCCCTTCCGCCCTAGCCGCCTGCGCGTCCGCTACGGCGGCGGGTGTCGCAGCGCTGTCATCCTGCGCCGCCACAGCCGCGCATGCTCCCAGAGCAACCAGGCTCAAGGCAAGGCGGAGAGCGGTCGTGGCACGCGTGGCATTGCTCGACAAACCCGTCTCCATCCGCTTATGCCCCGGGGCACGCCAAGTCTGGCGACCATCAGAACGCAACAGAGGCTGAATCGCGCATGAACCTGACCACCCCTGCCCACCACGCCGAACCCGGACAAGCCGCGGGCGAATCGGCGATCCAGCGGGTGCTGGTGCTCGAAATGGTGCGCGTCACCGAAAGGGCGGCGATCGCGGCCGCGCAGCTGATCGGGCGCGGTGACGAAAAGGCGGCCGATGCCGCCGCGGTCGAGGCGATGCGCCGCGCCTTCGACAATCTCTATATCGACGGCACGGTGGTGATCGGCGAGGGGGAGCGCGACGAGGCCCCGATGCTGTTCATCGGCGAGAAGGTGGGCATGGGAAAGGGGCCCAAGATCGACATTGCATTGGATCCGCTCGAGGGCACCACCATCACCGCCAAGGCCGGGCCGAATGCGCTGGCGGTGCTGGCGGCAGCAGAGGAGGGCTGCCTTCTCAACGCGCCCGACACCTATATGGACAAGATCGCGGTCGGCCCCGGCTATCCCGAAGGCATCATCGATCTTGCCAAAAGCCCCGGCGACAATGTGCGCACGGTGGCGGCGGCCAAGGGGGTCGATCCGTCGCAGATCAACGTCTGCGTACTCGACCGCCCGCGCCATGCTGACCTTATCGCCGAGCTGCGCGCGCTGGGCTGCGGGGTGGTGCTGATCGGCGATGGCGATGTCGCTGGCGTGATCGCGGTGACCGACGAGGATACCACCATCGACATGTACATGGGCCAGGGCGGCGCGCCCGAAGGCGTGCTCGCCGCTGCGGCGCTTCGCTGTGTCGGAGGGCAGTTCAACGGGCGGCTGGTGTTCCGCAACGAGGACGAAAAGGCGCGCGCGCGCAAATGGGGGATCACCGATTTCAATCGCATCTACCGGCTTGAAGATCTTGCCAGGGGCGATTGCATCTTTGCCGCCACCGGGGTCACCAGCGGCTCGCTGCTCGAAGGGGTGAAGCGCCGCAAGAAGCCCACCGGCGAGGTCATCCTGACCACGGAAAGCGTGGTGATGCGCGCCTCGAGCGGCACGGTCCGCTGGATCAGGGGCGAACACCGGGTCGGATAGGCGGGCGCGACGCGTGCGCCTGTCAATAAGCAGAGCAGACCGCAGGCCCGGCGATCGGCGATGGCTGCGCCGATACCGGCCATGCGCACAAGGAATGCCCCGCCCGTGAGTTCGACCTGGCACGCCATCTGCCGCCGCAATGATCTTGGCCCCGATGGCAAGTTCGCCGCCGAGGTCGTCGGCTGGGCGGTGCTGGTGGTGCGCGAGGGCGCGGGGCTGTTCGCCTACAATGATCGCTGCCCGCATCAGGGCGCGCGGCTGTCGCCGGGCAAGGTTCGGCGCGGCGCGATCATGTGCCCGCTCCACGGCGCGCGGTTCCGGGTCGAGACCGGCGAATGCATTGGCGCAGGCTATGCCGCGCTGCGCGGTTTGGCAGTGCGCGAACGCGGCGAGATGATCGAAGTCGCGCTGCCCGATGACGGTCCTGGCCCGGCTGACGTGCCGATCGACACGCCCGCCTGATCCGGCTGGCTTGGCAGGCAAAAAAGGGGGGCGGGACGTGCCCACCCCCCGTCGCTCCGGCGGGGAGATTGCCGGTCGCCTCAGAAGCGCTTGGTGAACTCCACCATCACCGTGCGCGGCAGGTTGCCGAAGCCGAGCTGGTCGGCCCGGGTGCCCACCGCCGTGCCGGTCCCGCTCCCGGTCGAAGGCCCGTCGACCACACCGGTGATGAAGAATTCGTTGGTGAGGTTCTTGCCGATCACCGCGAGCTGCCAGTTGCCGTCCACGGCCCCGAAACGCACCCCGGCATCGAGCGTGACATAGCTGTCCTGCAGGCTCAGCGGATTGCCGAAGCCTGAGGCGATGTAGCTGTCGGAGTAGCGCGCATCGACATTGAGCCCGAGTTCGAAACTGTCGCCCAGCGGTGCGGTATAGGCTGCCCCCAGCGTCCCGGTCCATTCGGGCGCGACCGAAAGCCGCGCGCCGGTCAGATCCTGCCGGGCGCTGATCCCGCCGATCAGGGTGCAGCCCTCGGAAATGGTTTGGCCGGCATAGCACGGTGCCCCGGGAAAATCGGTGTATTGCGCATCGGTGTAGTTGATCGAGCCGCGCAGGTTCAGCCCGGCGAGCGCGAAGGGCGCGTATTCGAAATCGACCTCCACCCCGCGGGTCCGCGCGTCGGCGGTCAGGGTCTGGAAGGCGAAGATCGGCGAGTTGAAGAAATCGACCTGCAAGTCGCTGTAATCATATGTGAACAGCGTCAAGTTGAGCCGCAGCTGGTTGTCGGCGAGGGTCGATTTGACCCCCAGTTCGAAGCCTTCAACCGTTTCCGGCGCAAAGGTCAGATCGCCAAAGGGATCGGCCGAGAAGGCCGAATTGATCCCGCCGTTGGAAAACCCGCCCGATTTGTATCCGGTCTTGTAGGCGGCAAACACCAGCAGATCGGCGCTGGGCTTGTAGGACAGCGTGACTTCGGGCGCAAAATCCTCGAAATCCTGCGCCGCGACCACCTCGCCAAGCCCATCGGCGGCCAGCTGGTCGCGGAAGATGAAGGTCAGCGCCGGGTTGTTGTAGGGCTGGGTGAAGAAGCTGTCCTTGCTCTCGTCGGTGTAGCGTCCGCCGGCCGCCAGTTCGAGCTCGGGGGTGATCGCGAAGGTGACCTGCCCGAACAGCGACAGGGTCTTGCCGTCGGTGAAGCTGTCCTTGGTGGTGGCAAGGAACACGTTCTCGGGCGCAGCCGCGCTGTTGCGCAGCCCTGCGAACATGATGAACTGGTTAAAGTCGCGCCGGGTGTCCTGATAGAGCGCACCGATCATGACATTGAACGGCCCGTCGAGCGTCGTGCGCAGCCGCAATTCCTGCGAAAACGCTTCCCAGGTCGTGTCCTCGGTCGCCCAGGTGCCCGTATTGTTTCCGGTCTGGAAATCGCACACGCACATGAACTGGTTGTTGTTCCATTGGTAATTGGTGATCGACGAGATCACGAAATTGTCGCCCTCCCAATCGACCGCGCCGTTGATGGCGACGCTTTCATAGCGGTTGAAGGGGCGGCCATCGGCCCGCGCGAGCGGGAAGCTGGCGGCGATATCGGTGGGCAGGTTGTTCTGCCGGGTGATGAAATCGGCCGCGCACGGCAGCCCGGTCAACTGGCTGAGGCCATTGGCCTGTCCGCAGGCGAAGGGCACATAGTTCCACGAGCTGTTGGCGGTGCTGTTGAAATTGTACGAACCCTTGAGGTTGATCGTAAGCCGGTCGGAGGGCTCGACCTTCAGGGTGACACGCCCGAGGAACTCCTCCTCGCCGGGCTGGTCGCTGGTGACCGGGGTTGCGGTGCTCACGATCGGATCGCCATCGCCGCCCGCGCCCAGATCGACCACGTCGAACGTGGTGTAGGGCCGGTTGATCTGGATATTGTCGTAAAGCCCGCCTTCCATTTTGGAATAGCGCAGCGCCAACCGGATCCCGGCACTCTCGCCCAGCGGCACTGACGCGATCCCTTCGACCCGGTATTGCTCGGCGTTAAACTCATAGCCTGCGCGCAAAATGAATTCGGCCTCAGGACCGGGATCGTTGGTGGTGAAGGACAGCACCCCGGCGGTTGCGTTCTTGCCGAAGAACAGCGCCTGCGGTCCCTTGAGCACTTCGACCCGCTGGAGATCGAAGAAGCCTTCGTTGATGACCCGGCCCTGACCGTAATAGGCGCCGTCGACCACCACCGCGACCGATTGTTCGATCCCGATCGAGGTTGACGAGGAGCCGATTCCGCGCATGGTCAACTGCGCGCCCGACCCGTTCGACGCCCGGCCGACGCTGAAATTGGGTGCGATCGCGGCGATCTTCTCGACGCTGGTGATGTCGCGGTCGAGGATCAGCTGTTCGGAAAAGGCGGTGACGGCGACCGGCACATCCTGCACGGTCTCCTCGCGCTTGCGTGCGGTGACGACGATTTCGGTAAGGCCGCCGGCTGCGGGCTGTGCTTCGGCGGCGGCACTGTCCTGTGCCAGCGCGGCGCCGGGCACGATCCCGGCGGCGCAAAGGATGCTGGAGGCAAGCAGAATGGAACGTGAAAGCCGCATGTTAATCCCCTCGATCTTGGTCCTCTGTTTCGCGGACGCGCGAGAGGGACCATCGTGCCCTGCTAGCAGCAGAAAACCGGCAAGTGCGCCTGTTTTATCTATTAGGTTCGACAGGCATGAGAAACCGGCATAGATGCCGGTGCATCGGGAGGAGCCATGACAACGCGACAATTCTGGCGGCTGGATGCCCGGCCCGAAGGCCACGATTATGGCGCGGCCCTGACCCTCGTCGAAGAAAGAACCGCGCCGCCGCAACCGGGCGAGGTGCTGGTTGCGGCCGAGTATCTGTCGATGGACCCGGGCGTGCGGGTGTGGATGAGCGCGCGCGAGGACGGCTATTCACCGCCGATCCCGCTCGGCACGCCGATGCAGGGGCAGTTCATCGGGCGGGTGCTGGAATCGGCCCATGCCGATTTTGCCGCAGGCGACCTGGTGCGCGGCTTTGGCCACTGGGCGACCCATTCCCTGGTCGATCCGGCGCTCTCGGGGCTTACCCGGCTCGACCCCGATGTGTCTGATATCCGAGATCATTTCGGCGTGCTCGGCTTGAACGGCTGGACCGCGCTGTGCGGGCTCGACGATGTGCTGGCGGTGCAGCCGGGCGAAACCGTGCTGGTTTCGGCCGCCGCCGGGGCGACCGGCAGCGTGGTGTGCCAGATCGCGCGCAACCGCGGCTGCCGGGTGATCGGCATCGCCGGTTCGGCCGCCAAGTGCGACTGGCTGACCGGCACGCTCGGGATCGACGCGGCGATCAATTACAAGACGCAGGATGTCGCCGCCGAACTTGCCAAAGTCGAAGGCGGGATCGACGCCTACTTCGAGAATGTCGGCGGCGACCTGCTGGACGCCGCGCTCCCCAACATGTCGATGTACGGGCGGATCGGCATATGCGGGCTGATTACCGGATATACCAGCGAAGCCGGCCTGCCCGGCCCTGCGCGCTTCGATCAGGTGCTGATGAAGCGGCTGACGATCAAAGGCATCTTCCTTCCTGATTTCATGGCGCAGGGACGCGATTACTACCCGCCGCTCAAGGCCATGTACAATGCCGGGAAGCTTACCGGCGAATTCGACGAGACCCACGGGATCGAACGTGTGCTTGAGGCCTTTACCCGGCTGATGACCGGCGCCAACACCGGCAAGGCGATCGTCCGCCTGTAGCCGCCGCGAGGGCGCGGATCAGGCCTCGCTCACCTGTTCGTGGAGGATGCGGTAGGCGCGCTGGACGAACACCCAGCGGCCATCGCGCTTTTCCAGTTCATCCTCGTACTTGCCCGCCCCGCGCACCAGCTTGCCGGTTTCGGGGTGCTGGTAGAGCTCGTGCGTGTAGGCGACCGCGGTTGCCCGATCCCCGTCGACCTCGATGCTGCCGGGCTCCATGAAATAGACCATTGGCTTGGCCATGTTGTCGAGGCCGTAGACCTTCATCGATTCCACCCATCCGGCCACGATCACGTCCTTGCCCTCGAAGGTGCCGAGATCGGGATATTCGGGCAGGAACCATCGGGCATCCTCGGCCCAGATCGAACCCCATATGTCGGCATCGCGGGTCATCACCCCGTGGGCGTGGGTGTTCATCAACTCGCGGATCGCGAGGCGGTCTGCGATCGGGCCGGTGAAGGGCATGGGTGTTCTCCTGTCAGGGGCGGCGGCCATCGAGCCAGTCGTTGAGCACCTCGTGAAAGTGGCGCACCCGGGTTTCCTGCGCGGCGAGATAGGCATCCCCGTAACCGCGCGAATGCATCCCGGCCTGCATCCCTTCGGCCAGTTCCATGTCCTGATAAACGATCTGCCCGGCCAGTTCGGGGATGCCGCGACCGTCATCGAAGGCGCGGTGTTCGCACTGCGGCGCCTCGCGCAGCGGGCGCACGCCAGCCATGATCGATTCGACCTCACTCTGCCCTTCCACCGGAAAGGCCATGCACCACAAATCGAAGAAGCATTTCTCCGGATCATCGGGGTGCGGCTCGCTCCTGAAAAACACCAGGTTATCGGGCAGGAAGCTGATCGTGACGTTGGGGAAGATCACCGTGTGCGGGCTGTCGGTGATCTCTTCGTCGCTCAAATGTTCGTAATGGAGATAGCCGCGCTCCCTCCAAAGCCGCCGCTTGGCCGCCTTCAAGTCGCGCCAGCCCTGCATCACGAAATCCTCGTAGCTGGCATAGCCCGCCGGATCGATGTCCCAGGCCTCGAGGATCGCGGCGAACATCGCGTTGGTGCCGCTCGCCGGGCGGTCGGTGAGCGAGGGGCGCATCGGCTGCACGGTGCGCCCGTGCCCCTTGGGCCACAGCTCGTGCCGGGCCGAATCGACATCCTGATCGATCCACGGCGGCACCTGCGGATGCGCGGTACGGGTATGGTAGCTTTCGGAGAAATTGTCGGTGACGAACTTCCAGTTGGCGTTGAGCGCGATCCGGTACCACGCCACCCGCACCGCGCTGTCCATCGCGTAATTGCGATAGAGCGCCGGGATCGGTTCGAGATAGTCGGCAAGCGACGGTGCGCTGTCGTCCATCGTGTACCACGCGAAGCCCCCCCAGGTGTCGCAGCGCAGCTCCTTGAGCCGCAGCTTGCCGCAGGGGTTGCCTTGCGGGAAGTCCTGCGGATCCTGCGCATGTTGCAGCACCCCGTCGATCCCCCAGCGCCAGCCGTGATAGGGGCAGGTGAAGGCCTCGATCGAACTCGCCTCGCGCACCAGCCGCATCCCGCGGTGGCCGCAGGCGTTGTAGAAGGCGCGGAGCGATCCGTCCTCCTGCCGCACCACGATCACCGATTCCTTCAGGAAATCGTGGACGAGGAAGTCGCCGGGTTCGGGAATGTCGGCGAGCCGCCCGGCGATGTGCCAGATCCGCGGCCACAGCATCTCGCGTTCGCGCGCGGCGAAGGCGTGCGAATGGTAGCGATCGCCGGTGATCGGATCGCCGCGCAGATTGGCCGGATCACGGCCATTCATCGCCATCGGAACCTGCTCAACGCCCATGCGCGTCCTCCCCGTGCTTTGCCTGCGCAGTCTGGACATCCGCGCGGCGCGGGCAAACTATCACTTCGGCGAGGAATCCGGCACGCTTGCCTGTTTTTCCGCGGTGGCGCTAAGGAGCATGTCCTTGACCACCTCGATCAGCTTGGCGCGCACCGCCGCGCGCCGCGCCGGATCGTCGATGAAGGGGCGGTTGATGAGCAGCCCGAGATGCAGCGCGGCGGCCAGATCATTGGCGAGCAGCATCGCCTCTGACGCGCCGTCCCACTGCGGGATCGCGCGGGCGACCTCGTCCATCCATTCATGTTCGAAGGCGCGGGTGGCGGGCACCAGCAGGGCCGAAAGTTCAGGATCGGTGCGGGCCGCGATCACCAGTTCGAGATAGGCGGTGAACTCGGGCGTCTTGACGCTTTGCCAGTGGACTTCGGTGGCGACGTCGATGGCATTGGCCGGATCGCTGGCGCGCAGGCCTGCAAGGTAATCCGACAGGAACCGCTCCAGCCGCTTGTGCAGGACATGATCGATCAGCGCGCTGATCAGATCGGCGCGGGCGGCGAAGTGGTGATGCATCGCCCCGCGCGAGACATTCGCCTGCTTGAGCACCTCGACCGTTGTGAGCCGGGCATAGCCGCCTTCGACGAGGCAATCGGTGGCCGCATCGAGGATCAGCTTGCGGGTCGCGGCGGCCTTGCGCTGCTGCCAGCGTTCGGGCCGGGCGTGCCCGTCCGCAGGCGCGGTCTGGCGGAGCGGGCGAAGGGTGTTCATGGTCGCAATCCTAATGCGATGGCTTGCTCCTTGCCAATCCAAACTAGCGAAAAACCGAGCTTGATCGGTGCAGGCTTGGCAGTAAAACAGGCATAAATGCCGGTTTTACCTGCTGCAGCGCAATCAGGCGGTATCGGGGACGGATACGGCAGGGGCAAAACCAAGTCCAAGGGAGTGGCAGGCATGAATATCCAGCTCGGCGCGTCGCGCTATGCCGAAGGGGCCGACCAGCCGGTCCGTGGCGATATCATCACCGGCGAACGCTATGTGTCGCGCGAATGGATGGCGAAGGAATTCGCCAACCTCTGGCCCCGGGTCTGGCACCTTGGCGCCGTGACCGCCGAGTTCGAAGAGGAAGGCGACATCGTCCGCCACAACTTCGCCGACGAATCGGTGATCATGGTGCGCCAGGCCGATGGCGGTATCCGCGCCTTCTACAACACCTGTCCACACCGCGGGAACCGGCTGGTGCTGGGCGATATCGCCTCGGCCGATCGGATCACCTGTTCCTATCACGGCTGGCAGTTCGATCCTTCGGGGACGCTGGTCCACGTCCAGGATGCCGACGATTTTCCGGGCGGCAACCCGTGCGGCAAGGTGCACCTGACCGAGCTGCGCTGCGAGACCTGGGGGCCGTTCGTGTTCTGGTGCATGGACGATCACGCCATGCCGGTCGAAGAATGGCTGTTCCCGCTGCCCGAAATGCTCGCTGGTTACGGGCTTTCCAATTGGGTGCGGGCGATGAACCTGTCGTGCGATGCCCCGTTCAACTGGAAGATCATCCGCGACAATTTCAACGAGAGCTATCACCTGCCCACGATCCATCCGGAGCTTTCGACCTTCATCAACGACGGGCTCGATGACACGGTGTTCGCAATGTACGACAGCGGCCACAACGCGATGTGGATGAAGGGCCATCAGGCCACCGCGCGGCGCCAGTTCGACAATGTCCCCGCCCCGCTCGACGATATCGCGCGGGCCTGGGGGGTCGATCCCGAAACCTTCGCCGGGCGGCCGGGCGACATTCGCGCCGCGATCATCGCGGCCAAGCGCGCGCTCGGCCCGGAGCGCGGCTACACCAACTACGCCGCGATGACCGATCAGCAGCTGGTCGACTATTTCCACTGCACGCTGTTTCCCAACCTCACGCTCACCATGTCGCCCGAACAGTGCCAGATCCTGCGCACCGAGCCGCACCCCACCGATCCGGGGCGCTGCGTGTTCCAGCACTGGTGCCTCTACCCGCCGGTCGCAGACATGACCGAGGTCGAAAGCCCGATCGGGATGATCCCGCTCGCGCATGATGCGGTGCAGCGCCATTCGGCCTATGGCGACGGGGTGAGCCTGGGGTTCGTGGCCGATCAGGACCTCTCGATCGGCTCCACGCAGCAGCAGGGTCTTGCCTCGCGCGGGTTCAGGGGGGCGATCCTCACCCATCAGGAAAAGCGCATCCAGCGCTTTCACGAACTCCTCAACGACATGGTGCTGGGCGGCCCGACCCTGGCCGCGGGCGAGGCCTGAGCCGGTGACCATGCCTGAGGACGTCTTCGTCGCCGCCGAGCGATTGATGGTGGACTATTGCCACCACCTCGATGCGCTGGGCGAAGCCGCGCCGCTGCTGGCGCTGTTCACACCCGATGCCGTGGTCGACATGACTGCGATCGGCATGCCGCGCTTCGAGGGCCACGAGGGCCTGCGTGGCTTCTTCGAAGGGGTGAAAGCGAGGCTCAGTCACTCTTTCCACCTGATCGGCAATATCCGGTGCGAAAGCTGGGATGGCGCGGTCGCGGTGATGACCGCCCATGTGCAGGGCATGGGTCAGCCGCGCGGGCGCGCGCAGGTGGTGATGCAGGTGCGCTACCGGATGGAATGCATCCAGACCCCCGGCGGCTGGAAATGCCGCCACTACACCGTCACCCCGATGATGCCGCTAGATTGACGCAAATCCGCCGTCGATCACCAGTGCATCGCAGGTCATGAAGCTCGACGCCTGCGAGCACAGGAACACCACTCCTGCGGCAATCTCCTCGGGCCGGCCCATCCGTCCGATCGGATGGCGCGCGGCGGTCCCGGCGATCGCGGTTTCGACATCGGGCATCACCCCCAAATCGACATAGCGCTGGAAAATGCCGTTCAGCATCCCGGTGTCGATCCCGCCTGGGTGGAGACTGTTGACCCTGATCGGGTGGCCGAGCGCGGCGAATTCGGCTCCCATGCACTTGGCCAGCATCGCCACCGCCGCCTTGCTGGTGCAATAGGCGGCGTTGAAGGGTGCCCCGCGCAGCCCCCCGACGCTCGAGACGTTGACCACGCTCGCTCCGCCGGTGCGCGCCTTGCCGCCCGCGATCAGCAGCCCCAGCAGCGCCTGCGTGCCGAGGATCACGCTGTCGACATTGACGGCGTTGACCCGGTGAAATTCGGCGAGCGGCGTCTCCTCGAATTTGGTCACCACCGACAGCCCGGCATTGTGGACGAGCGCATCCAAACGCCCGAAATCGCGTGCGATCACCGCGGCCAGCGCCGCCCAGTCCTGCGCGCTGGTCACATCGAGCCGGTGATAGCGCGCGCAGTCGGCCAGGTCGGTTTCATCCTGCAGATCGCTGGCGATCACCTGCGCTCCGGCCGCCGCCATCGCGCTGACGGTGGCCCGGCCGATCCCGCCATGCGCCCCGGTGACGAGCGCCACTACCCCTCCGAGCCCGATTGTCATCGCGCGGTCCACCCTCCGTCGATCACCAGCTCGGCGCCGGTCATGAAACTGCTGTCGGGCCCGGCAAGGAACGCGACCGGCCCGGCGATTTCGTCGGGCTGGCCGAGGCGCCCCATCGGGGTCATCGCGTTCATCCCGTCGATCAGATCCTGTGCCTTTTCGGCGATGCCCTTGGCCACCCAGCGTTCGAACCCGGCGTGGAGCAGCGGGGTCTCGACGAAGCCGGGATGCAGCGAATTGGCGCGGATCGGCATGTTCTTCGCCGCGAACTCCATCGCGATGCCCTTGGTGAACATCCGCACTGCGCCCTTGCTGGTGTTGTAGGCCGACACCTCGCTCATCCCGACGAGCCCCATGATCGAGCTTACGTTGATGATGCTGGCCCCGCCCGCAACCTCGGCCCCGCTGGCGGTCATGAGCGGGGTGAAGGTGCGGGTGCCCAAGAACACCCCGTCGACATTGACCGCCATGATCTGGCGCCAATCGTCCATCGCGATGTGTTCGACCGGGCCGGTCAGATCAGTGCCGGCATTGTTGACGAGGATGTGCAGTCTGCCGTGCCGCGCGGTGACGAAGTCGCGCGCGGCGTGCCAATCCTCCTCGCGCGCGACATCGGCGCGCACATAGCTCGCGCCCGGGCCGATCGCGGCGCACACGGCCTCCCCAGCTGCGGCATCGTCGAGGTCGCAGATCACCACCGCCGCGCCGTCCGCGACCAGCCGCGCCGCGCAGGCGAGCCCGATCCCGCGCAGCCCTCCGGTGACGAACGCCACCCGCCCTTCCAGCTGCCTGTGTCCCATGTCCCGGCCCCTTTTTTGCTCTCAGGCAAGGAGATGGCGCAGCATTGCAAACAGGTAACCTGTCAAAACGGCAGCCCCGCGCGTCGCCCGGGGTGCGCCGCCGGGCTGTGAGCCGTTGACAACCGCCTGCTCGCGCGTTGCAATTCCGTGACGCTGGGCTAGGCGGGGCACGTTACGCGCCACCCCGGGGATTCGCACAGCCATGAAGATCATGTCCGGCAATTCGAACCTGCCGCTCGCCCGGGCGATTGCGGCCTATCTCGAAATCCCGCTTACCGATGCCAGCGTGCGCCGCTTTGCCGATGAGGAAGTGTTCGTCGAAATCCACGAGAACGTGCGCGGTGAGGACGTGTTCGTGGTCCAGCCGACCAATTTCCCGGCGAACGACAACCTGATGGAACTCTTGATCTGCATCGACGCGCTGCGCCGTGCCTCGGCCAAGCGGATCACCGCGGTGGTGCCCTATTTCGGCTATGCTCGGCAGGACCGCAAGCCCGGGCCGCGCACGCCGATCTCGGCCAAGCTGGTGGCGAACCTGATTACCGAGGCGGGCGCGGACCGGGTGCTGGCGGTCGACCTGCATGCCGGGCAGATCCAGGGCTTCTTCGATATCCCGACCGACAATCTCTATGCTGCCCCGGTGATGGCCGCCGACATCCAGGCGCGCTATGGCGACCAGCAGCTGATGGTGGTCTCCCCCGACGTCGGCGGGGTGGTGCGCGCGCGGGCACTGGCGAAGCGGCTCGACAACGCCCCGCTCGCGATCGTCGACAAGCGCCGTGACCGGCCGGGCGAATCGGAGGTGATGAACATCATCGGTGACGTTGCCGGGCGGCACTGCATCCTGATTGACGACATCGTCGATTCGGGCGGCACGCTGTGCAACGCGGCCGAGGCGCTGCTCGAAGGCGGGGCCAAGTCGGTCGCGGCCTATATCACCCACGGCGTGCTGTCGGGCGGGGCGGTGGCGCGCATCAACGGGTCGGCATTGAAGGAGCTGGTCATCACCGACACCATCCGCCCGACCGAAGCGACCGAACAATCCGACCGCATCCGCATCCTCCCGATCGCCCCGCTGGTAGGCGAGGCGATCCGCCGGATCGCGGACGAGAGTTCGGTGTCGAGTCTGTTTGACTAAGCACCGTCATTGCGAGCCGCAGGCGAAGCAATCCATGGCTCAACGTCTCGGCAAGCGGCGTCGGCAGATCATGGATTGCCGCGTCGCTTCGCTCCTCGCAATGACGAAGGGGTGATGCGATGTTTGACCCCACCGAAGTCCGTCTGCTTCTGATCGAAGCGGCCCGTGCGCGGGAGAGCTTCACCTATGGCGCGCTGCTCGGCATTTTCGGTCATGCCTTCACGCGGCCCCTGATGCGCCAGCTGTGCAAGGTGCTCGACCGGATCGACGAGGACGGGCGCGCGGCGGGCGAACCGGGGCTGGCGGTGCTGGTGGTGCGGCAGGCGGACGGGCTGCCGGGGCAGGGCTGGTTCGTCAGCCGCACCGGCCTCTACGCCGATTTGCCGCTGGAGTGGGAGGGAGCGGAGGCGCGGCGCTACACCGAGGCTCGACAGGCCGAAGCCTTCGCCTATTGGGCACGAGCATGACCGACAAAGATCTCGCCCTTGCCGTGGCGCTAGCCGATGCCGCCGGGGCCGCCATCCGCCCCCTGTTCCGCGGCCAGTGGTCCGAGGAACGCAAGGCCGACCGCACCTTCGTCACCGAAGCCGACCGCGCCGCCGAGGCCGCGATGCGCGCGGCTATCGAGGCCGAATTCCCCGCCGACGGCATCATTGGCGAGGAATACGGCACCCGCAACGAGGGCGCGGGGCGGCAGTGGGTGCTCGATCCGATCGACGGCACCACCAGCTTCATCGCCGGCCGCCCGATCTTCGGCACGCTGATCGCATTGCTGCAGGATGGCTGGCCGGTGCTCGGCATCATCGACCAGCCGGTGAGCGGCGAACGCTGGGTCGGCCGCATCGGCCAGCCGACGCTGTTCAATGGCAAGCCCGCACAAACCCGCCCCCTGAAAGACCTCGCCGAAGCCGTGCTCGCCACCACCAGCCCGCACGCCTTCACCAACGAGGAGGCCGACGCCTTCATGGCGGTCGCCAAAAGCGTGGCCGAGCGCAAAATCGTCTATGGCGGGGACTGCTACAATTACGGCCTCGTCGCCAGCGGGCACATCGACATCGTGATCGAGGCGGGATTGAAGCTCCACGACTACGCCGCGCTCGTCCCGGTGGTCGAGGGCGCAGGCGGGATGATGGCCGATTGGCAGGGCAACCCTCTGGACGCCGGTAGCGACGGCACGGTGATCGCGCTGGGCGATCCGGCGCGGCTGGAGGATATGCTTGAGGCGATGGGGTAGGGGCAAACCCCTTGCGTTTCGCCCCTTCCCCACCTATGCGCGCGCACTTCACCGACACGAATCAATCAGCCAGCCTGGCGACGAGGGCTGCCATGGCCGGTTCCGACGTGTCTCTTGCAGGAGATGAAAATGCCCAAGCTGAAGACCAAGAGCGGTGTGAAGAAACGCTTCAAGATCACCGCCACCGGCAAGGTCAAGCACGGCGTCGCTGGCAAGCGTCACCGCCTGATCAGCCACAATGCGAAGTATATCCGCACCAACCGCGGCACCTCGGTCCTGTCGGAAAACGACACGCCGACGATCAAGCGCTGGGCGCCCTACGGGCTGGATTAATTCGAGCGGCTGACGCCGCTGCCGGGCCTCCCCTCTCCCCCGACGTTCTTGCTGTCCTATCGCTTCGCTGCATGAGGACGGCCACCCGGCGGAGGCAGACGCAAGCCCGGTCCATGTGACTGAAAGGAACACAAAGACATGCCTCGCATCAAACGCGGTGTTACCACCCGCGCCAAGCACAAGCGGATTCTCGACCAGGCCAAGGGCTATCGCGGTCGCCGCAAGAACACCATCCGCATCGCCCGTCAGGCGGTCGAAAAGGCGGGCCAGTACGCCTACCGCGACCGCAAGGTGAAGAAGCGCAATTTCCGCGCCCTGTGGATCCAGCGCATCAACGCTGCGGTCCGCATGGAAGGCCTCACCTATTCGCAGTTCATGCACGGCATCAAGCTTGCCGGGATCGAACTCGACAGGAAGGCGATGGCCGATCTCGCCATGAACGAAGGCGGCGCCTTCAAGGCGGTGATCGCACAGGCCAAGGCGGCGCTGCCCGCCTGACGGCATCGCCCGGCGGGCGACGGACATCAAGGGGCGGGTTCCAGTGCGGACACCCGCCCCTTTTGCGTGAGCAATTGTATGAATCCGACAAGTTACTTGTAGGATTGCGCCAATTCCGGCACGGTCCGGTCTATGGGGGACAGGAATGCACCATTGGCCGCGAGGGGGCTGGCACCGCCCGTCGGCTACCGGATCGCCGCCGCCTTCCGCGAACCGCCCCCGCAGTTCGAGGGCTGCTTTACCACGTTCTATCACCTCACACTCGAAACCGATGCGCCCGATGCGCGGCTGACCGACCACCTCCAGCCCGAATGGGGCAATATCCGGTTCTTCTGCGGCGGCACGCCCGAAGCGATGATCGGCACCACCCAGGTGAGCGGCGCGCGCTTCGTCGGCACCGGCCCGAGCTCGCTGCCGTGCCGGTTCACGCTTGGGCCGGTGCGGATGTGGGGGGTGGGGTTCCTGCCACTGGGCTGGGCGCGGTTTATAGCCGTCGACGCGCGAAGCTGCGCCAACATGGTCTGCGACGGCGCGGTGCATCCTGCTTTCCGGCACTTTGCCGAACTGGCCGATAGCCTGTGCGATCCCGCCGCCACCCCCGATGAACAGTTCGGCGCGCTGGTCGCCGCGATGACACGGGCGATGCGCCCGGTCCGCGACGAGGCGCGCATCGCCCGTGTCCACGCCGCGCTGGTGGATGGCGGCCATGCGACGGTGCATGATCTGGCCGATGCCTGCGCGATGAGTATCCGCACGCTCGAGCGGGTGTGCATGCGCCATTTCGGATTTTCGCCCAAGCTGCTGATGCGGCGCCAGCGGTTCATGCGCAGCCTTGCGACCTTCATGCTCCAGCGATCGGCGCGCTGGACCGAAGCGATGGACGCGCATTACCACGATCAGGCCCAGTTTACCCGCGAGTTCCGGGCGTTCATGACCATGAACCCGAGCGAATATGCCGCGCGCGATCATCCGATCCTGACCTCGTTCATGGAAGCCCGGGCGCGGGCGCGGGGCAGCGCGGCGCAGACGCTTGATCCGCCAAGCCCCCACGGCTGAGCCCGCGCTTTGCAAATCGCGCGTTTGCCGCTAGCGGACGCGCGCACCCATCCGCTTGCACGACACGACAGACCATGACCGACATTTCCACCCAGACCGAGGCCGCGCTGGCCGCCATTGATGAGGCGGCCAGCCTCGATGCGCTCGAACAGCAGCGGCTCGACGCGCTGGGCAAGAAGGGCTGGGTCAGCCTTGCCCTTAAGACGCTCGGCGGCATGTCGCCCGAAGCCCGCCAGGCTGCCGCGCCCGCGATCCAGTCCGCCCGCGCACGGGTCGCCGATGCGCTCGATGCAAAGAAGGCCGCGCTCGAAACCGCTGCGCTCGAAGCCCGGCTGGCGCGCGAGACTGTCGATCTGACGCTGCCCGCCCCCGAAATGCCGCGCGGCTCGATCCACCCGGTCAGTCAGGTGATGGATGAACTGGCCGAAATCTTCGCCGACCTCGGTTTCGCGGTCGCCACCGGTCCCGAGATCGAGGACGACTGGCACAATTTCACCGCGCTCAACATGGACGAGACCCATCCTGCGCGGGCGATGCACGATACGTTCTACTTTCCCGACAAAACCACCGACGGGAAGGACGTGCTCCTGCGCACCCACACCTCGCCGGTGCAGATCCGCACAATGCTGTCTGCGGCAAAATCCAGTCCGGGGGGCGCGCCGGTGCGCATCATTGCGCCGGGCCGCGTCTATCGCAGCGACAGCGACGCCACCCACACGCCCATGTTCCATCAGGTCGAGGGTCTGGTCATCGACCGCGACATCCACCTCGGCCACCTCAAGTGGACGCTCGAAACATTCCTCAAGGCCTTCTTCGAGCGTGACGACATCGTGCTGCGTCTGCGTCCGTCCTACTTCCCCTTCACCGAGCCTTCGGTCGAGGTCGATGTCGGCTATGCCAGCGAAAACGGCCGCCGGGTTGTCGGCGGATCGGGGGACGCGGCGGGCCACGCATGGATGGAGCTGCTCGGCAGCGGCATGGTCAATGCCCGCGTGCTCGCAATGGGCGGCTTCGATCCCGGCCAATGGCAGGGCTTTGCCTTCGGCGTCGGGGTCGACCGGCTGGCGATGCTCAAATACGGGATGAACGACCTGCGCGCGTTTTTCGACGGCGACGGCCGCTGGCTGGCGCATTATGGCTTTTCGCCCTTCGACCAGCCGACCCTGTCTGCAGGGGTAGGAGCGCGCGCATGAAGTTCGCGCTGACCTGGCTTAAGGACCATCTCGAGACCACCGCCACGCTCATCGAAATCTGCGATGCGCTCAACGCCATCGGGCTTGAGGTCGAGGGCGTTGAGGACCCGGCGGAGAAGCTCGCGGGCTTCCGCATCGCCCATGTGCTCACCGCCGCGCGCCACCCGGATGCCGACAAGCTGCAGGTGCTCACCGTCGACACCGGCGAGGGCGAGCCGCTGCAGGTCGTGTGCGGCGCGCCCAATGCGCGGGCCGGGATGAAGGGCGTGCTCGGCCTGCCCGGCGCGGTGGTGCCTGCGAACGGGATGGTGCTGCGCAAGAGCGCGATCCGGGGGGTCGAATCGAACGGCATGATGTGCTCGGCCCGCGAGCTGGAGCTGGGCGATGATCACGACGGGATCATCGAACTGCCCGACGACGCGCCGGTTGGCATGGCCTTCGCCGAATATCATGGCAGCGATCCGGTGATCGAGGTCGCGGTGACGCCAAACCGCCCTGATTGCATGGGCGTCTACGGGATTGCGCGCGACCTTGCGGCGGCGGGGCTGGGGACGCTGAAGCCGATTGCAATGCCTGCGTTCAGCGCAGCGGGCGCGTGCCCGGTCGACATCCGCACCTACGATCCTGAAGGCTGTCCGGCGTTCTACGGGCGCGTCGTCAAGGGCGTGACCAACGGCCCCTCGCCCGACTGGCTGCAAGAGCGGCTCAAAAGCGCAGGCCAGCGGCCGATCTCGCTGCTGGTCGATCTCACCAATTACCTGATGCTCGGCTATGGTCGGCCCGCGCACGCCTATGATCTCGCAAAGCTTTCGGGTGCGGTCGTGGCCCGCCGGGCCAAGGTTGGCGAACAGGTTCTGGCGCTCAACGACAAGACCTACACGCTCGATGCCGCGATGGTGGTGATCGCGGATGACGTGCAGGTGCACGACATCGCCGGGATCATGGGCGGGGCGCATTCGGGCGTCAGCGAGAGCACCACCGACGTGCTGCTCGAAATCGCTTTTTTCGATCCGGCCCGCATTGGCGCGACCGGACGCAAGCTGGGGCTGTCTTCCGATGCCCGCACCCGGTTCGAGCGCGGGGTCGATCCGGCGTTTCTGGATGAGGGGCTCGACCTGCTCACCGGGCTGATTGTCGAATTGGCGGGCGGAAGCCCGAGCGAAATGGTGCGCGCCGGTTCGCCGCCGTCCCCGCCGAAGGTGATCACCTTCGACCCCGGCCTGACGCTCCGGCTGGGCGGGGTCGAGGTGGCCGAGGGCGAGCAGCAGCGCATTCTCGAAAGCCTCGGTTTCACTGTCGGGGGCGACTGGCAGGTCACCTGCCCGCTGCGCCGCCACGACATTGAAGGCCCGGCTGACCTCGTCGAGGAAATCGTGCGCATCCACGGGCTCGACAAGGTGGCGAGCGTTGCGCTTCCGCGTGCAGAGGGTGTGGCGCGCCCGACCGCCACGCCGCAGCAATTGCTCGAGCGCAAGCTGCGCCGGGCGGCGGCCGCGCGCGGGCTCAACGAGGCGGTGACGTGGAGCTTCCTGCCCGAATGGGCGGCGGCGCACTTTGCCGTGCCCGATCAGCCGCTGTGGGTGCTCGCCAACCCGATCAGCGAGGATATGAAAGCGATGCGACCCGCGCTGCTTCCGGGCTTGCTGATGGCGGCCAAACGCAATTCCGATCGCGGCGCGGCGTCGTCACGCCTGTTCGAAATCGGGCGGCGATATTATCGGTGCGGCGGCGGCCACAGCGATGAACGCGCGGCGCTCGGGATCGTGCTTGCAGGCGAGAAGGCAGCGCGCAGCTGGGCCAGCGGCAAGGCGCAGGGTTTCGACGCCTATGACGCCAAGGCGCTGGCGCTCGACCTGCTCGACGTCGCAGGCGCGCCCGTCGCCAACCTGCTGGTGATGGGCCCGGACCCGCTGGGGCCGGGTGGCCAGTTCCATCCCGGCCAGTCCGCCACCCTCAGGCTCGGCCCCAAGTTGGTGCTGGCGCGCTTCGGGATGGTGCATCCGGCAACTCTCAAGGCCTTCGACGTCGCCGGGCCGATCGCCGCAGTGGAGTTGTTCCTCGATGCGATCCCCGCCAAGAAGAATGCGGCTTTCGCCCGTACCGGCTTCACCCCGCCCGCGTTGCAAGCCGTGACCCGCGACTTCGCCTTCCTCGTGCCTGTGGCGCTGGCAGCGGGTGACTTGGTGCGCGCAGTGCAGGGCGCGGACAAGGCGGTGATCACCGCCGTGCGCGTGTTCGATGTCTTCCAGGGGCAGGGCGTGCCCGAAGGCCACAAGTCGCTCGCGCTGGAGGTAACCCTGCAACCGGGCGAGGCGAGCTTCAAGGACGCCGAGATCAAGGCACTTGGCGAAAAGATCGTCGCCGCAGCGGCCAAGCTTGGCGGCGAGCTGCGCGGATGAAGCCTGTCTTGAGCGCAGCCGAAAGAACTGCATTCGTTACCGGTGCGACCGCCGGGATCGGGCGTGCGACGGTTTGCCGCCTGGTCGCGGACGGCTGGCGCTGCGTCGCGACCGGGCGGCGGCAGGAGCGGCTCGATGCGCTGGTGGCGCAGGTTGGCGGCGACAAGGTCCACCCGGCCTGCTTCGACGTGCGCGACACGGCTGCGCTCGATGCCGCGCTCGATGCGCTGCCCGAAGGCTTTCGCGACATCGATCTGTTGGTCAACAACGCCGGGCTCGCCCAAGGCCTGTCGGCGGCGCAGAACGCCGATCTTGGTGATTGGCACAGGATGATCGACACCAACATCACCGCGTTTGCGGTGTTGACCCGCAAATTGCTGCCGGGGCTGATCGCGCGCAAGGGCGCGGTCATCGCGATCGGTTCGGTCGCGGGCAGCTATCTTTATCCGGGCGGCAATGTCTATGCGGGGTCCAAGGCCTTCGTGAACCACTTCACCCTCGCCCTGCGCGCCGATCTGCACGGCAGCGGCGTGCGGGTGACCAGCATCGAGCCGGGAATGGTCGAGACCGAGTTCACGCTGGTGCGCACCGGCAGTCAGGAGGCGAGCGACACGCTCTACGCGGGCGTCAATCCGATGACTGCCGAGGACATCGCCGACACCATCAGCTGGATCGCGCATCTCCCGGCGCATCTCAACATTAACCGGATCGAGTTGATGCCGGTCAACCAGGACTTCGCGGGCTTCCGCGTCGCGCGCAATGACGAGTAACCCCAAAAGCAACAGGCGCACTTTCGCGATCATCTCGCACCCTGACGCAGGCAAGACCACGCTCACCGAAAAGCTCCTCCTGCAAGGCGGCGCAATCCATCTGGCGGGCGAGGTCAAGGCGCGCGGGGCGGCGCGTCGGGCGCGGTCGGACTGGATGAAGATCGAACAGCAGCGCGGGATTTCGGTCACGTCCTCGGTCATGACATTCGCGCGCGGCGGGATCACCTTCAATCTGCTCGACACGCCCGGCCACGAGGATTTCAGCGAGGACACCTACCGCACGCTCACCGCGGTCGATTCGGCGGTGATGGTGATCGACGCGGCCAAGGGGATCGAGCCGCAGACGAGGAAGCTGTTCGAGGTGTGCCGGCTGCGCAGCGTGCCGATCATCACCTTCGTCAACAAGGTCGACCGCGAGGGCCGCGACCCGTTCGAGACCCTCGACGAGGTCGCCGACATGCTCGCGCTCGATGTCTCACCGCAAATGTGGCCGATCGGGATGGGCGGCGAGTTCGAGGGCCTGCTCGATTTCGCAACCGAAACCGTCAGCCGCCCCGAAGGCCCGAGCCGCGAATATCTTGGGCAACGCGACACAGCCGCCATCCCCCAGCGCTTCGCCGACGAGATCGAGCTGGCGCGCGGCGGCTACCCGGAGTTTGACCTCGAAGCTTTCCGCCACGGCGACCTAACCCCGGTCTATTTCGGCAGCGCGCTCAAGAATTTTGGCGTCACCGAACTGATCGACGCGATTGCCCGTTACGCCCCGCCGCCGCGCCCGCAACCCGCAGGCGACGTCGAGATCAGCCCGGAACGTGACGAGGTCACCGGCTTCATCTTCAAGGTGCAGGCCAATATGGACCCAAACCATCGTGATCGCATCGCCTTCATGCGGCAGGTCTCGGGCACCTTCAAAAGGGGCATGAAGCTGACCCCGAGCGGCCTCGGCAAGCCCATCGCCGTCCACTCGCCGATCCTGTTCTTCGCGCAGGACCGCGAGCTGGCCGACACTGCAGAGGCGGGCGACATCATCGGCATTCCCAACCACGGGACGCTGCGGGTCGGCGATACCTTGTCGGAGCGCAACCAGGTGCGCTTCACCGGCCTTCCCAACTTCGCGCCGGAAATCCTGCGCCGGGTGCAGCTCAAGGACCCGACCAAGACCAAGCAATTGCGCAAGGCGCTCGACGACCTAAGCGAAGAGGGCGTGATCCAGGTGTTCTACCCCGAGATTGGTTCGGCCCATATCGTCGGCGTCGTTGGCCAGCTTCAGCTGGAAGTGCTGATCAGCCGGCTCGAGGCCGAATACAAGGTCGAAGCCGCGCTCGAACCCTCGCCCTTCGCCACCGCGCGCTGGATCAAAGGGGAGGTCAAGGCCTTGGACGACTTCGCCAGCTTCAACCGCGCCAACCTCGCCAAGGACCGCGACGGCGACCTGGTGTTCATGGCCAAGAGCCCGTGGGATGTGACCTATCAGGTCGAGAAGAACCCCGATCTCACCTTCTCGGCCACGAAAGAACGCTAGGCTTGCGGGAGCGCGGGCTTCGCGGCATGGCGAGGGCCATGGATACGACCGGCCCAACCTCGCAAAGCTTCATCTCGCAGCGCCTCAAGCTCAATTACCTCGACTGGGGCGGCAGGGGGAAGCCGCCGCTGGTGCTGGTGCACGGGGGCCGCGACCACGCGCGCAGCTGGGACTGGACCGCCGAGGCGCTGCGCGAGAATTACCATGTGATCGCCATGGACCACCGCGGGCATGGCGATTCCGACTGGGTCTCGGACGGGGTCTATTCGGCCGCCGACATGGTCTATGATCTTGCCCAGCTGATCCACCAATTGGGCGTCGGCCCGGTCAGGATGGTGGCGCATTCGATGGGCGGCAATGTCGCGCTGCGCTATGCGGGCGCCTTCCCCGAGATGGTGACCAGGCTGGTGGCGATCGAAGGGCTCGGCCCCTCGCCCGAATGGCGCGACAAACAGCGCAGCCAGCCTTATCCCGAACGGCTCGCCGAATGGATCGCGAAGAAACGTGCAGCGGCCGGGCGAACCCCGCGCAAATACGAGAGCATCGAGGCCGCGCTCGCCCGGATGATCGAGGAGAACGCTTACCTCACGCAGGAACAGGCGCGTCACCTCACCGTCCACGGGGTCAACCGCAACGAGGACGGCACCTATAGCTGGAAGTTCGATCCGCACCTCAATGTCTGGCCGGTCGAGGATATCGGCGATGAATTCATCGAGCAGCTGTGGGGGGCGATCATCTGTCCGACGCTGCTGCTGTATGGCGCGGATTCGTGGGCTTCCAACCCCGAGAAGGACGGGCGGATCGCCCACTTCAAGACCGCCAGCGTGATCGAGTTCGAAAAGGCCGGCCACTGGCTCCACCATGACCAGTTTGACCGCTTTATCGCCACCTTGCGCGATTTCCTGTGAGCGGCGCGCAACTCTGCTTAAAAAGCGGGCACACGATTAACTTTTAGGCAGGTATTATCCCGCAGGTGCGAAGAATCGCGCTGATTCCGCTGCGTCAGCGGCGTTACATAAATATGGCACGCTTGTTGCTGAGTTCCGGTCAGCCGGAACAGTCCGGTGCAACAGGGGCCACAGATGAAGTTCATCATCGCCATCATCAAACCATTCAAGCTCGACAGCGTCCGCGAGGCGTTGAGCGGAATCGGCATCGCCGGAATGACCGTGACCGAAGTCAAGGGGTTCGGACGCCAGAAAGGCCAGACCGAAATCTACCGCGGGGCCGAATACTCCACCAACATGCTTCCCAAGGTGAAGCTCGAGATCGCTGCGAGCGATGACATTGCGGCGCAGGTGGTCGAAACCATTCAGGCCACCGCCAACACAGGGGCGATCGGCGACGGCAAGATCTTCGTGCTCGATCTCGCCTCGGCCACCCGCATCCGCACCGGCGAATCCGGCGAAACCGCGCTTTAAGGGGACGAAATCGATGAAGCGTATTCTCTGCAATACTGCGGCGCTGGTGACCGGGGCGGTGATGCTCGCCGTCCCAGCGCTGGCTGCACCGGTCGCCGAAGCGGCTGCCGAAGCTGCACCTGCCGTCGCCGAAGCGGCCCCGGCGGTGTTCACCCCGACTGCCGAGATGGTCAACAAGGGCGATGTCGCCTGGATGATGGTCTCGACCGCGCTGGTGCTGATGATGAGCGTGCCCGCACTCGCGCTGTTCTATGGCGGGCTGGTGCGCGCCAAGAACATGCTCAGCGTGCTGATGCAGGTGCTTACCATCGTCTGCGTCGCAGCGCTGGTGTGGTTCGGCTGGGGCTATTCGCTCGCTTTCACCTCGACCAACAGTTTGGTCGATCCGCTGTTCATCGGCGGGCTCGACAAGGCGTTCCTTGCGGGGGTCAACCCGGGCACCTTTGCGGCGACCTTCTCGAACGGGGTTTACCTGCCCGAGCTGGTCTTCGTGATGTTCCAGATGACCTTCGCCTGCATCACCCCGGCGCTGATTGTCGGGGCCTTTGCCGAACGCATCAAGTTTACCTCGCTGATCGTCTTCGTGGTCGCGTGGCTGACGCTCGCATATTTCCCGATCGCGCATATGGTGTGGTATTGGGCTGGCCCCGATTTCCTGCCTACCGCGCCCGATGATTACGGCCTGCTGTGGGGCTGGGGCGCGCTCGACTTTGCCGGCGGCACGGTGGTGCACATCAACGCCGGGATCGCGGGGCTGATCGGCTGCCTGATCGTCGGCCCGCGGCTTGGCTACAAGACCGAACCCATGCCCCCGCACAGCTTGGTGATGACCATGATCGGCGCCAGCCTGCTGTGGATTGGCTGGTTCGGGTTCAACGCCGGATCGGCGCTTGAATCCAACGCCTTCGCCGCGCTCGCCTTCGTCAATACTTTCGTCGCCACGGCTGCGGCGGGCGCAGCCTGGGCGATGATCGAGCAGATTGCGCACAAAAAGCCCTCGCTGCTGGGTGCTGCGTCGGGTGTGGTGGCTGGCCTTGTGGCGATCACCCCGGCGGCGGGTTTTGCCCACCCCGGCACCGCGATCATCCTGGGCGCTGTGGCTTCGGCGATCTGCTATGTCTTCGTCACCACGGTGAAGAACAAGCTCGGCTACGACGACAGCCTCGATGTCTTCGGCATCCATGCCGTGGGCGGGATCGTCGGTGCGATCGGCACCGGCATCGTCGCCGACCCGGCGCTCGGCGGCCAGGGCTGGATCGACTACACGGGCGCGGTGGCTGTGGCTGGCGAATACGACATGGTTGGCCAGATCATCACCCAGTGCTGGGCGGTGGGCGTGACGATCGCGTGGACCGGGGTGGTTTCGGCGGTGCTGTTCCTCGCCCTCAGATACACCATGGGCCTGCGCCCGGATGCCGAGGCCGAACTGGGCGGTCTCGATATCTCCGAACACGGGGAGCGCGCCTACAATTAGGGCGCCGCCCACACCAGCTTGGCGGGGGGAGATGCCTCTCTCCCTCTCCTCTCCCCCCGCTAAACCACGTTCCTCCTGCGAACGAACAGACTGAATATGGCCGGAGTGGCGAAAGCACTCCGGCCATTTTTTTGCTTTGCGCTCGCCCCTCCGGGCGAGCATCCTCGCTGCTGTGTCCTTCGCTTCGCTGCGGAGCAGCTGCGGCTCGCGCGCGTGCGCTCGCGGCCCTGCGGGCCGAGACTGGCGCTTCAACTCGATGTTGGGTTCAGGCGCGCTCCGCCTGCTTCACGAAGTCCGCGCACCTTTCGCCGATCATGATGCTGGGCGCGTTGGTGTTGCCGCTGACGATCTTGGGCATCACGCTGGCATCCGCGATCCAAAGGCCCTCGAGCCCGTTGAGCCGCAGCGTCGGATCGACCACCGCATCCGCATCGCTCCCCATCCGGCAGGTGCCGACCGGGTGATAAACCGTGTCGGCGCGCGCGCGGATCAGGTCGTCGAGCGCGGCGTCATCGTTGAGGTCCACCGGGTGCCGGTCGGTCGGCCCGAACGCCTGCAGCGGCGGTGCCTCGGCAATCCGGTGCGACAGGCGAACGCCCGCGCGCAGCACCGCCATGTCCCGATCATCATCGAGGAAATTGGGATCGATCACCGGCGCGGCGGCGGCATCGGCCGAGCCCAGCCGCACTGTCCCGCGGCTTTCGGGGCGCAGCACGCAGGCGTGGAGCGAAAAACCGTGCGCCTTCACCTTTTCGCGCCCGTGATCTTCCAGCACCGCAGGGACGAAGTGCCACTGCACATCAGGCGCGGGTGCATCGGGCATCACGCGCCAGAAACCGCCGGCCTCGGCATAGGGGGTGGTCATCGCCCCGGTGCGCTTGCGCCGATGCTCGATAATTGCCGCGGCCATCCGCAGCGTGCCTTTCAGGGTGCTGCCGATCGGCACGTCGCTGATTGTCTCCCAGCCCGAGACATAGTCGATATGGTCCTGCAGATTGGCGCCGACCTCGCCGCGATCGAGCACCACGTCGATCCCGTGGGCCTTGAGGTGATCGGCGGGGCCGATCCCGGACAACATCAGGATCTGGGGCGAGTTGAACGCGCCTGCACTCAACACCACGCCGCGCCCCGCCAGCAGGGTTTCGCTGGCATTGCCGCGCCGGACCTGCACCCCGGTCACTCTCCCGCCCGTGATCACCAGCTTTTCGACCAGCGTGTCGGTGCGCACGGTGAAATTGCCCTGTTCGCGGATCGGCTCCACATAGGCGCGCGCCGCCGACCAGCGTTCGCCCTTGCGCTGGGTGACCTGATAGAGGCCGAAGCCGTCCTGCCGCGCTCCGTTGAAATCGGGATTGGTGCGCAGTTGCAGCGCTGCGGCTGCTTCGACGAATGCGTAGGAGGTGGGGTTGGCGGCGGTCTGGTCGGACACGAACAGCGGGCCGCCGTGGCCGTGGTAGTCGTCGCCCCCACGCTCGTTCGCCTCGGCGCGCTTGAAGTAGGGCAGCACCTCGTCATAGCCCCAGCCGGTGCAGCCCATCGCCGCCCAGTTGTCGTAATCCCAGCGATGGCCGCGAATATAGACCATCGCGTTGATCGCGCTCGACCCGCCCAGCCCACGCCCGCGTGGCTGATATCCGACGCGGCCCTTGAGACCGTTCTGCGGCACGGTTTCAAAACGGTAGTTGGCGTTCTTCAGCAGGAACGGCATGAACCCCGGGGTCTTGACGAGTATGTTGTCGTTGCGCCCGCCCGCCTCGATCAGGCACACCCGGCGAGTGCCATCCACCGCGAGCCGCCCGGCCACAGCGCTGCCCGCGCTGCCACCGCCGATGACGATGTAGTCGAAACTTTCCATGATCTCTCCCTTTGAGCGGGGAGATTAAGCGGCTTCTGCGCTGCCCGCAATCGGGTTTCGATCCGCCACCGATGTTGCATGCGGCGCATTGGCACCGCCCGTTCGCGCTTCCCAGCGCGCGCGGATCATGCCGGAGGTCTCGCGGCTGCCATCGTGGCTCCAGCCGGGTTCGCGCAGCAGGTAGGCAAGCTTGTGCTGCCACGGCGCGCGCCAGATGTCGGTCAGCATGCCGATCCATTCGTGGAACACTGCCCACAACAGATTGAAGCTGCCGATCTGCTTGACGATCCCGTAACGGATTTTCTCATCGTCCACCTCGGGACTGAAGGTGCCGAACAATTTGTCCCAGACAATGAACACGCCCGCGTAATTGCGATCGAGATAGCGCGGGTTGGTGGCATGGTGGACGCGGTGGTGGCTGGGCGTGTTCATCACCGCCTCGAACCAGCGCGGCATCCTATGGATCGCCTCGGTGTGGATCCAGAACTGATAGATGAGGTTGAACCCGCCGCAGATCGCAATCATCGCCGGGTGGAAGCCGAGCAGCACCAGCGGAACGGCGAACAGGAACCCGAAGGTCAGCGGTCCGGTCCAGGTCTGCCGGAGCGCGGTCGATAGGTTGTAATGCTGGCTCGAATGGTGGTTCACGTGGCTCGCCCACATCCAGCGGATGCGGTGACCAGCGCGGTGGACCCAGTAATATTTGAGATCATCGAGGACAAAGCAGACCGGCCAGGCCCACCACACCGTCCACCATTCGGGGCCGAAATCGACGATGCGATAGTCATAGGCTGCGATGAACACGGCGAGCGCAAAGCCGCCCAGCAGCGCCCCTGCGATGGTCGAACCGAGGCCGAAGGCAAGGCTCACCAGCGTGTCCTTGGGCTCGTAGGCCTCGGGCGCGCGCAGCCGCGCCCAGATCATCTCGGCCAGCACCGCCACCACGAACAGCGGGATGGCGTAAGCGGTGGGGTTGAAATCAGGCATTGCCCGGCCCGCTTACCCGATTGATCGCGTCGGCCCAAGCCTCTGCATCGTCCAGCGCGAGAAAGGTGCGCCCGAACCGGGGTTCGGCGCAATCGACGATGACGTTGAACGGCCCCGCCGGGTCCGGGCGCAAGGCGCGCGCCTGCGCTGTCAGCACGCGGCCGGCAAAGCGGTTGCCGTGGCGGCGGATCAGCATGATCCGGCCCCCGGCATCGCGGGCGAGCGCGCCCGCGCCCCCGGCATCGCAGGTAGTCGCAACAGGGACAAAGCCGTCCTCGACCTCGCCCGCCGCGCGCCGCACATCATCTGCGCTCGCCAGGCGCGGCGCGGCGCCGAGCTTCAGCCACCGCGCCAACCCGGCGAGCGCAAGTATCGCCACCAGCGAGCCTGCGGTCTGGACGAGCAGTGGTGGCACTTCCATGCGCGGGGTTTCAGCGCTGGCTGAGCATGTCAATCAGGCTGCGAATCGGGCTGACGTCGTAGCCCGCCTGCGCGGCGGTGCGGGCGATCGCGTCGGGGTTCTCGCCCTGCTTGGCGCTCGCCAGCGCCCACAGCAGGGTCGAGCGGGTGCCCGAACGGCAATAGGCAAGAATCGGTCCCTCGGCCTGATCGCGTGCAGCGATCATCGCATCGACCTGCGGCTCGCTGAACCCGGCATGGCCGATCGGGATCGCAAGGTAGTTTATCCCGGCTGCGGCGGCAGCCGCCGCGATGTCCGCCCCTTGCGGTGCAGCCGGGTCCTCGCCGTCGGGCCGGTTGTTGACGATCAGAGCGATCCCGGCGGCGCGGGCTTGGGCGATATCCGCCAACTCAAGCTGCGGGCTGACCAGCATATTTTCATCGAGCTTGCGGAAATCGCCCATTGGCCGAGGCTCCGATGCGGTTGGGATTGGCGCTGTCATGCCCAAGACTTCACCGGGGCACAAGCCGTGTGCGTTGCGCGAATTGTCCGGGACTGCGCGGGCGCGGTAAAATCGTTCGCAAAGCAAGCTATTGTGCGCTATACCCGAGGCACGCGCGCGCTGGCTGCCATGCTGGTGCACCTGCGGCCGGTGCGGCTCACTGTCCACGCCATCGGTGTTCTGAAGTTGGGGCAGTGTGGCAAGGTTTGTTCTGATTTATGGGTTACGATAGGGGACGCCGGCGCGGTCGCGACAAGCGTGACGGCTTCGGTGAAGAAGGTTTCGATCCGTTCGGCGGAGGCGTGGACGGATTTCCGCCACCGCCGAACGGAT
>Ga0224722_1000284_pt1 | contig 29665 bp, 26 predicted proteins | sample Balambano_FR1_Me_FD_161646 | JGI IMG/M metagenome (GOLD analysis project Ga0224722, IMG submission 161646) | Freshwater sediment microbial communities from Lake Towuti, South Sulawesi, Indonesia - Balambano_FR1_MetaG | ecosystem: Environmental > Aquatic > Freshwater > Lake > Sediment | place... | reverse complement strand
AGTCAGGGCTACACCCAGAACGAGGGGCCCTTGCTGATCCTTGCCAGGGTCGTATTGCAGCGGGTCAGATTTGAGGTCACTTTCGGCCCAACTGCGATCGCTGGTGAACAGGAGTGGCGTGATTGTCACGTCTTTCGTGTCTGCGATACCCAGAGGCCGCGCTAGAGAGTAGAACGAGAGGTTGCCTTGCAGTTCTCTACTGATGGGGTGATCGCCGTATTGGGTAACGATCGCGTCGGCGGGGCCTAAACCTGCCAGTCCCTGCGCCGAGGAATCCACAATCACCCGGCGATCGAGATCCACGCCCCAGGTTTTGAGCAGCGCTTCGAGACCCAGGTTTACTTCGGTGGGGTCTGCCAGCAACAAGACATTGCCCCCCTGATTCAGGTAAGTGGTCAGCGGGGTGAGTTCCGCCGATAAAAAGGGTTTTTGGGCACCCGCAACAATCACCACATCGGCATCTTTGGGTACGGCTTTCGTGGCAGCAAGAACCAGCAGTTTGGCCTCAAAGCTGCGATCGCCCAACAATTTCACCACCTCACTCATGGCTCCCTGTCCCGGTTCCAGCGGACGTTCCCCGTGTCCTTGCACAAAGTAGACAATTTGGCGGCGATCGCTCGTGAGTTGCTCCAGGGCACTGGTCAGCTTCACTTCAGACAAACGCTGTCCGGCTTCAGCGGGATTATCGGATGCACCAACTCCCACATTCTGCACAAACTGCTTCCGCCCTTTTTCGGGCAACTCCACAATTACATCACCGGGACTCTTGACCTCCAGGCGTTGAGCGAGAGATGGCTGCGCTTGCGGATCGGCAAATTCGAAAGACAGCTGATCGCCCAACCGACGATAGCTTTCCAGCAGTTCCCGATCCTGCGGTTCTGGTTGCGGCGTAAACATCCAAACTTTGACTGGGCTGGGCAAATTCTTCACAACCTGCTGGGTCTCGGGGGCCAGGGTAAACACTTGATTTTCGGTCAGGTCCACGCGCGCTGGGGCACGGGCAGCCAGGAAATTCAGGAATCCGAGAATGACCAGAACCGCCAGAGTTGTGAGCAGGGCGTTGGTGCCGACCTGGGTTGATCGCGCCCCCCAAAACGTTTTGGCCTCAACCTTGCGGCCTTGCTGAAACAACCAGAAGGCAACGATCGCCACACCCACGGCAATCAAGGCGATGGGAATGGCTGACCAACCCGCGACAACACCCGCTGAGATGCCCGCGATCGTCAGCATCGGCCCCAACCAGAAGAGGTATTTCAGATTGCTGCGAGGAAACTGTTTCATTTCAATTAACCCCTCTGATATCTGAATACGTTCACGGATTGGGCCGTAAGAAAAATGCCCAGAAAAATGTAGCTGGCGAAGAGAACCAGGCTGCTGGTGTCGAGGATACCTTGAGCCAGGTTGTTGTAGTGCTTGAGGAGGGAAAGGTGAGCAAACATAGCCCCGATCGGTCCGCCCACTTGTTGCCCGATCGCATCAATAATCCAAAGAATTAGCATCAGGGCAAACGTGAAGATCGCCGCCAGGATGGTGCTATCAGTCAGCGAGGAAATGAACATGCCCAGCGATAAAACGGAAGCCGCCAGCACAACCAACCCCAACTGCCCCAACAACACCAGGGGAATGCTCATTGGGGGATTGGTGGCAGAGAGGACGATCGCTTGATACACCAGCATCGGCAGCAGCAAGGTAAGGAAAAAAGTGACAACGGCCAGCAGTTTCCCGATCGCGACCGCCCAATTGGTGATGGGCGAGGTGGCCAACAGTTCCAGAGTGCCGCGCTTGCGTTCTTCGGCATACAAACTCATGGACAGGATTGGCAAAATGAACAGGGCGATCGAGTTGAGAATCCCAAGAAAGGATTGCAGGAATTGGTAGGGGGCATCGATCGCGCCCTGAAATCCGGCCTGATCAGCGAAGGCAATCCGTTGAATGGTGAGATTGAGGATAAACACAAAAAAGATCCCAGACAACAACCAGAACACTCCCGCCACAACGTAAGCTAGCGGCGACTGAAAATAACTCTGTAGCTCACGGCGGTAGATCGCTACAATATTCGCCAAAATTACACGCATCTATGCCACCTCTCCTGTGCTGTCATCATCAGCCCCCTTGCCACCATTAGCGCCAGGGTCATTTCCATCGTCATCTGTGGCTGGATCAACTTCGGTCACAACTGTATCGTCACTGATGGGTATCTCTTCCGTGGTGAGTTGTAAAAAGACATCTTCTAAGCTGGCCTGAATGCGTCGCATTTCAAACAAGCCGAAGCCTGCCCCCACGATCGCCGCCGCCAGTTCGCGCCCGGATAACTCAGTGTCTGGTTGCGCAGAGACTTTGACTTTGCAGCGATCGTCCGGCAAGTCCGTGAGCAATACCTCCACTGCTTTCACCCCGTTAACCGCCTGGAGTTGGGCCTGGATCTGACTGGTTTCGCCTTCAACTTCTAACTCGTAGCCCGTCCCGCTGTTCAACTGGGTCATCAAGCTGGCCGGTGTGTTAGTGGCCACAATCCGCCCGTTGTTGATGATGGCAACGCGGTTGCAGGTCATACTCACTTCCGGCAGGATATGAGTAGACAAAATTACTGTATGGTCGCCAGCCAGATTTTTGATCAGATGCCGCACTTCAATGATTTGGCGCGGATCTAGGCCGACGGTCGGTTCGTCCAGGATGATCACGGGTGGATCGTGGACGATCGCTTGAGCAATCCCGACCCGTTGCCGATACCCTTTGGAAAGTTTGCGGATGAGGGTGGTGCGGCGATCGCTGAGGCTGGTTTTTTCCAGGGCGAGATCGACGTTGCGGCGGCGATCGCCTGCATTCACGCCCTTAATTCGTGCCACGAAATGCAAAAACCCTTCCACGGTCATCTCGGTATACAGCGGCGGCGTTTCAGGCAGATACCCAATGCGTTGCCGCACAGCCATCGACTGCTCATGCACTTCATAGCCAGCCACTCTGGCCGTCCCGGCAGTCGCCGGCAAGTAGCCCGACAAAATGCGCATGGTAGTGGTTTTGCCGGCCCCGTTGGGGCCGAGAAAGCCCAAAATTTCTCCCGGCTCCACCACAAACGTCACATCTTGAATGGCGGCAGTGGTGCCGTAGGTTTTACTCAAATGTTCAACTTCGATCATGGGTGATGCCCACTCTGGCGTTACCAATCACCCATAGTAGATCGAGGCCGCCCAATTCGGATTACAAATCTACGACAGCCATATGACCGTGACGTGGCGAGCTAGGACTCTGGGGACGGTGGCGGCAAGGGTTTAGCGGCAGCATTGGTCCAGTTCTGCACGGTCTCAGCCAGGTCAATTCCTGTCGACTGGCGAAATTGCTCAATGAATGCCGCTAACTTTGTGGCAGTCGTGCCGCCGTTGGCATCCACCACAGTGACGGATTGCACCGAGATATCGGGGACTGCTGTGGTGAGGGTTTTGAGGAGGGTTTCTAGGCGTTGCAGCAGGTAAATGTCGCGGGCATGCGGGCCAGCTGCCTGCCAAGATTCAGCCAGGCGCAATGTGCCCTCGGCTCTGGCTTTTCCATCTTCGATGATTCGGGCCGCGTTCCCTTGTGCCTGGGCGATCGCCTGTTGGCATTGAGCTTCGGCGGGGGCAATCACATCGGCCTGCAATTGTTGCTCCACCTGTTTAATGCGTTCTTGCTGCACCGGCACTTCTGCCTGAATGCGGGCCAACTCAGACGCAATTTCGGCCAGCGCTTCCGCCACAACCGCATCCCGCTTCGTGAGGGTATCTTTCACCCGACGTTCGGCATCGGCGGTGGCAATTTTGATGTCGCGATCGAGCCGACTGAGCGCAGTACTTTTTTCATTTTCGGCGGTTTGGATAGTGGATTCCGATCTCGCTTTAGCCTCAGCAATCCGGGCATCGCGGAGCATATCAGCCTGCTGTTTGCGCCCAATGGAGTCGAGATAGCGCACATCATCAGAGATATTTTGAATCTGGAGGGTATCCAGCACTAGCCCTAATTTTTCCAAGTCTTCTTCGGCCTCATCCAGCAAGCTCCGGGCAAAGGCAATTTTGTCCTCATTGACTTGCTCTGGCGTAAGACTGGCCAAGACACCGCGCAGGTTGCCTTCCAGCGTCTCTTTCGCCATTTGCTCAATTTCATCGCGGGCTTTCCCCAACAACCGTTCGATCGCATTGTGAATGGCCGGTTCTTCGCCGGCAATTTTGATGTTGGCCACCCCTTCCACCGTCAGCGGAATGCCGCCTTTGGAATAGGCATTCGACACCCGCAGATCGATAATCATGTTGCTTAAGTCCATGCGTAGCGCCCGTTCCAGTAAAGGCACCCGAATGCTACTGCCGCCTTTCACCAGGCGATACCCCACTGTGCGGCCATCGGCCAGTTTGCGAGAGCTGCCCGCGAAAATCAGCACCTCGTTGGGCTGGCAAATGTAATACAAATTGCGAATCACAAAGAAGCTAGCGCCGGTGCCAGCTCCCAGAATAGCGGCCAGGGCGATGATCGTTTCAAACATGTGTTTACTTCCTGCGGTTCAGGGTGGCAGCGACGTTAATGCCAAGGGTTTGATCGACGCGATCGAGGAATTGGCGTACAACCTCCGGATAGACATTGATCAAACTGGCCAGGGCTTTACCATCACCGTTGTCGATGACATGGATTTGTTCTAAGTGCATACGGTTAGGAATCTTGGCAGCTTCCTCTAGCACCATTTCAATTTGCTGAATCAAAAAGACTTCGGCAGCATCAACGCCGGTTTCCCGCCACACCCGCGTCAGCATATCGTTGACCAGGGCAGCCGCTTTCGCATTTTCGGCCAATTCAGCAGCAGCCCCCTGCGCCTGGAAAGTTTTGGCTTCTTTTTCGGCCTCGGCGGGCAGGACTTGATCCGCTTTAAGCCGCAGTCGCTCCAGTTCGGCGCGAACCGTTTGCAACTCTTGTTCGGCGCGGGCACGGGCTTCTTTTTCGGCGGCTTCGGTGCGTTCTTCTTCCGATTTTGCCTGTTGTTCCAGTTCAGCTTTAATTTTGCGGAGTTCGTTTTGCTTTTGCTGAATAATAGCCAGTGCTTGAGTTTTGGCCACTTCTGCCTGCTGCTGACAATCGGCTTCCACCCGCTCTGCCTGACTCAGAGCCTCAGCTTCGGCAATTTCGGCATCGCGCACAATCTGTGAAATGCGTTTGCGCCCGATCGATCGTAAGTAGTCCACATCATCGGCCACGCTTTGAATTTTGAGCGTGTCCAATTGCAGCCCCAGTTTCACCAGGTCTCTTGACACATCCTGGGCGATGCGTTCCGCAAACTCCAGTCGATCTTCATTAATTTGCTCCGGCGTTAACATGGCCACCACACCGCGCAAATTCCCTTCCAGGGTTTCCCGTGCGACCCGCAAAATCTCCACCCGATCGCGCCCCAAAAACCGTTCGATCGCGTTGCCCACAATTTTGGGGTCACCCGAAATTTTGACGTTGGCGATCGCTTGAATATGCAATGGAATTCCCCCTTTAGAGTACGCATTGCGCACCTCCACCGGCACAGGCATCGTGGTGAGATCCATCCGCTTCACGGTTTCCAAAATGGGAATGACGATCGTCCGTCCGCCAAAAATCACCCGATAGCCCACAACCTGCCCATCTTGATTGCGATGTTTGCGGCCAGACAACACCAAAATCTCATTCGGATTGCAAATTTGCATAAAGCTTTTGACGAACCAGACCAGCAGGATTGCCCCCAAAATCGATAGTCCAATTACGGGGGCCGCTGTCCACAAAGGGCTAGAATTTTCTGTTGCGATTGTCGAATTAGACTCTGCTTGAGCAACTTCGAGCATGACTTTATCACGTCTTTGATGAGTCAAGACTTGTGATTTTGGCGTAATCAATTCAGGTTCCATCTTTATTTCCTAGTTCCATCTCATCTGGTGACTAACGCATCGCAATAACACCCTCATCCTCAATCTGAAGCTCAAGTCTCAAAGTCCTCCTGAGCCGCTACAACCCAAAGTCGATTTTGTTCGGCACTGACGACCAGCACGCGATCGCCCTGCTGCAATGTCTGTGCTTCATCGGTACTGGCGAGCAAATCGATCATGCTGCCTTTAATCAACAGGCGGACTTTGCCGCGACGGGTGCGATCGAAGGGAACTTCCACAATCCCCGTGAGGCCAACCAGGTCAGGCGCTCGCACCAGACTATCTACCTGGCGTTGGCCCAAAAACTGCAGGCTGCCAGCAACCAAACTGCCGCAGACAATGCCCATGCTCACAGCCGCGATCGCAACTAAGTTTGCGGGTAAGCCAACGGGTAGATGGGAGAGGACTAGCCCAGTCAAACCAAAAAAGCAAAGGGCAAACGTCCAAAACTTCAGGGTTTTGAGAATGCTAAAGAGGTTATACCAGCCGACGCGCAGCGATCGCTCTTTCGCTGTGGACCATTCCACATCATCCCACTGAATATCCACGTCCTGATCGCCAAAGTCCACACCGTCAAACCCACTCAAGACGGCCAGGAGGACAAACACCCCGCCCACAGCAAAGCATAGCCAGTAAAGAGTTAACATTGCGCAGATGTGGCAGAAAATCAACCCTATCCTGGCATCGATCGCTGAGAGTGTCTCGAATTTGGAATGATTGTTAACCTGAACAAGCGGCCTTCCACTTCTGTCTTCAGGGTTTGAGTTTGCGTTTGAGTTGCAACCAGCGGGTTCGGAGTTGCCAGAATTTGCTAGTCTCCATCGCTGTAATTCGCTGCTGCGCTTGCTGCAACTCGGTTTCTAACTGGTTGATGCGAATTTGCATGGGTTTAGTAAAGTAACCGAAGTGGCCGCTAGCAAACTCTCGATCGCGCATCATAACTTGAATCCGGCGCAGGGCTTGAATTTTCGGATCAGGGGCTTGAGCCGATTCGGCGGGCTGCCAGCACTCCGCTTCAATCTGGCAGGTTACTTCATAGCTGAACATGGCAGTGCCCCTAGCTAGTAGATTGAGCAGCAAAAACTCATCCTCCAGCGCATCCAGTTTTGGGTCTTGTTTGAGAAATGCATCCAGCAAGGACGATCGCGCCAGAAAGTTATTGGTGTGAATGAAATGGGTAGCTGGCAGTAAATCCATCAAATTCAATGATTGCTGTGCTAACTTAGCCCGATCAATAATCTCATAAAAATTGTCTCCCAGCGGCTGATGGGTATGCTCCAGTGATGTTTGAATCACTTCAGAGTAAGTCAGTCCTAGTTGTGGAAACTGATTCAAAATGGAAACGAGAGTGTGAAGATGAGTAGGATAAAGTATGGTGCCACTTGTGAGTAAACCAAAGTACTGCATTGAAATGGAATTGATTGCAGTCCAAAGTTCAGTACTTCTTAATTGATTCTCTTCACAATCTAAAATTTGGATGGAGAGATCCTTCTGATAATCATCAATGATAGAACTAAGCTCATTAGACTTTTGACCTTCAATTACTAGAATTGAGATATTTCTATAAGTCTGAGCTTCAACTGAACGCAGCGTCTTTTCAAGTTGAAATGGGTCACGATCGCCGATTCTCAATATTAATTGCACAGCAGAATGATTACCAGATGCGATCGATGTCGTAATGTCTGAAGCTTTTAATGTTGGATAAGTTATTTTTTTAGCTTTTAATGAATTTTCATGCTGGTCTTGAAGATTTCTCAACAGTATTTCCAGGGCAAACTCTTTAATGAAAATATCATGAGCTGCTTGCGTCATTTCTAACGCTGTTTTGGGATGACATTTGATCCAATCAAGATGCCCCATAATTTGAGCCACTTGCGCTGTTGCATCTAAATCTGGATCCAAGTACAGCACGGTATCGGCGAAATTGTCGCGGATGAAGGCATGCTCCCCACAAATCGCGATCGCACCCGCTGCAACAATTTCAAATATTCGCATTGAAGGTACGCCTTCTTGGGTATGTTCGGGGCGATGCAAACACAACCCCACTCCTGCCTGATTGAGAGCATTGAGGACACTGCTTCCATCAAACGGCAAACTGCCTCGGTAGGCCGAATTGAGGTAAGTCCATCCAGCCGGATTTCCATAAATATCGATATAGCCCTGCTGCTCTAACCTTAAGAATAAATCTTTGTATCGATCGCCATCCCAGTTACTGCCCACATACATTAAACGGGGAAAATCCAGTTTGGGCGCTTGATAGGTTGTTGCATTGCAGCTTGTGAAAAAAGGGGCCACAAAGTATTGCTTGGGCGTGTTATAAAACTGGTCATTTAACCATCGATCGATTTGGGGCGATGAACTGAGAAATGCATCATAACTCCAAACATTACGCCCAAACTCTTTTTGAGTTTCAACCAACACGGTGGGATGCCACAGACAACCATAAGTTGGATGGCTGGTTAGTTTAGGAGTCCGAAAATGCAAATTCAAAACGAAATCCGGGTCATACTCCCAAATTGCATCAGAGTAACCCACTTCTCGAGCATCCCAACCTAAGTTTTTGGCCGCAATCATCAATCGACGCGACAATTCTGCTTCAGCAAGCTGTCCACCGTAGAACGTGTTGTGGAGGGCAATCTTCATTTGCTTGTACAGCAATCGCAACAATGCGAAACCAACCGTCATCATCCAAATCGCAGCTCTAAACACGCATGGATGGGTTGCTTCACGTCAGTTCATCCTACATCTTAAGAGGATGTCGCAAAATCCTCAAATTTCTTACTAAGAACTATGGATTAAATAAAGTGGGATAGCCGTCTCGGCTGTGAGTAACAGGCAGGATGCCCATTTCACAGAACTTGCCACTTCATTTATTCATGATCTGAAGGATTATGGATTGAGTAACCTGTGGCGTAGGTGTCTCACCAGCCTGAATGGTCAAGTTGCCCATTTATCTGTTTTTTGTAAAGAGGCCACATTGCTCCAATGCGACAAACAGTTGCGCAACTTTCGTCATATCTTTATTGCCAGGAGCCACTTCAACGCCGCTGGATAAGTCAATTCCAGTGGGGTGTAGTTGCGCCAGTGCATGGGTGATGTTGGCTGGATTTAGCCCACCCGCTAGCAGCCACGGAATCGATGGTTGAAATGATTGCAGGCTAGGCCAGTCCAAAGTTTTACCAGTGCCGCCTGCGATCGTTGGATGATAGGCATCCAGTAACAGCAAATCCACACACGATTGATAGCGATCGGCTTGAACTAGATCATCATTGGATTTGATACGGAGGGCTTTGATTAACTTGGTGGCAGGCTGGTGCTGTTTTAATTTGCCACAATAGTCTGGCGATTCATCACCGTGGAGTTGAACCCAATTTAGATGACCGATCGCCACAGTCATTTGAATTATGTCCAGGCTGGCGTTGACAAAAACCCCAACTCGCTCACAAAGAAGTTCTCCTGTATGCGGCTCGTGCGGCAAGGCCCTGACAACTTGGAAAATTTGCTTTGGGCTGACATAGCGAGGAGAGTTTGGGGCACAAACAAAACCCAGCATTGTGGCTCCAGCCTCCGCGATCGCTCGCCCCTGGACGGGGGTTGTGACACCACAAATTTTAACAATGAACGTCATCCCACCAAAATTATGTTGAATTCGAAGTTAGATCCAGATGTTGACTCGCCGCATATGTATCAAACCCTTAACGAATTTGTTAAAAGTTCAAACAATTTGAACCCGTGTAACAGAACGAGGGCGAGAGCTTTTTATAATCCTCCTAATTCTACTGGTTGAAATCACGTTTATTAAGCGTTGGAGGTATCCCTTGGACTACATAACATTACTGGCTGCCGCTTTACCCAGAGCAACAAACTGGTCTCTCAGCGTTGGGATTACCATGTTGGTGTGTAATTTGGTAGCGATCGCGATCGGTCGCTTTGCGATTCAGCGCAAAGGCGCAGGCCCCAAGCTGCCTGTCGAATTTCCAGATCCCTTTGGGGGTGAGTTCGGTGTCCCCGAACTGCTTGCTACCACCAGCTTTGGACACATCTTGGGGGCTGGTGTAATTTTGGGGTTAAGCAACGCTGGAATGCTTTAAAGAACCACTTCAACGACAACTTCCACGTCCGATCGCCCAGGTAGCCTCTAGGATCTGGGCTTTTTTGGGCCATGCGCTCAAAGTTGGTTGATTCAAGCTACTTTAAGCGCTGAGTGCCCGAGGCACAATCGATTGTGGCCCCAGTATGGGCGGGTGTCGCCGCTGCTGCCGTTCCAGGAGCCTCCGATTCACAAATAATTGCCTGCATCCCCAAGTTACCCTGGGCATCCTGGACGATCGCCGACATGCCAACGTAAGAACGAATATTGACCAGCTTTGAAGTCGCGTAGTTTGCAGCATATAAAGCTGCTCCAGTGGCTGGTTCTACTCCAAAGTCGTAGTTTTTACTATTCAACGTCAATGAGAGCGCATCAATGGTATCGCTGAATTTTGCATTTTGCGTATAATAAGCCTGCTGCGCTCGATTGATGACCCCTACGAGCATTTTTCCTTCCGCTTGTTTTGCCGCTGCCGCCCGGCTGAAAAAGTATGGCATCGAGATCGCTGCTAAAACGCCACTGATGACCACAACGGTAAGCACTTCTAAGAGGGTGAAGCCATCCATCCGGTTTGTTGCAAGACGGGATCCCACACGCATATAAACTTTGGTACGCACAACCAAGTCTCCTGTAAAAGCAAATTTACTTTGCAAGAAAAACCAGCAAACCCGATCGTGTAATCAAGACAAGCAATTGCCCGCGATCGTGGTAGGTAGCGCACACCAAACTTACTTCTTAGCAAATGGCTGCTAATTGTACTTACGTATAATTTCGTTCAAAACAGGAGACTTGAGTAGTGGCATCTGTGAAATTGCAGTAATTTTTCCTGGATATTCTATTGAAGACTCTATAAAGTCGTATTTTTACGGAAATGCGGACAAAATTTAGCCCCACGCTAAGTTGAAAGGATGTCAAGTATACTGTATACAGATAGCAATGTCTTCACTCAGAACCCACAGCAAAGAATTTGTTTTTAAGCAAAGGATTTTTTTGTTTGACCCTTTCCACTAAACCTTTAAAACGTACTCAGTCGCTGCATGAGCAAACTTATGCAGTCTTGCGAAATGCTATCTTATCCGGCGAGTTGGCCGTTGGGATGCGAATAGTTGAAACCCAACTGGCCGAACAGCTACAAGTCAGTCGGACACCGATCCGGGAAGCAATTCGGCAACTCCAGCGAGAGAATTTAATTACAACCGATGGCAATGGAGCACTCCGCGTGGCGACCTTATCTGTGAGTGATGCGGTGCAACTGTATGACTGTCGCATTAGTTTGGAGCAACTTTCGGTATCTGAAGCGTGCCGTAATGCTACCCCCGAACGATTGAGCGCATTAGAGTTGGTGGTTCAAAGAGCTGAGAAAAGCCAAGGGCTGCCGTCCAGTCAATTCACCAGTTACCAGTTACTCCATCTGGATTACGAGTTTCATCGATTACTTGCTGAAAGCTCGGCCAATCAGTGGTTGGTGCAGATCTTGGATCAGGTCTTTGACAAGATGGCCTTACTCCGGCTGCGCACGATGGAACATAACCCTAGAGTGCTAGAAATTCGCAGTGAACATCGCCGGATTTATGAAGCAATTCGCGATCGCGACCCTGTATCAGCGACACAAGCCATTCAGTATCACCTGATTTCCAGCAAAGAACGAGTGATTCAGGCGATCAAGCAACTCGACCAAGCGCAGGAGTTGTAAATTCATGCTTTACTCAATTGCCGACATCAATCACATGAACCAGGAGGCGTTTGTTGCGGCCTTAGGAGCAGTATTTGAGGATACACCCAGCATTGCCCGTAGGGTGTGGAACGATCGCCCTTTTCGGACTAGCACTGAATTGCATCAAAAAATGGTGGCCGTGGTGCAGGCCATGAGCCAGGACGAGCAACTAGCCTTAATTTGCGCTCATCCGGATTTGGGCAGCAAAGCGAAAATGGCAGAGGCTTCTGTACAAGAACAGTCGGGCGTGGGCCTCGATCGCCTATCTGTGGACGAGTTTGAGCGGTTTCATCAGTTAAACCAACGCTACCGTGAGACCTTCGGCTTTCCGTTCATCATCGCGGTGAAAAATCACACTAAAGCCAGCATTCTAGATGCATTTGAACAGCGCTTACAGAACGATCGGGCCACAGAGCAACAGCAAGCCCTGACGGAAATCACCCACATTGCCCGCTTTCGCCTGGAAAGCCTGGTGCAGATGTAATCATAAGTCTAAATGATTTTTATTTTCACTAAAGTGAGTGTTACTGAACAGAGAGAGAATCCATGCTTTGGCCCTCTACGCTCTATCGGTCCTGGCTTAGATGTATGGGTGAATACAGACGCAGGAATGGAACTGACCTTTGATAGAATTAATTTCTATTTAATTTGTATACCGTATACAAAAAGTACAAAAGTATTTGGGGGGTTATTTTATGACCATTGCAACGATGTCGTTAGCGGTGAATCGAGAGCGCCTCACCAAAAGCATTCAGCAACTTGCAGAAGTTGGCAGATTACCCAACGGTGGCGTTTGCCGCATTGCCTTTAGCACAGAAGACTTACTGGCTCGGCAACTGATCACAACCTGGATGGAGGATGCTGGAATGGCAGTCCGGGTGGATGCAGCGGGCAATATTATTGGTCGTTGTGCGGGCAAGCAACCGGAAGTAGCAGCGTTGGCAACAGGTTCTCACATCGACACCGTTCCCGTTGGCGGTCATTTTGATGGGTGTTTGGGAGTGCTGGCTGGGATTGAGGTGGTGCGGGTGTTGCATGAAAACGAAATTCGGCTCAACCACGCCCTGGAAGTCATTGTGTTCACGGATGAAGAACGATCGGTCATTGGTTCCAAAGCGATGTCTGGTCAAATTAAGGAGGGAGCCGACTACTACTGTCGGTTGGATGGGACACCGATTCAGCCCTGTTTGCAGAAGGTGGGCGGCAATTGGGATAAAATTCACACGGCTCAGCGCGATCGCGCTGATATTGCTGCATTTGTGGAACTCCATGTGGAGCAGGGTGGGGTGCTGGAATACCTGAATCTTCCTGTAGGGGTGGTAACCGGTGTTGTAGGGCAGTATCGGTTTGCCGTGGATATTGTGGGACGACCCAACCATGCTGGCACAACCCCCATGCACATGCGGAAAGATGCGCTGGTTGCAGCTTCCCAGATTGTTTTGGCTGTCAATCAACTGGCAACGGACATTCCTGGCGACCAGGTGGCCACTGTCGGCTTTTTGAATGTATACCCGAATGCCACCAATACCGTGCCAGGAAAGGTTGATCTGCGCATTGACCTGCGGGATTTGTCTGAAGAGCATTTGCAGCATTTGGTGAGCCAGTTAGCTGCGAGGATTCAGGCGATCGCTCTTGACACAGGCACCGAAATCTCCATGCGGCAAACGCTGCATATTCATCCCACGCTGGCAGCCTCTCATATCATGGGCACGATCGAACAAGTGTGTGAGGAACTGGGTTATCCCTATTCCCATTTGCCCAGCCGCGCTGGACACGATGCCCAAGAAATTGGCCGCATCACTGATATGGGGATGATCTTCGTTCCCAGTCGCAACGGCATCAGTCACTCAGAAGAAGAATATACTTCGCCGGAAGACTGTGAAAAGGGCGCAAACGTCCTGTTGAAAACCTTTTTGAAATTGGATCAGATTTATGCCAACCGGGCGTAATTAGGAATGAGAATTAAATAAATTAGCAAATTTTGTGGAATAGGCATCCTGCCTGTCACTCACAGCCGAGACGGCTATGCCACTTTATTTAATCCATGATCCTTAGCTTTGTGGGGCGTTTCATGAAACGCCCCACAAAACCGTCGATGAAATTACATATCCGGTTTGAATTCCAGCGACACCCCATTCATGCAATAACGCTGACCAGTAGGTTGGGGGCCATCGTTAAAGACGTGCCCTAGATGCCCACCACAACGACTGCAATGCACTTCGATCCGGGTCATGAACAAGGATCTATCCACAGACGTTTCGATCGCTCCCTCTACAGGGGCAAAGAAACTAGGCCAACCTGTGCCACTGTTAAATTTAGTGTTGGACGTAAATAACGGCTGACCGCATGCCGCACAGACGTAGGTACCCTCGTCATAATGCTTGTCTAAAGGACTGGTGCCCGCTCGTTCTGTACCATGCTTCCGCAACACACGAAACTGCTCTGGCGTGAGAACCTGCTGCCACTCTGCGTCCGTTTTCGTGACTTCAAATTGCTTTTTTGCCTCGGCCATGATTAATCCACCTTTGTAACATTCCTTTTACAATTGTATGCAAATCCTGGAAACCGATATAGATACCTTCATAGAGCGTCCACACATCAATTTGGGTGAGCTGCGTATGAAACGGATTTTAATTTTGCATGCATCTTTGGGGGCTGGGCATTTAACAGCAGCAAATGCTCTCTGCGAAGCCTTTCGGTATTTTCCGGATGTAGAGGTACTGTGTGAAGATGCACTGGCCTATGCCAATTCCTTGTATCGCGGTACCGTCACTCAGGCATACAAGCAACTCAGCGAGAAATTACCCCAGTTGTACAAAGCGTTCTATGAAGGCAGCGATATTAGTGACCTCGATCGCTCCTTGGACAGCAACCTGATTTGGGCTAAGTTGGAGCGACCGTTTTTCACCGAGTTGGGCGCGTTCGTGAAGTCGGTAAATCCAGATGCGATCGTCTGTGTGCAGCAAATCCCCAGTCGCCTGCTGCAACTAATGGAGCAGGATGACCAGCCTTCAACCCCCCAGTATGTGGTTGTGACAGACGTAATTGCCCACAGCACCTGGATCAATTACGGTGTGAAGCGTTATTTTTTGCCCAACAGCTTAAGTGCAAACTTGCTGGTGCAGCGGGGGGTTGATCCCGTCAATCTGAATGTGACTGGCATTCCCATCAAGCTAGAGATTACAACGCCGAAAACTAAAGCCGGGATGCGATCGCGCCATGATCTGCCATTGCATCTCCCGGTAATTTCGATCTTTTGTGGTGCCCTCAATCCGCGTCGCGTCCGCACGATGGTGGCAGATTTGTTGCAAAGTCCGATGCCGTTGATGGTGGTGTTGGTGGCCGGACGAAATGAGCGTTTGGTTGAAGCTTGGGATACTTTAGTGCCCACAGATACGGTGCAATTGCGCAAGTTGGAGTTGATTGATTATGTCGATGATCTGGTCGTGGCCAGTGACTTGATTATCACGAAAGCGGGTGGGCTGATTACCAGTGAAATTTTGGCGCGAGGTACTCCCATGATTCTGGTTGATCCCATTCCGGGGCAAGAAGAACAAAATGCCGATGTGATTGCTGCTGCTGGTGCGGGTGTGCAAATTCGCTTAATGGAAATGGTGGCTCCAGCAGTACAGTATCTCCTAAAACACCCCGATCGCCTAGTAGAAATGCGAGAATCGGCATTGGAACTGGGACGGCCCCGCGCTGCTTTGACGATCGCCGAAACGATTTTGCAAGATTTACGCCAGTCCGATCCGACTCAGCCTGTCAATGTCCACCCTAGCGAGACTCTACAATCCAATGCCACTCTGGTCGAGTAATTCCTTTCTCTGGGGCGTTGCCACTTCTGGTTATCAAAGTGAAGGTGGCTATAACGGCATCGAAGACCCCAAGAATAACTGGTACTGGGCCGAAACACAGGGCAGCGTCATGCCAACGGGAGCTGCCGCCGAATTTTGGACTCGTTACCCAGAAGATTTTCAAAGCTGCCAGCAACTGGGCTTAAATGCGTTTCGGCTCAGTCTAGAGTGGGCGCGCATTCAGCCATCAACGTTAGCGCAAGTTTCGACGGTGCCAGAGTTCGATAAGGATGCCCTGGATGCCTACAGCGATCGCATTGCGGCCTGCCGTCGGGCCAACCTGGAACCGATCGTCACGCTACACCACTTCACCCATCCCGCCTGGTTGGGCCTGGATGCATGGTTACACGCCGAAACGGTCGATCGCTTCGTGGACTATGTGCAAACTACCGTCACCCACATCAATCGCCGCCTGACTCAACATCACCAACTCCCGCCCATTCACTGGTACATCACGACCAACGAACCCAACATCCTCGTCCCCAATACCTACTTGAGCGGCATGTTTCCCGGTGGAACTCGTGGCTTGGAGGCACTGATTCGGGCTTACAATCTGCTGCTGTCAGCCCATGTGCGGGCATACAACGCTATTCACGACATTTATGAGGCTGCTGGCTGGATACCCCCACAAGTCACGCTCAACACTTACTGTAGCGACCTGTACTGGTCAGAAAAAGTCATTTGGGATTTGCTCAGTTTGCGGCAACAAGACATCCGCATTCACGAACTTCAAGATTTTGCTTACACCAATGCCAAGCAATTTGAGACAGATCTAAGGAAAGCCAATTTGCGTTTTCGGCATAACTTGCCCTACCGCGCTGGACAAGTGGTCCGCCAGTTCAGTAATTGGTTGGGACGTCGCAACTTTGACGGCAAACACCTGCATGACTACTTACAAGTCCTAGAGGCTTCTCCCCGCGATCGCGTCTTCGATTACCTGGCGATCGATTACTACGATCCCTTTCTAGCGCATATCTTCCGCCTCCCCATCTTCAGCGACTTTGAGTTCAAGACGAAAGACTTTCGCGGCTGGCTCATGAGTGGCATCACCAGCAAATGGTGGGACTGGCGATCGCTGCCGGAAGGGTTACATTACTTCTGCCAGTACTATTCCCGTGAGTTTGGCCGCATGGTGGGTCAAACCCATTGCCCAATCATGATTGCGGAGAATGGCATGGCTATTCGCCGCAAACCCGATAACAGTATCGCTACCAAGCGATCGGACTCCATGCTGCGCAGCGAATTTCTCAAAGCCCACATCCAACAGGTGCAACGGCTGCTGCAAGAGGGCATTCCCCTATTGGGTTACATGCACTGGTCGATGACTGACAATTACGAATGGGGTTCCTACACGCCCCGCTTTGGCCTTTTCTCCATTGACTTTCAACAAAGCAGCGATCGACGGGTAGAAGATCACCTGGGCGATCGACCCTCTGAAACCTACGCTCAACTCATCCGCGAGTTTGGTGCAAATCCTTGATCTTCAATGCCAAAACAGCAAGATCTTCCCCAATTACGCCTCTGCTCGAATTCTGAAAATGTTCGCGGAGGAAAGGTTTAGGACATCATAGGAGATAGGAGGATTGTAATAATGACTGAATTGCTTGAGCGAGTGATTGCCCAACTAAAAACCTTACCTGCCGACGAGCAAGATGCGATCGCTACTCGTTTACTTACTGAGATGGAAGATGAGCAGGCATGGAAAGCCCAATTTGAATCTATGACGGATGACCAATGGGATCGGATGGCTGAGATGGTTCGACAGGAAATTGCTGCTGGTGATACTGCACCTCTCGCTGAAGTCTTTCCCACTCAGCGAAAGCTATGAAGTCAAGTGTGACAAAGACATTTCGCAAGAAACTTAATGATCTGCCAGCATCAATTCAAGAGCAAGCTGCCAAAGCGTATGAACTTTGGTGCGCAGATCCCTACCACAATAGTCTTTAGTTCAAACGGGTTAGCCAGCGGCAGCCAATCTATTCGGCTCGTGTGAGTTTAGACTACCGAGTTCTTGGTTTGTTGGAAGATGATCACATTTACTGGTTTTGGATTGGCACACACGCAGAGTACGACGAGTTGCTTCAGCGGTTGTAATGCCAGCCGACTCAAACGATAAGTCGGGATTTGCTGCGAGAGTCTGGTGGTGATGGCACCGCGAGAGTTTAGTATGGTCAACGATAGTGATTAAATCTGAGTCGAACTGAGCCGATGTCTAAATGTATCTTCATTTGTGGTTCTGCCTTGCAGGGGCAACCCGACCACGCTAGCCTCCAGTACGCAAAGTTTCTAGGCGCTGCCAAAACTCGCCCAATCTATCGGTTGCATGTGGCTGGCGATGGTTGGCACCCGGCCATCTACGAAGTGGGGGAGGGCGGCATTTCTATCCCCGGCGAAGTGTACGAGCAAACTCAGGAGCAGTTTGATACCTTGTGTGCCAATGAACCACCCCACATGTATCCAGCGGATGTAGTGCTGGAGAACGGTGATGTTTTGACGGCATTTTTATATCCCAAGGAATTAGTTGAACAAAACAACTTGCCGGATATTTCTCACTATGGCGGTTGGGCCGCTTATAAAGCCGCGAAGCAGTAGCGGGTGCAGCCAATGTCGATAAAAACTGATTAGTTATGTTCTGCTCTCGTCCGATCGCCCGTTCTATTGCCCTCTGCTTGAGTTCCTGGGTGGGGCTAGGCGGTGTGGCTATACCAAATCTCGTTTTCCCGGAGTTAGCTTTATTGACTGAAGTTTCCCAGCCGCAGCAATCTCCATCACCCTTGTTTCGCATCCCTCAAAACGGCAAATTTGGCTTCATCGATCGCACAGGCAAAATCGTCATTCCACCTCAGTTTGATCTGGCCTGGGCGTTTGTCGAAGGCCGATCGCAAATTAAAGTGGACGATCAGTATGGCTTCATTGATACCACCGGCAAGATTGTGATTCCGGCACAATTTCGGCTCGCCTTTGCCTTTTCGGAGGGGTTAGCGCTAGTCGTCGTGGGCACGAAATATGGCTACGTCGATCCCCAAGGTCAGCTGGTGATTCCGCCCCAGTTTGAGGAAGCTTTTGCCTTTCGAGAGGGATTAGCAGTCGTGAAAGTGGGAGCGCAATACGGCTATATCGATAAAACTGGGAAGATGGTGATTTCGCCTCAATTCGAATATGCCATGTCTTTCAGTCAAGGACTGGCTCCCGTCCAAATTGCAGACCAACGTGGCTACATCGATAAAACTGGGAAAATCGTCATTCCAGCTCAATTTCAAGGAGATTGGACATCGGGCATGTGGTCATTTAAGAATGGGTTCGCAGGCATCGAAGTCGAAGCTCAATGGGGCTATATCAATCTCGCAGGTGACATTGTGATCAGACCGCAATTTGCGGAGATTCGCGAGTTTCATGAAGGCTTGGCCGCCGTTCGCAAGGATGAAAAATGGGGCTATATCGATCCTGCGGGCAAACTGGTCATTCCCTATCAGTTCGATCGCGCGGAACGGTTTTCAGAAGGCTTGGCTGCGGTGAAGATTGGCGATCGCTACGGCTATATCGACAAAACTGGAAAATCGATCGTCCCGCTGCAATTTCCCTATGCCCTCAACTTCACCAATGGGTTAGCACTCGTCTACACCCCTGAAGGGGCGGGCTACATCGATCAAACCGGCAGATTCATTTGGGGGCCAGCCCGCTAGGATTGAACCAGGTCAGCATCCCCTCGCACTGGCCAAACGAATGATTCAGGATTCCAGTTTCAGCACCGCCATGAAGGCTTCTTGTGGCACATCTACCGTACCAATCGACTTCATCCGCTTTTTCCCTTTGGCTTGCTTCTGCAAAAGTTTCTTCTTGCGGGAAATGTCGCCACCATAGCACTTGGCCAACACGTCTTTCCGCAGGGCTGGAATATGCTCACTGGCGATCACCTTCGCCCCGATCGAAGCCTGGATCGGAATCTTGAACTGGTGGCGGGGGATCAGTTCTTTTAGCTTCTCGGTGAGGGCGCGGCCCACGCCGTAAGCTTTGTCGCGGTGGACGATCGTCGCCAGCGGATCGACTGGATCGCCATTGATCAAAATGTCCAGCTTGACGAGGGGATTCTCGCGGTAGCCGATGAGTTGATACTCCATGCTGGCATAGCCGCGCGATCGTGATTTCATCTGGTCAAAAAAGTCAGTTGCGACTTCCGCTAACGGCAATTCGTAAATCAGCGTTGTGCGTTCGGGGGTGAGATATTTCATATCTTTGAACACACCGCGTCGACTTTGAGCCAGTTCCATCAACGTTCCGACAAATGACTCTGGTGTGATAATATCCACCTGCACGTAGGGTTCTTCCATCTTTTCCCGGTGTTGAGGGTCAGGCAGTTTACTGGGGTTGTCGATGTAAAGCACTTCACCCTTGAGCGTGGTGACGCGGTAAACCACAGAAGGAGCCGTAGTAATTAGATCCAGGTTGTATTCCCGTTCCAGCCGCTCCTGCACAATTTCCATGTGGAGCAAGCCCAAGAAGCCACAACGGAAGCCGAAGCCCATCGCGCTGGACGTTTCGGGTTCATAATTGAGGGCAGCATCGCTAAGCTTGAGTTTCTCCAATGCTTCCCGTAAATCTTCAAACTGATCCGCATCCGTAGGGAAAAGGCCACAGAAGACCATCGGTTTAGCTTCTACATAACCAGGGAGCGGTTCGGGCGCGGGTGCTGGCGCCAGGGTAATCGTATCGCCAACGCGGGCATCTTCAACGGCTTTGATGGCAGCGGCAATATAGCCCACTTCCCCCGCATGAAGTTCCTCGACTTTGACTTGGTTGGGTGAAAGCACGCCCAGTTCATCAATTTGATATTCTTTCCCAGAGGCCATGAGGCGAACTCGATCGCCCTGCTTCACCTTGCCATCCATCACCCGGAAGTAAACGATGACCCCCCGGTAGGGATCATAGTAACTGTCAAAAATCAGTGCCCGCAGGGGTTGAGCCACCGTATCTTGAGGTGGGGGCACGAGATGGACGATCGACTCCAGAATTTCGGAGATACCAATGCCTTCTTTGGCGGAGGCCAGGATCGCCTGACTACAATCGAGACCCACGATGTCTTCAATTTCTTGCTTGACTCGATCGGGTTCGGCTCCGGGCAAATCAATCTTGTTGAGGACGGGAATGATTTCCAGATTATGTTCCAGCGCCAGGTAAACATTTGCCAGGGTTTGCGCTTCCACTCCCTGAGATGCATCCACCACGAGCAAAGCGCCTTCGCAGGCGGCCAGCGAGCGCGAAACTTCGTAGGAAAAATCTACGTGTCCAGGCGTGTCAATCAGGTTTAACACGTATTGTTGACCATCTTGCGCTGTGTAGTTCATCCGCGCGGCCTGGAGTTTGATTGTAATCCCCCGCTCCCTTTCCAGATCCATATTGTCAAGAAATTGCTCTTTCATTTCGCGGGCATCGACAGTGCCGGTAGATTGGAGGAGGCGATCAGCCAGAGTCGATTTGCCGTGGTCAATGTGAGCAATGATGGAAAAATTCCGAATCCGAGAAACGGGCACGTCTGTCATAGGGATGGCTCAATCGTTAAGGAATTTCAGTAAATTGTTGCAATTATTCATTTCAATCTTAAAGGAAATGACTGGTTTAAGCTGCCGTTGCCCTCGCCTGTAGATGATATTGGAATCGCTCTAGAGGTTGAGCTTTTTAATTGCTGTAAAGAAGATGATATAACCTGGCAGTAGTCTGCTTTTAATCACTATATCGAATGTGGAATCCTGAATGGATCCGTTGAACCTTGTAGGATCATAAAGGGTTTGCGATGCGATGCCCTAAAGTGGGATTATGAGTGTCCAAGGTCAGTATGGCTGGGGCTGTCCTTACTGCTTCAGTGCTGTGTTTTGTACGTTTTGACCTTTCGTTGTTCGATCGTTCTCTTTCTAGCCTTTATCCCTGAATTTTATGAATGATTCTGCGCTCTCTTCTCATCCATCTTCCGAAAAGGTAGAGTTTTCTGTGCGCTTAGACCCCGACTTGCTGGAACAAATCAAGCATTTGACGAACGATCCCAGTAAAGTGATTGAGGTTGCGGTACGGCAGTGGCTGCGGAACGAGTTGCGCCGAGATGATGAATTAACTCGAACCCTACCCCGGAACCCTCCCGTTCCGCCCAGGGGAGAATGGAACGATTGAAGACACGGCAGGGGTGCGATCGTCAAATTTGAGGCTAGATTAGTCGTAATCGAATGTGAGACGGTTGCGTTGAGCATTCTTTCATCCATGCCTACTTGGGCAATCACAGCTATCAGTCAATGCCGGATGGCGCTTCTGTGAACGATCAATCACCATTGTCCACAAGTTCAGATATTGCCGTAACGTTAGAGGCTGCGGAGGGGTATCCGACGGAGTTTGTTTTTACACATGACTCAAAGGGCCGCTACCTCTCCTTCTTCTGGCGCGCAGCGGACTACGACATTCAACCAGACGGCCTTGTTGGGAGTGAGTTAGATGGGATATTTCGGCCTGTTGCCCTCAAGTCTTACCTGGCTCGCATCCAAGAAGTTCTATCGACTCGACTCGCACAACAATTTAGCACTCAGTTTCAGTATTTCGATCAGGTCATTGCACTTGACCTGATCATGAGTCCGATGTTGTTACCGAACCAGATACCTACGACGGTAATGGTCACGGGCCGATTGCATTTGACCAAGCCACCCCGTCATGGTTCACCCGCTGAAGTCAGCGTGCCTGCTAGCCCTCCTTTCTCAGAAAAAGAACCGGAGCTGTCTATCAGTGCCGATCGCCATCATAAATTACTGACGCAAATTGCCTGGAACATTCGCCGAACACTGGATTTACCCACGATTTGGCAGCAAACAGTGGAAGGGCTAGGTCAGGTATTAAGCGTGAGCCGTTGCATCGTGTGTCCTTACAAACCCGGTGAACCCACGGTCAAAGTTGCCGCTGAATATTGCCGGGGCGCAGTGTGTCCCATGGTGGATATAGAGTTCTCTACCGCCGACGATGCTGATTTGCAGTCCGCGATCGCAACCTTGAAACCGATCAACATCCGCAGCAAACGGAGTGAGGTAACCTCAACCTCAGCAGACGAACTGGTCACTTTGCGCAGTTTGATCGTGCATTCCATGCTCATCATCACCACGTCCTACCAGGATCAGCCGAACGGATTGATTGTGCTGTACCAGGATGATCAGCCGCGCCGCTGGACGGAAGTGGAACTGGAGTTTGTGCAGGAGTTGGCTGATCAGGTGGGGACGGCGATCGCCCATGCCAACTTGATCGCCGCCAGCCAAGCTCTAGCCGATGAACTGCAACGCGCCAACCGCACCCTGTTGCAAAAACAGCGCGATTTAGAAGAAGCCAGACGGCAAGCCGAAGAAGCCTCCCGCTTAAAGAGTGAATTCCTGGCCAACACCTCCCACGAAGTTCGCACTCCGCTAAATGGGGTGCTGGGTTTTCTCAAGTTAATTTTGGATGGCACTGTTGATGATCCCGATGAACAATTGGAGTTTGTCCAGTACGCGCACCAATCAGCGCTGCATTTATTGAGTGTATTGGATGACATTCTGGACATCGCCAAACTGGAAGCAGGACGGTTGCAGATTGAACTAGATCCAGTCAAGCTGAGTGACTTGCTGAATGCGGCGGAAGTTTACGCCAGCAGCAAGGATCAGGTGCGAGACGGCAATCTTAGCTTTGAAATTCAAAAACCCCCTACAGATGACGAAATTATTCTCTACGGAAACTATCAACGGCTGGTGCAGGTAATGCTGAATTTGGTAAGCAATGCGATCAAGTTCACTCACGAAGGGGGAGTGACGGTGAGTGTAGAAATCATTAAAAAGAAAACCTTTGTCCGCGAGCAAGAATTGCCCGGAATGGTGAAAATCCGCGTAGCGGACACTGGAATTGGGGTTTCGCTGGAGAAACAAGATCGGCTCTTTCAGTCGTTCAGTCAGGTGGATGGGTCCCGAACGCGCCGCTATGGTGGCACTGGTTTAGGGCTGGCGATCTCCCAAAGTTTGGTAGAAGCGATGGGGGGCGTGGTCAATTTCTACAGCATGGGCGAGGGGTTGGGGTCAACGGTGACTTTCACTGTCCCGCTGTATCAAGAACCCGTCATGGTGACCACCCAAACCACCGAAAGTCTGGATTTGTTGCTGTAACTGGGTGAAGCCGTCGATCGCCGACTTGCGGAAGACAAGTTTTGGCTGGAAACGGTTTATCGGCCTTCAAATCGTTCAGTTAAACGATAACTGGGCGGCCATCTGAATTCGCTCAAGTGGGGAAATGGTGCGCGGGAGCGATGGTAATCTGACGATCGTTTGGGAGAACTCTGGCAGGATTTCACCTTGGCTCAAATCACATCGATTCAGCACAATGTATTGCTGGTTAATCCCCAACTCGTTGAGCGATCGACTCAATCGGTGTGCTTCCGCTAGAATTGCCGATCGTGCCTGCACTACGCCGATGAATTCGGTATGCTGGGGGTCTTTCAGCTTTTTCTGTGCCTGCACCACCCGCTGCCGGAGGGTGCGAAGCCGTCCCATCAATTCCACATGTCCCACCACATCCTGATATTTCAGCCACAATTTGAAGATCCAGGCGAGCCATTCGGTCATCGCTGCGGGCATCTCCAGGAAACGCAGTAGGTGCCCGGTAGGAGCTGTATCCAGAATTATTAAATCCTGCTGATTGCTTTCCAGCAGTTCCATGACGGTAATCAGCGACAGCATCTCGTCAATTCCCGGCAGAGATTGAGTCAAAATTCTGCGCCATCCTGCAGGACCATAGGCAATTTTCAGGGTTGCGTCTGCGTCACCGGATTCGCCACTCATCATGCTGGCAAGTTCCCAGAGATAATCTTCCCGAAATTGGGTTAGAACCCGCTCAGCATCGATTTCTTGAGCGCTGAGGTTGGGAGTAATGGCGATCGCCTCGTGGCCCAGTTCCAGTCCAAACGCGTCACCCAGGGAATGAGCTGGATCAATGGAAATGACGCGAATGGTGCGATCGGGATGTTGAGTGGCCATCCCCAGGGCAATCGCTGCCGCAACCGTGGTTTTCCCGACTCCGCCTTTGCCGCCTACCAGGATCAGTCGTCGCCCGACGGTAATAAAATCTTCCAATCCTGGTGGAATACCTTCAGGTGGCAGGATAGACGTGGTTGGTGGAATCTCAGGGGGGGCGAGGATGGGATGAATTTGGGCAAAGAGAGCATCGATCGCACTGCTACCCACAGGTTCTACGGGTTGTTGCGGCATGCCGAAGACAGGTAAGGATTTTGCCAGGGTGAGAAATTGGCGTAGGAGGTGGTGTTGTTCGGTGAAGCGATCGATTTGCGGAGGTGAGAGGGTAGGTGCCTGCAGAAGGTGATTGATCAGGATTGCTCCGCAAGGAATACAGAGGGTATGCAGAGCGTTGAGAAAACGACGAGTTTCCAGCAGGCTCATGGGTTCGGCGATCGCCACAATGAAACACGCAGTTTGAGTCTGATCTTGCAGGAGCGCTCGTCCGGCGGCAAGTTCCGCTTTCATTTTGGTCAAAAAGTCATCCGCTTCATCACGAATCGCAGTGCCAGTGAAGCTTTTTTGCATAACGCGATGCTTCTCTTGAAATAAATCGAGGGCAGTCAGTAATTCATCCAGAAAGTCCATCAGTCCAAACAGATTGAGGGTATGCCCACTGGGAGCCATATCCACAACCACGCGATCAACTTCATGTTCCCGTAGCAACCGCTGAATCTCTAAAATGCCCATCAGTTCATCCAGCCCCGGCCAATTTAGATCCCACACAGGCGATAGATCTGCCCGCTCCACAAAACTACCCCGCTCCACCAAAAGCTCCAAAACTTGCCCATAACGGTCTTTAAAGGCTTGGAGGAGAGCTTCAGCGTTGAGCGCTTGCACGCCCAAGTTGGGGACATCTGGCGCAGGACTAGGACAATCGACAACAAATTGTTGCAACACATCACCTAATGAGTGGGCCGGATCGGTGGAGAGGAGCAGAACCCGCTCCTCTGGAAATTGTTGTGCCCACGATCGAGCTAAGCCGCAGGAAAAAGTAGTTTTGCCGACACCGCCTTTGCCGCTGATGAGAGCAAGTTTGAGAGAGTGAAAGCCTTGCATTGAACTACCATTGCACTTCTAAATGGGTTTGGAGGTCAGAACAAGTTGGAGTTTGGCATGAATCAAATCAATGTCGGCGAGTCCAAGATCGACTTCCCCCTGGAGCACAACTCCGGTGTTGAGCAACCGATCGAGCAATTCGAGGATGGTGGGACTGGCGGACGTTTCGCCGGGGTAGTAGCCGCCTTGCTTAGGGAGGAGACTGCCAACTTCACCCAAGTCGATGTTGAGATTCTTGGGGTCGATGTCGAAAATTTGGCAAATTTGAATCACCTGTTCTTCCAGTTTGCGGAGGCTGTCGGAGGCACGATCGAGATCGGCATCGCTCAGTTCTCCGGCCTCCATGCGGCGAACTACTTGGGCTTCCATAAGTTGTCGAATCAGTTCCACCAGGGTCAGCAAAAGGGGCACGAGTCCAGCTTTGGAGCTAGAGTTTGAAGTGTGGGCAAGAGCCTGAATCGGTGGTTCAGCAGACACGCAGTTTCTTTCGCGGTGGTTTCACCATCATTATGCTGGACTTCGGCGGGTGCAATCGCTCAGAGTCCCAATAAATCTTCGCTCAGTGTCTCCAGAGTGGAAACGGGAGGAGCAGCAGTGATTGTTCGCAATGCTTTTAACTCAGCCTCCAAACTGTCGATGCGGGATTGCAACTCACGATTGGATTCCAGCAAATGTTGGGTTTGGGCGCTGAAATGAGGATTGTTTTCCCACCAATTAATGCCAATCTCGCGGGCTTTGTCCACTGAGGAAATCAGCAGGCGCAGGCGAATGTTTAACAATTCGGTGTTTGCCACGGAAACGGAAATGTCTCCCGCAATGACAATGCCCTTATCCAACACTCGTTCCAGGACATCAGCCAGAGTTGACCCCATCGTCGAGGTTTGAATGGCTCTAGCAGAATCCTTAGTGGAAACGGGAAAGGCTGAGACTGGTGTTGCCGTAGTCATGAGGCTTCCTCCTTCAAAACATAGAGCCGATAGCGTTGCTCAACTTTGCCCTGCTCCACTAGACGCTTGAGGGTGTCTACAGTTTGAATGCGATCGAGCTGCAAAGCTTTTTCCAATTCCGTTAGCTTGGCTCCCTCTGTTTGGCGGAGGTAACTCAAAACATCTTCGGCATGAGGAATAGACTCATAACTGGGTGTGACAGTCGCTATGGCCGTTTTACCATTCGGCGGTGGAGCATTCGCATCAGCTTCAAGGGCTGCCAGGTTATTTGCAATGGTTTCGGAATCCGTAGAAGAAGCGGGTATTGCCCAGTTTGCTGAGGTTTCCGGTGTAATCACGGGAATTTCACTCCAGCCTTCTCGCACAATCTCGTTCAGCACGTCCCACAAGGCTTTAGTGGCGGACTCTAGAGGCATTCCAGTACGGGACAGCAAAATATCACCACACAGATCGCGGAAATCAGCATTCTCTGCGGCAACCAGAATGTCATGTTCCTGACAAACTTTCGCCAGCATCAAGCTCGATCGCAACCCAGAAGACTTCTCCGCTCCGGTTTTCTGGCGAAAGGCTCGCACCAATCGAACAATCAGCACGGCACTAAGGCGATCGCACTCCGTTTTCTGCACCAAAATTTCTTGCTGAGTCAACTCATCTGGCTCTGGGATGTTAATCGTGATCAACCGATCCATCAAAGCATCTTGCGTATCGTGAACGCCCACATACTCTTCCGGGTTAGAGGTAAGAATCGCTCGAAAATGGGGATTGACACGCAAATATTCGCTGCGGTTATGGCTAGGCGGCATCACCAGCAACTTCTCCTCCAATGCTGATAGCAGCACATTGTTCACCTCAGGTCGCGATCGGTTGAACTCGTCATACACCAGCGTAAAGCCCTCCCGACAGGCCAGCGTTAGCCGAGAATCGACCCAGTTCTGGCGTAATTCATCCTCAACCTTCACCACGTTATGAATGTAGTTATCAACAACCTTTTTGCGGGTATATCCCGTCTGGTTGCCAATCAAGTCAGAGGTTTTGAACTCATCATCGCCATAAATCAACATCATCGGACGGGTGAGCAAATCGGCTAAATGCACAGCTAAGGTGGTTTTACCCGTTCCAGCCGGGCCACGCAGGTGCACAGAAAAGCCGGACTGAAGATAACGTAATGCTCGTGCAACAATGCGATCGATTGAAGGAGTGCTAACAAAGCGACGGGGGGCGGCTCGGAGAATAGTAGTCATGATAAAAGAATGGGGAATAAAGGCAGAGGGCAAGGGCAGAAGGCAGGGGAAGCGCAAGGGAGGGAACCAGAAACCTGAATCCCCACACCAAAACGTCCTGTGTTTTGCTTTACATTGCGTGTTGAACTAGATACACCCGCTCGCGTTGGGTAATCAATCCTTTTTTAATCAGCGATCGCAGCGCGTCTACAGCCTGAAATCGGTTGAGGTTCAGTGCTGTCTCAATTTGGGTTAAGCGACCACCTTCCGACTTGTAAAGAAAGTTGTACACTTCTTTTTCGAAGGCCACTTCGGATTCAGATGGAAGTGGCGACTGACTCGACTGAGCGACACTGGCGACTGACACGATCGCCGATTTAGGTGTGGAGGTTAATTTGCGAGTTGTTCTGAGGGTGCTTTTGGCTGCAACTGGTTTACTGGTTGAACTAGTTTTTGAGGTCGCTCTACTAGCAGCAACTGGAGTAAGCGGTTTGGGGACGCTCAACTTTGCAGTGGGAATTGCCGATTGCTGAGGGAGGACAGCTTGGGAAGATGTGAAACCAGTTGGCGTAGATTGTCCCCAAACGGTTTCACTGAGCGATCGATGAAATTGCTCAAGTTCAGCGCGAAATTCGACGAAGTAGGCAAATAAGGCTGCCACATCTGCTTCGCGCGTTTGACGACTCGTCTGTAAGTGTTGCTGAATTTGCTCAGTTCGTTGCTGTCGGAGGAGTTCCAGTTCTGCTAAATAAGTGTGTGTGTCAGTGCGTAGATTCTCTATGAATTCGCTGAGCGCTTGGCGCACGGCTACATTGGTCTGTCCACGCTGTTGTTGACATGCCGCTAAAAATAATTGAGTTTCGATTTTAAGTGTTGCTAGATCCAGATTGAGTTGGTTGCGGAGCGATCGCATATTGCATTGCAACTCCCGATAAAACGCTTGCAACTCAATTTGAAATGCTCGAAAGTCGCTCTGCCGATGATGATTTTGCTGACTCAACCTCTCTCGAAATAGAGTGAGGTCACTATGCAGCTCAGAGGCCGCATATTGGCGAGTTTGGTTAAACTCTGTCAACATCTGCTGAACAACTTGCTGTCGTTCAATAAGTTGCTGTTGGCGCTGCCGCTTCCCTGCAAGCCAGACATCCTTTAAAGACATAAGCCAATCTCCGTTCAATTTCCCTCATGCTGGGAATAACCACCAGGAAAAATTGGAAAGGATTAGCAATCAGACATGAACGTTGAGATGCCGCTCCTTTTCCAATGCTCTAACGGGAAAAGGGGATTCGCAGCTAAGGAGTAACAAGGGTGTGATTAGCCTGGATGAACCCCCAAATCCGCTTCATTAAGCAGCCGGAACAGCTGCTTGAGTCGTCAGCCCAACTGCTTCAGCGTATTTCAGGTATGTTTCAACCGAAGCGATGACAACACGAGCTTCAATAGCCAGGAGTTCGATCCCAACCAGTGACACGCGAACCCAAGCATCGACAACAATTCCTTTGTCCAGAATGCGATCGACGACCTCAGCCAAGCTAGAAGAGGAGTTTACTTTTTCAACAGCCATTGTTCTATTCCTTGATAGTAAGTAGCAGGAACCCAGTGTTTCATCCCGTGCAGGTGAATTGCGGGGAAATCTACGTCCAGTCTCAGAATAGACAGCCTTATTTCAAGACTAACTTCGCACAAACACGGAACCTTCAGTTATAGCTATAGACAGGACTATTAGGACACAGCATCCTTCAGAACCGACTCCATTGCTTGCCGTAAAGACTCAAAGTTGGATAAACTTTGGCGAATGCGACTTTTCAGCCAAGTCCAGCAC
>Ga0224722_1000283_pt1 | contig 29723 bp, 29 predicted proteins | sample Balambano_FR1_Me_FD_161646 | JGI IMG/M metagenome (GOLD analysis project Ga0224722, IMG submission 161646) | Freshwater sediment microbial communities from Lake Towuti, South Sulawesi, Indonesia - Balambano_FR1_MetaG | ecosystem: Environmental > Aquatic > Freshwater > Lake > Sediment | place... | reverse complement strand
GCGCAATGAAGGCACACAGCAAATTTCCGCCGACGGGCGCTTTTTGGTTTTTACGATGTGTGAAGACCGCGACGGCAGCGGCAGAACCATTGGCTTGGGTAGCTGTGATATTTTTTATTCCGAATGGCGCAACGGTCGCTGGACGAAACCCGCTAACATGGGTGCACCCGTCAATTCCAGTGCCTGGGACTCGCAGCCTTCCATTTCCGCCAACGGGCAAGCCCTGTATTTCGCCTCCAAACGCGCAGGCGGTTTGGGCGGCAGTGATATTTGGGTAAGCTATCGCCAAGCCGACGGGCGCTGGGGCAAACCGCAAAACCTGGGCGAAAACATCAATACCACGGGTGACGACCAGGCACCGTTCATCCACCCGGATGGCAGCACGCTGTACTTCATGTCCGACGGGCATCCGGGTATGGGCGGCACCGACCTGTTCCTCGCCCGCCGCGATTCCACCGGTAAGTGGTCGAAAGCCCAAAATTTCGGTTATCCGATCAATACGAAAGCCGATGAGAGCGCCCTGATTACGAGTTTGGATGGCACCACCGCTTATTTTTCAATGGTGGAAACGCCCATTGAAACGAACCCGGCGTTTCCAACTCGCGCCGATGTGAATATTTACAGTTTTACCTTGCCGCCCAGCCTTCGACCCAATCCGGTCACTTATGTGCAAGCTAAAATTATAGACGATCAAACGAAAGCTCCGCTGGTTGCCAAAGTGGAAGTAGTGGATTTAAAGTCGGAGCAGGTTTTTGCCGCCGCTACGACTGATGCGGATGGAACATTCTTGGTGTGTTTGCCGATGGGAAAAAACTACGGGCTGAATGTTGCCAAAGAAAAATATTTGTTTCACTCCGAAAATTTTGCGCTGGCGCAACAGGCAACCTTGCACGAACCCTATCGCCTGGAAATCGGCTTGATTCCTATACCGGAAAAGACCCCAGACGCTCCTGCTGTGAAAGCCAAACCGGTCGTGTTGAAAAATGTCTTTTTTGAAACCGCCTCCGCTGCGTTGAAACCTGAATCAAAAACGGAATTGAATCGGTTGAAAAAATTATTGCAAGACAATCCTGCATTAAAAATTCGTATCAACGGACACACGGATAACGTGGGAACTGATAAAGACAATCTGACCCTCTCGGAAAAACGCGCCAAAGCGGTGTACGACTATTTGGTTCAACAGGGAATCGCCGCCCTTCGACTAAAATACCAGGGATTTGGCGAAAGCCAGCCTATTGATACCAATGGCACGGCAGCGGGCAGGCAGAACAATCGGCGCACGGAATTTGAAATGACTAATTAGAGGATAGGAGGATGGGAAAATAGGAAGATACTATATCGTGTCCTTTCTATCCTCCCATCTTCCTATGCTCTCATCCTCTCTTAAATCAAGCCTTTCGCTTTCAATTCCAAATACTTGTTGATCGTGTTGATAGACAAATCCTCCGGGGCGGTCAGCACGGCTTGGATGCCGTATTGATGCAGGGTGTGTACCATTTGGGCTTTTTCGGCGAGAAATTTTTGGGCAATGGTTTGCCGGTAAATTTCTTCTAAAGTTTGCACTGTGCCGTATGCAAATTGGCGGAGTTCGGTATTTTCAAAAAAGATCACCACCAGCAAATGAAAGGTATTCATACGGCGCAGCAGCGGTAGCACCCGTTCCAGCGCATACTGGCTTTCAAAATTGGTGTATAAGAGTAATAAACTCCGCCGATTGATTAACTTTCGCACCCCGTGATATAATAATTCATAATTAGATTCTAATAAACGTTCTTTTTCTTTATACAATGCCTGTAAAATTTTATTCAACTGCGTGGGCTGATTGTCTGCTTTAATGGTTGCGCCGATTTTGTCGGAAAACGTGATAAGACCCGCCCGATCGTATTTTTGCAAAGCAATATTGGAAATGACCAGTGAGGTGTTGATGGCATAATCCATCAGGCTCAAACCCGCAAAAGGCAGGTGCATCGCCCGGCTTTTGTCAATGATGCTGTACACCTGCTGCGCCCGCTCATCTTCGTATTGGTTCACCATGAGTTGGCTGCCGCGACTGCTCGCTTTCCAGTTGATGCTGCGGTAATCGTCGCCGCGAACGTAGGGTTTGATTTGTTCAAACTCGTAACTATGCCCGATACGCCGCAATTTTTTAATACCCTGAAACTGTGAAATACGATTGAACGCTTTCAACTCGAACTGCTTCATCTGCAAAATGGAGGGATACACCGGCACCGGTGCGCTGGTGTCCACCCGTATGCGACGCTGGATCAGCCCCAAGACAGTACTCAAAAACAGGTTAACATCACCAAAACAGTACTCGCCCCGCTCGGTTGGGCGCAGTTCATAGCGCAGGGTTTGTTTTTCACCGGCAGGCAACACCATTTTTTCTTCCCAATTGCGCAGTTGAAATTGCGCCGGCAGTTCGTCAATGATTTGTATGGACAGTTTTAGATTCGATAAATTTTCTACCTGCAAAGTCACCGGGTTCGGGTCGCCCAGGTTGAATAATTTCGGCAATGCCCGTACTGCTTTTATTTGTACATTTTTGTTAAACAACAGTCCATAATCCAATAAAATCAATGCCACTACCGTCAGAAACAAAGCTTGCAGCAGCGGAAAGAGCAAACTGACGGCAAAACTCCCGGCAAACAACAGTACAAAGGTGCCGAGTAGCCAGAAGAAGCGATTGGTAAGATACAGATGTTTCATACGGGCTGTGTAAAGTTTGTTTTACGAATATACGAAGATGCGAACCAAAAGTTGTACCAAAATAAGTGATATTGTGACAGGGTGTACCGGCGAGCTTTAGTCGCCGTAGTAATCAGTCGGCGACGGTCGCCGATACGAAGTCACCTCGGCACCTCCATCTTTTGTATGATTCCCCGAATGATCTCCTGCGTGTCCACGCCTTCCATTTCGCGTTCGGGAGTGAGTATAATGCGGTGATTTAAAACAGGATACGCCACGTACTGAATATCGTCGGGTGTGACAAAATCCCGACCGTACAAAGCTGCCATTGCCTTTGCCATGCGCAGGATGGCGAGGGAAGCCCGCGGCGAAGCACCGAGAAATAAATCGCCATTATTTCTGGTGTCGTAAACAATATTGGCAATATAATCCAGCAGCGCATCGCTGATATAGACCTGCTCGGTCAGTTGCTGGCATTTGCGAATGTCTTGGGCTGTGAAAACCGGGCGTACCTCCTCGCGTTGCGCCAGGGTAAAATCATTGCGAAAGCGGCGCAGAATAGATTTTTCCTCCTCCAGCTTCGGGTATTGCATCCTGATTTTTACCAAAAAGCGGTCGAGCTGTGCTTCGGGTAGTTTGTACGTTCCCTCTTGTTCAATCGGGTTTTGCGTAGCGATCACAAAAAACGGAAAACGCATCGGGTGCGTCTCGCCGTCCACCGTCACCTGGCGTTCTTCCATTACCTCAAACAGGGCGGCTTGCGTCTTCGCCGGGGCGCGGTTGATCTCATCAATGAGGATAAGGTTGGAAAAAATAGGACCCGCGTTGAAGCTGAATTCTGCGGTTTTTGCATTGAAAATCGTGGTGCCCAGTACGTCACTCGGCATCAGGTCGGGCGTGAATTGAATGCGCGAAAAATCCACCTGCACGGTTTGCGCCAGCAACTTTGCCAACAAAGTTTTTGCGATACCCGGCACCCCTTCGACCAGCACGTGTCCGCCCGAAAAAATCGCCGCCAGCAGCAGATCCATCACCTCTTCCTGCCCCACAATCACCCGTTGCAACTCGGCTTTGATCGTGTTCACACCCGTCAGAATGTGACTTAAATCCAGTCGGTTTTGTAACAAATTCGATGATCCGTCGGAGCTTAATGTTTCAGGGATGTTATTTTGATCGTTAAAGTTTTCCATTTTTTGTCAGATACCGGATGCCAGATACCAGATGCTAAACTTTACAGCCCCGATAACTGATAACCGATAACAATTATTTACACTTTTTATAAAATTCTTCCAGCGTATAATGAAATTGAATCAATTCCTCGGCAGAGTTTTCCGTTGATTTACTTAAATTTCGGTGCTGCCGCCAGATGCGTTCCAAAAAAGCGCGTGATACCTCAGATTTTGCTGCCAGCTTGGTTAAAAACTCCTCGTCTGCCTCTGTTTCCGAGCCGCGCAGATGGTAGCGTTCCCGCACAAAGTTCAAAAATAACTTCATTTTCTGCATTGCCAGCTTTTTATGGCTGTTTTGTAAAAAATAAAGTCGCCCGATGGTGGACACAAATTCCAGCGAGGTGTTGGTGTTGGGTACCGACACCGGGATGACGCGCTGCCGCCGCTTGGCGCGAAATAACAAAAACAGCAGCCCCAGGCTCAGCAGCAGGTACCACGCCCATGCTAACGGCGGTTGACTCAGCACATACTGCAAGGAATTTTCCTCTGACAACGCCCGGTTGCCGGCATTGTTGCGCCGACGACCCACCGCTTCCGAGGTTTTGCTGTATTCGTCCCAATAAATTTTACCCGGCGGCAGGTACGAAAACACCCTATTGGCATACGGTAAATGAAGGGAGTCCAACATTGCAATATTGGTAAATGCAAGCGGCACGGTGTGTAAATAAAAAGTACCTTTGCCATAGCGAACCTGCGCAAAATGAATCAGTGAATCGTTCAAACTGCCCAGGGCTTGCAAACTAAATTCTTCGGCACAAAAATAATCCCGCTCAATATGACTCCAGTTGTACGTGCGGATTTTATTACGAAATTTATAAATAAAAGAATAATGCTGCACGGCTTGCAAATTCGGATGATCCAGATTCAGCCGCACCGTAGAATCCTCCAGTCCGGCATAATCATCCCAGTAATTTTCATTACATTCTTCATAATATACATAAAACATCAAATCATGTGGAATGGTGCGGCTGGAAATGAAAGCCGTGTTGCCGTTTTCTACAAATTTCAGTAGCGTTTGCACATCCAGTGAATCCATAAATAGCGCCTCCCCGATGAAGACGTAATTACCAGACGCGGATTGAGCGGGCAACCTGCCGTGAATACTATCCTTCAGCACTTCAAATCCCTTGCCAGGAAAATAATTGCTGAGCAGTTGGGCAATCACAAAAGTTCCGTAAGGTTCTTTACTCGCCTCTTTATAAACGGGCTGCCAATTAAACCGCCGTTTGCGACTTTGATTGCTGTAAAATACCAGCGACAGCAACACGAGCGCGATCAAGATACCGACGATGAGGCGAATGCTGCGGTTGTTCATGCGGCAAGGGGATTTGACAGGGTGGGAATTTGCCAGATAAATTGTTTGAATTTCGGCTCTAGCTGCTCATAATCAGCTTGTTGTAAAACAACATTACCATACCGGATGCGTTCGAACAACAGGGTTATTTCCGAAAATTCCATCGCCGATTTTGTGCGGCTCATCTCGCGCAGGTAATCCCGATTGGTTTTATCTTTTTTCCAAATGATGATATGCTGCAAGGATAATTCTTTTAAAATAGCTAAATAATACAATCGTATTGCCAGGGTAAAATCGCCTTCTGCCAGTGCCCGTTGAATAAAATCATCCAAATCTGCTGTGTGCAGATTTTCATCCAGTTGTGCCAATTCATCTACGGACAATACCGGCTGCACTTGCCTGTTGCGTGGCTGATTCAACCCCAGCAAACTGCGAATGAGAAAAGCCAGGGCAATCACTAATAAAATGATACTCAGCACTTTCAGCACCGGTGCGGCGTTGCCGCCGAATTTTGACCAGTCGTAAGCAGGTCGGTCTCCTTGCGGCTGCTCTTTGGGTTTAGATTCTTTCATCACATCGTCGGAGTAATCTATGCCCTGTGTGGCGCGTCGCCACTCGCTTTGTTGGAAATCCCGGCGTTGGATTTCCGCACCATTTTGCCCAAGTACCGGAATGAGCATTATTAAAAAAAGATAAAATATTATAACTCGTATCATTTTATTGTAAGCAAAATTTATCCTTGTGATACACCCGCTTCGCGTTCCAACCAACCGATGCGGGCGTGTAAGCCGCTTTTGCCCGATCACCCTTCCCGTTCCAATCCTTTGATCCGCCGCACGGTGCCAATTTCCTGCACGCGCGCCCGCAGGTGGGTGGCTTCCCGAATTTCCCGCAATGTATAATACAACAAGCCAAATCCGATCACAAACATAGCAAATACTAAATGCAGGATAAAAAACAAAATAAAGGTCAGCAAAACCGTATTGAATTGTTGTAAAGCCGCGCCTTCCAGCGGCACTACCCAGGGTACCAGATCAATAAAAAACGACAAAATAACGGAATCTGTTATCAGAAAAAAAAGTAATCCTACTATTGCCAGCGATACTACCAGTGCGCCTGCCCGTCTTACATTACCACGCAACAGGTCGAGTACCCGCCCAAGCCCCCGAAAAACGGTCTGCTTTTCTGCCTGCATCACATAAATCCAAAGTAATGCCGGTGGAATGATAATCAGCAACAAATATATTACAAACCATTGTTGAATTGTAATCACCATTGCCAGCATACCCAAACCAACGGAGGTTTTTAAAATAGCATACCCTTGTAATTTCAAAGGTATACCAGGATGGGCGGTTTGTTGCAACCAATGAAAAATACCCGTCGTGAGTGCCCCAAAGGTAGCCAGATGCACAAGCGGCAGATAGCCGACGGTGTCGAACGCGAAAAACGGGCGCAGTGCCTGCAACATTCCGCCGAGTTGATCGGGAAAAGCGAAATATGCTGCCGGTTTGCCTCCTGTAAATAAAAAAGCCGCTGCGGTAAAAACCAATGCGGTGACCAACGACAGATTTAGAATTTTTGTAAAATGTTGTTTATAAAACTGAAACATTTCAATAAATATCCGGCCGGAAGATTTCACGCCGTTAAAATCCAGCCGCTGTACCCGATCCGGTGGAATGCGGGCATCAGAATCGAAATTGGTTTTAGGAAACCCAAACCGCACCCGAATGTGGGGATACCACACAAAATACACCAACACAAACGCCAGACACACCAGAATAAACAAGCCGCGCACGAAGTCGGGCGTTTCGGTGTGCCGCGTCAGATACCCTTCGATAAAACCCGCCAGGATGATGATGGGTGCAATGCCGACCATGATTTTCACCCCGCGCCGCGCCGAGCGCTGGAACGACTGCGCCCGCGTGTACGTACCCGGAAACACCCAACCCTTGCCCAGCGTGATGCCCGCCGCCCCGGCAATGATAATCGCCGAAATTTCCAGCGTGCCGTGAATCCAAATGGTGAGAAACGACTCCCAAAACAAGCCGCGTTCGATAAAAAAATATTGAAATGCTCCCACCATGATGCCGTTGCGAAGGAGAATGGCAATGCTGCCTACTGCAAAAAATACGCCCATGACAAAGGTGAGAAATGCCACAAACAAATTATTCGCCGTAATGCCAAGCGACATTCCCAACTGCTCGCGTTGCTTATAGACCGCCATCGGGTCGCCCGATTCGATATTTTCGATGGTCATCTCCACATAACGCTCGCCCATAATGACGGTGACAAATTCCGGGTCGCCCATGCACGACAATACCCCGATGCCAAACGCCCCCCAAAACACTAAAAACGACAACAAAAATTCCTGCCGCGCTTCATACACCAACTGCGGCAACTCCTCCAGCCAGAACTGCCCGAGCCGCTTCAACGGCGTACGCCTGCTTTTGTAAATGGTAATGAAAATGCGCTGCGCCAAGCCGTTCAGATAGACCCGCACCGAGCGATTGGGGTAAAAGGTCCGGGCATACGACAGGTCGTCGGTGATCTGTATGAATTGCTCGCTCAAGCGGTCGGGATTGTGAAACTGCCCCTCGAGTGCCGCTTCAAATTCTTCCCACTTTTGTTTGTTTTGCTGAATGAATGTTGTTTCCCGCATTTTTTGAGATGCCCGATTAAAAGATGCCCGATGCCAGACTCCCGCCCCACACGAAATGTAGCGAACCGGCATCTTTTTACAAACGCATTTTAAGAAAAAATTTTACAAAAAAACGAATATATGACGTTTAAAGTAAAAATAAAGAATATTTTGCCGCCTTGGATGAGTTGCTGTGCGTCTGGCGTCTGGCATCTCAAAATCTGGCAGCTGGCATTTTAAAATATGCAAACCATTGACATTCGCACCACTCAAAACGTGACCATCGAGTACGAACTGGCTTCGCTGCGCGAGCGGATGCTGGCTTTTTCCATTGATTTGTTGATTGTGGTGACGGGGTATTTTGTGCTGTTGAGCGTGGTGGTTTCGGTTTATAAGGGTTTAGGCAGCAGCGGCGAACGGTTGTGGTATATTTTTTATGTATTGTCGCCGATCTCAGGATTTTTGTTATACCAGTTTTTATCAGAAACGTTGGCGAACGGGCAGTCATGGGGCAAAAAAATCATGGGCATCAAAGTAGTGCGGGTGGATGGATTGGAACCGAGTTTGAGCGACTATTTCCTGCGGGCTGTTTTTCAACTGGTAGATAGCTTGTTTTCGCTGGGTATTGTGGGAGCCTTGCTCATCAGTTCGTCGCCCAAAAACCAGCGTCTCGGCGACCGCACCGCCAATACCACCGTGATTCGCACCCGCCACAGTACGCGGTTTCAACTGCAGGACATTTTGAAAATCAACTCCTTAGAAAACTATACGCCCCAGTACCCCCAAGTGCGCCGCCTCACCGAACCTGATATGCTGCTGATCAAACACCTCCTCGCCCGCCAGCGCCAGTACCCCAATGATGCCCACAACGCTGTCGTCCAGGAGGCAGTCACCCACATCAGCACCATCCTCGATCTGCCCGAAACGCCGAAAAATAAAGTGGAGTTTTTAAAAACTTTAATCCGGGATTATATTGTTCTTACTCGTTAAAATCAGGATTCATGCCGTAAGGCATCACTATGTGACAGGATTTTGCCAAAGCAAGTAAAGCTTTGTGAACGGAAGAGCGGAAAAAATCAAACTCCGTGCAACCTGTGTCCTCTATGGTTAAAAAAAATTCATGAAACGCGGCAACCGAAAACGAAAAATACTCGAAAACATTCCCATCACCGGCATTGCCGACAAAGGCAAAGGCGTGGGCAGAACACCCGACGGGCAGGTGATTTTTGTAGAAGAAGTGGCTCCCGGTGATGTGGTGGATGTAGTGGTGATGAGCAAAAAGTCGGGATTTATGCAGGGTAAACCCACGCAATACCGTCACTACTCCGCCGACCGCGTGGAACCTTTCTGCCGGCACTACGGCGTGTGCGGCGGCTGCAAATGGCAACACCTGAGCTACGAAGCCCAGTTGCAACACAAGCACGCCACTGTGGAAAATGCCATTCGCCGCATCGGAAAAGTGGAAGTGCAGGAATTTTTACCGATTTTACCTGCTGATCCGACCGTTTATTACCGCAACAAACTGGAATTTGCGTTTTCTAACTGGCGCTGGCTTACCAAAGAAGAAATTGCGTCGGGAATACCACTGGAACGGCAGCGCGGTTTGGGTTTTCATCGCCCCGGTGAGTTTGATAAAATTGTAAACATTGACCACTGCTGGCTGCAGCCGGAACCGTCCAACACCCTGCGCAACGCCGTGCGCGACATCGCCATCGCCCAAAATCTGTCTTTTTTTGATAATAAACACAAACACGGCTTCCTGCGCAGTATGCTGGTACGCACCTCTTCGCTGGGCGAAACGATGTTGTTATTTAGTTTTTTCGAGCATGATCTTGTACAAATTGAACCGTTGTTAAATGCCGTGTTACAACAATTTCCAAATCTTACCACGATTCTTTATTGTATTAACGCTAAAGTGAATGATTTTCTGCTGGATTTAGAGATGTTTACCTTCTACGGCAAGGGTTACATTGAAGAACAACTGGGACACCTACGCTTCAAAATCGGTCCGAAATCTTTTTTTCAAACCAATACTACGCAAGGTAAAGCCCTGTATGATATTGTAGTGAAATTTGCAGACTTGCAAGGCGGCGAAAACGTGTATGACCTGTACACCGGTGTGGGCAGCATCGGGCTGTATGTGGCACAGCACGCCCGGCAGGTGGTGGGCATTGAGGAGGTGGAAGCGGCTATCGCAGATGCACGCGAGAACGCCGCGATGAACGGCATTGATAATGCCATTTTTTATGCCGGCGATGTGAAAAATATTCTTACACCTGAATTTGTACATCAATACGGCAAACCCGATGCGTTAATTACCGACCCGCCCCGTGCCGGTATGCAGCCGCCCGTCATTGAAATGTTATTGCAAATGGAAACCCCGAAAATCGTATATGTAAGTTGCAATCCGGCTACCCAGGCACGAGATTTGAACCTGTTGAGTGTAAAATATGAGGTGATGAGAGTGCAACCAGTGGATATGTTTCCGCATACACATCATATGGAGAGCGTGGCGTTGTTGCGATTAAATGCGTCCTACGGCTCTCAGCCGTAGGACGCATTTTTGCTTAATCTGTGTTGACCGGCACCTCCGCAACAACCGCGTCCGGATCATTCACCAGAGCCTGTTCCGCTACACTCAAGTCCAAATCCTGGATCGCCCGCTCTCTGGTAGGGCGATATATGATTAATAACAATAAAATAAGCCCTATAAAAATTAATAATAGTAAATTGTTGGTTTGAAAATAGCCGATGCCGCTTATGAAAGCAGGCATTTCCAACAGAAAATACCGCACCTGCACATCCGAGTGGTAGCCCGACAGTTTCTGCTTCAAATCGGGCAGTGCCCGACGTTTCCGCATTTTTGTGTTAAACCATTGCGCACTGACCAATACACCGACTATGGTGAGTGCCCCGGCGGCGTACACCCAGGTTTGGCTCGCCGCTTCCAACCCAAACACCGTCGGTTTGTGCAGGTTGAGATAAAAAAATATGGCAGTAACACCCACTTGCCCCAGCAAAAATGCCAGATGCGCCATCGAAAGACGGAAAAAATAGGCTTTGGAAGTGACGGATTCGAGTGGCATTTTTTACTCTTTTATTTGGATACCTTGTTGGAATAATTCCTGTTGTAAAATAGCATATTTTTCCGCGTAAAACTTTGTTTCTTCCGGATTATTTAGTGCAGTATAAAGTTGTTGACCCAACTGATAAAATTCCAGCCGGTGCGACCAGTGAAAATCCGTCCGATCCTGCCTCTGTACATTCTGCTTAAAAACTATTTTTGCTTCTTTCCAACGCCGCTGTTCCAGCAAAACAGCCATTTTAAAGTTATTACAATTAAAAACCCGTTCAGGCGAAGCATTTCCCCAAAGCTCGATGGCTTTATCCAGCAAAATTAAACTCGAATCCGGCTTTTGTTCTGCTTTGTATAAAATTGCTAAATCATAGTAGGAAACGGCAATACCCGGTCGGAATTGCTGTTGTTCAAATGAAGCAATGGCTTTTTGAATATTATTTTTACCTTCGGCAATGGCACCCGCTTTTGCCTGCACCGCACCCAGATATTTCAAAATATTCGCTTCATTGAGTTGATTTTCAAGTTGTTGCCAAATCAAGCGTGCTTTTTCCAGATAAGCGATGGCGGTTTGATAGTCTTTTAATTTCTCCTCGTAAACGCTGCCTATGTTTAAATAAGCGATGGCAATTTTATCCTTTTTATTAAAATTTTCATATAATTGCGCCGCTTTTGCTAAATAGTAAACGGCGTGTTCCGGCATTTTATCGTATAAATAAGCCCCTGTTTGTTCCAGTGCTGCCGCTTTTTGCAGAGAATCCGTTGAAGTTGCTACGGTTTGTAATAAAATTTTCAATTGCCCATCCTGTTGAATTATACCAGTTTAAAAGTCACAAGTCATAAGTCGCGAGTCCAAAAGCATTGAATGACAAAGGATTATTCGACCTTTTATACGTCTTTACTTTTTTAAAATGGTATTATACTGTCTGCAATTTGGGTAAAACCAGTCATCGGCAGGCAAAACAACAGCAAAGAGAAGTTTTTCATAAGTTTTTTATAATAGAATGTGCCGACGATGTAAAAGGCACAATACTACTGCCCATCTGATAATGCAAATAAGCTGCCCATTTATCTGCCGTAGCCTTGGCGAAGGCGGACTGCCTACTCCCCCTTAATCTCATCCACCAGCACCGATACTTTGAAGGGAATATCTTTTTCGTACTGCTGCCGGATTTGCCGGTACAACTCCGACATATTGACCGCCCACACCGATGCGTAATCTTCACTCACCTGGAGGTCATTCACCGCAAAAAACGCTGCCACGTAGGGCGAGCGCATCCAGGCGCGTGGGCGCGCCGTGGTGCTGCATGAGCGAGAGCCACTCCATGCGCGACTCAATTTTGCGCTGGCTATCGGTGTAGAGGTGCGCGGTGCGCTTAAATTCGTCGTACAACTCCTTTTCTTCGTAGGTGATGATAGAGTGTTCGAGCTTGGGCTGCAAGGTCCAGACGCTGTTCATTTGCCCCCGAAAATACCAGAGCGCATCGCCCATTTTTGTGAGTTTGGAGCGGAGTTCTTCCCAGGATTTTACGGGTATTTCGATGTGGGTTGGCATGAAAAGTTTGGTGTTTTTTGTTTGAGGTTCAAGGAAACGTTAATACTATTTGACTTTCATCAGCTTTGGATTTTGCCGACTGTCGAATACACAATGAATATAAATTGTGTTTTTGCGAAAGCTATAAATAATCTTATAATCCTTTATAATTAATCTTCGATATTCCCGCTTTAACTTTACCAAAAACGGTTCTCTTTGTCCCAAAGATGAACCGCTAGATAAAATACTGGCTTTGTCTAAAATAGCATTAACCATGCCGAGTGCTTTATCTGCATCGGCATGATCGCAAAGATAATCGTAAACTTTGCGTAAATCCGCTCTGGCTTTAGCTGTCCAGACTATTGGGTATCGCTTCTTTGCCACGATTTTACTTCTTTTTCAAGGTCTTCCTGAGTAATAAGTCGTCCTTCTGCAATATCCGCTTCACTTTCCAGCACCGCCGCAAGATATACTTGTTCTTGCTCTTCCGTGAAGGTTTCTTCTACTTGAACGAATGCAAGCTCGCGCAGTAAAGAGAGGAAAAACTCTCGTTTATCGGTTGGAATTTTGATTAATAAAGTGTCCATTTGATGATTTATTTAAATTGAACTTCTAATTTTCCCACCTTCCTATCCATCATCCCAAACCACAGCGGCGGCACCAATGATGCCAAAATTGAAGCCGGGTAGCCCAGCGGCAGTTGGGGGCTTTCGTCGAAGTGGCGCAGCACCTGGTATTTGCGGGTAGATTTGTAATGGTGGTCGCTGTGGCGGGTGAGTTCGTAGAGGAAAATTCTACCCAACTCGTGATCGGAATTCCAGGAGTGCTGCGGCGTGACGGGTTCGTAGCGACCGTTGGGCAGCAGGGCGCGGCGCAAACCATAATGTTCGATGTAATTCACGCATTCCAGCATCAAAAAACCAAACACGGCAATCGCCATGGCGTAGCCCACCATCCACCAGTCATAAATCAGACCCACCGTAACGAGATAGCCAACTTGAAAAATCTGAAACCGCAGCATCTCATTCGACCAAATCATCACGGGTTTACCCAATTTTTGCAGGCGTTCGGCTTCGAGTTTCCAAGCGTTGGCGTAGCTGCCCGTCACCGAGCGCAGCCAGAAGGCATACACGCTCTCGCCCCGGCGCGCGGAGGCAGGGTCGAGGGGCGTTGCCACGTTTTTGTGGTGCCCGCGATTGTGTTCAATAAAAAAGTGCATATAAAGTGCCGGTAGCAGCAGGATTTTTCCGAGGGTTTGTTCAAAGATATTCGTGCGATGCCCCAGTTCATGCCCCACATTGATACCCCCGGCACCGATAATCAAACCTACATTGCACACCATGCCAATGATTTCATAAGTTGCCAGCCCGCCCTGCGCCAGCCGATTGAAAAAATAGGCAATCAATCCATATAAAATAGGGACATTCAGATACAACAACCCGTCAAAAAAGCGCGACCCGGCTTTTTGTTTTTCCACTTCGGGTGGGTGATTTTCAGTGGATTTTGGTAAAATTTGTTCTAAAATCGGAATCAGCACAAATCCGATGTATATACTGCCGAACGACCACACGCCGCCTAGGTAAATGCCCGCATAGCCCGCCAGCGGAGCGATGTAAGCGATGAGGTATTTGATGTCTTTTAGCATAGATGTTGGATGTTAGACGTTGGATGTTGGATGCCAGACTGTGACCACGCTTGGAAAGTCTGGTATCTGGCATCTGACTTCTGGCATCTTTTCTTTTCTTTGCAACCTAAAGATCGGAAACCTGTTCCAAGTTAAAAAATAATTTTACAATTTGAATCAAGTTATGGACAAACAGTTTCATCCGCTGCCGGTGCGGGAGGTGATTCGGGAAACGGAAGATGCCGTGTCGCTGCATTTTGCGGTACCGGAAGATTTGAAGGAAAATTATAAATACGTGCAGGGGCAGTATCTGACTTTGAAATTGGAGGTGAACGGACAGGAAGTGCGCCGCTCTTATTCGATGTGTAGTAGTCCGCTGGAAGCATACCTGGCAGTGACGGTAAAACGCGTAAAGGGCGGCTTGTTGTCAAATTACATCAACGACCACGTGCAAGCCGGGCAAACCATCGAGGTGATGCCGCCGGACGGGCGTTTTTACCCGGAATTGCACCCCGGGCAGAAAAAAACCTACTACCTTTTTGCGGCGGGTAGTGGCATCACGCCTTTGTATTCGATTATTAAAACGATTGTAGAAGAAGAGCCGCAGAGTACCGTTTTTCTGTTGTATGGAAATCGGCAGGAGGAGACGATTTTGTTTAAAGAAGGTTTAAAAAATTTGGAAAAACGCTACGCCGATCAGTTGATGGTAGAACACATTCTGAGCCAGCCGAAACGCGAAAAAGCGGGCGGTTTGAAAGGTTTGTTCTCCAAAGGCACCCTATTGTGGGAAGGAAAAACGGGGCGCATTGACGCGGCGCAGGTGAACAAATTTCTGTCGGAAAATCCCCCGCGCAGTAAAGAGGCAGTATATTTCATTTGTGGTCCGGGTTCGATGATTGACACGGTGGAAGCCACTTTGCTGGCGAAAGGCATTGACAAAAAACATATTTTCACCGAACGATTCTCTACCGCTCCCATTGCCGACGAAGACCGCATCAAAGGTCTGAGCGGGGCGCAGTTGCAGGTGCATTTGAACGGTAAAGCCATTGAAATCAACGTACCGTCTGACAAAACCATCCTTGATGCGTTGATTGATAAAAAGTACGATCCGCCGTATTCCTGCACTTCCGGAGCGTGTTCTACCTGCATGGCAAAGGTGCTGCGCGGTAGCGTGAAAATGGACGTGTGCTACGCCCTGGACGACGAGGAAGTAAAGCAGGGCTACATTCTGACCTGCCAGGCACACCCAACGACAGGGGAGGTGGAAATTACGTATGATGTATGAAACGGATGCCAGATTTGGAGATGCCAGACGCTCGACTTAAACCGGACGCTGTCAGAAGACTTTTAACAATAAAACAAACAACATGAAAATTATAACCGAAGAAATCATCAACGATCTGCTGGAACGCTTTGACAACTCAGATGAGGTGTACGAAACGGCAGTAGAAACGATGGAAGCCGAACAGCCGGTGCTGCTGGGCTATTTGTTTTCGGAAGAATTTGAGGCGTTTACGCAGGATGAAAAAGAGGTGTTGCTGTACATTGCCACCATCATCTGGGCGGCGGTGAAAGAAACCAATGGCAGCGTGCCGGACATTACCGAGAAAAAACTCGCCGATGCCGAAGAGCAAAACTGGGCAAAACTGGAACACGTGACCGCCCAACGCTTCAACGAACGCCTCGATGTATTTTTTGAAAATTACCCGCAGGAGGATTTGCTGGCGTTTGTGGAAGATGCCCTGGCAGACGACGACGAAGACCCCATTGTGACCAAAGAAGCCCGCGAGCCGATGTTTGTGACCCTGAAAACGGTTATTGATAGTTTGACGAGTGGAAATTAATCGCTCGAAGATCACGGAGATTTCACAAATTCTTTACGGTGCAGTACGAGATGGCAGACTTTTGCTTGCAAAGAAAATCGGTCGGAATGGGTGTTTGATTAAGAATTGGCATCAGAATTTCCCTGTACCACTATCACTCTGTGTCCTTCTTGCCGAGTAGGCAAGCAAAACTTTGTGCAAAAAAGGAGATAGCGGTAAAAACTCCGTGCCTCCGTGGTTAAAATAAGAGTGGCGCAGGAAGCGATAATTTTTTAGAAAAAGCCCACGCTTGCAACTCTACCCCCTCCAAAATGGTTGAATAATTATTATTGGCGAATGATAATCTCCGGTGTACGTAATGAGTGCCAATAACAGTTAACCAATAACCAAAATCATGTTGGAAAAGTGGACGCGCAAAGCAAAGGAAAGCCTCCTCACGCCGTTTTATCTGCTGGCGGTGATGTGGATGCTGCATCTGGTGCAGTGGCTGCTGGGTTTTAACCTCTGGACGCTGGGCATTCTGCCGCTGCGGGAGGTGGGGCTGAAAGGTATCTTGTTTTCGCCGCTCATTCACGGAAGCTGGGCGCATTTGATTGCCAACACCATTCCGCTGTACCTGCTTACTGCCATGATTTTGTTTTTCTACCGGCGGGTGGCGACTACGGCGTTTATCACCATTTATCTGTTTGGCGGCTTGCTCACCTGGCTGCTGCCGTTTCAGTCGGCATGGCATATCGGGGCGAGCGGCTTGATTTACGGTTTGTGGGGCTTTGTGATTTGCAACGGCTTTTTCCGGCGCAATTTGAAGTCCATCGCCCTGGCGTTGCTGGTGTTGTTTTATTTTGGTGGAATGTTTTTCGGCATCTTGCCCGGCGAGAGCGGCATTTCGTGGCAGGGGCACCTGGCGGGCTTGATCGCGGGTATTTTTGCCTCGTTTTGGTTTAAAGACACGATTGAACAAGACGAAGAAAAAGTGAAATATTCCTGGGAACAGGAGCCGATGGAACGCAAAAACTTCTTCGACCCAAACATTTTTGACACGCCCCGCGCCGAGCGCCAACGGAAAGACGATGATTATTGGTTTTCCAATCGGCACTGAGGGAGGGTTCGAAGTTTAAGGGTTCAATGTTCAATAGTTCAATGTTTTATAAGTTTAAGCATTCGGCATAATAAGCCAATCCAATCTTTTTAAACTTTCAAACTCTTCTGCCCCCTTTTGAACCTTGAATTTTCAAATTTTAAACTCCTACGTCACCGACGGCACCACCGTACCGATTACCGCCAGCCGATAGGCATCTTTACTGAAATAATCCATCACTTGCACCTGATTGCGGTCGTTGAGCTGGTATTTTAGTATTGAAATTACTTTTTACTCAAATAAATCGGACAGTTTGACTTCAAAACCAGGCAGCACCTTTTCGCCCGTGAGCAGTTCCTCAAAAGGCACTTTCGTCTCGCTGCCCTCGGCGCGATACACGGTAGTTCGTTGTTTGACGGGGTCAATGAGCCAGGCGAGTTGGCAGCCGCACTCAATAAACTCGGCGATTTTGTTTTTAATTGGTTGTAAACGGTCACTCGGCGAACGCAATTCCATCATAAACTCCGGCACGACAGGAGCAAATTTTCTTCTTTCTGTTGGTGTCAGCGCGTTCCATTTTTCATAGGAAACCCAAGCAGCATCCGGTCCGTAGGTGGCACCGTTTGGTAATTTGAATCCGGTAGAAGAATCAAATGCTTTTCCCAATTTGGTTTGAAAAGCCCAGTTAAACAAAACGGCTGTCAAAGCTGCATTCCAACTTCCTGTTTCTGAACCTGTTAGCGGCATGATGATAATTTGTCCTTTTGAATTACGTTCAATTTTAAAGTTTTGATTAATTTGACAAAATTCAAAAAATTCATCATCTGTCATTCCCTTACCCGGGAAGGAAAGTGCCACTAATCCCTTAAATTGATTCGCAACGGCAGTCATGTATCGGCTTTTTACAAATTTAAACAAAAATTTGACAGGCTGCTACTTGCGTGCGCGCGAAATCATTGCCTCTAATTGTTCCCACCGGTAAATTTGAAAAGTGCGATTGTCGGACATTGCTACGAAAAAACCTTTCGGGTATAAATCACCGAACGCCACGTTGGTCACTTCTGAGCCGTCGCTTTGATTGGTAGAAACCGGAAGAATCGCCACGCGCGTGTGCGGGCTTTGGCGGGTGAAGACGTGAAAACGGTTGGCTTGCTGGTCAGACACGAGAATGTACCCCGTTTTATCGCCAGTTTTGTAAATCGAAATGCCTTCGTGGTCTTCTGTGAAATCCTTATTTGCAAAAAAGGCGAGTTCGGTATTGTTACTGTCGGGGTCGGCGTGGTATTTGCGCACACCGGCACCTTCGTCGGAGTAGTAAACGTAGCCCAAGTCATCATCCACGGCAACGGATTCAATTTCTTTGCCGCCTTTGAACGCGCCGAATTTCCGCACCGGCTCTGCAACCACGATTCCTGAACTGTCTTTCAATAAATACTGCCATAGGTAGCTGCCATCCGCACCGTTTTTGCGACTGACAATGGCGTAGATTTGTCCGGTAGCCGGTTTTTTGTACAAGCCGATGCCCATGGGGGCTTGCACGGTGTCGCCCACGAAGACCGGGATGCCGCCGTTGTCAATCAACTTCATATTGGGTAACCGTAGGATGCGGATATTGTCGCCGTTTCTTTGGGTGAACACCGCAATGTCAATGGTATCGCCATTCAAAACAAAGCCGTATTCTACATCTATATTGTTGGGGCGAAGCATATTCAACACCGATTTTTCTTTCAGCAGTTTACCTTTTAAATCGAATACGTAAATACCGCCGTTGGCATCGCCTTTATCCGTTCCCAGAATGAGACTTTGCATCACGTCATCCGGATCTATCCAGATAGCGGGGTCGTCGGTGTCCACCAGCGTCGTGTCGGTTACAAAATCGGGTTTTAATGGATTGGTGGTCTGCTCTTCGGCAGTTTGTTGGCGACAAGCGTTGAAAAGAAATATAATTCCAAAGGGTAAAAATATATTGATTTTCATTTTGAGTTGATTTTTTATAAAAACAAAAGTAGAGAGACCACTTCGTCCTATGTGCGTCTCTCTACCCTTTACCCTCTACCCTTTACCCTCTACCCTTTACCCTCTACTATTCGTTAGAACCAAAGAGGTCGAATTTCAAACCGAAGTTGAAACGGGCGTTGTAATACTCCATTTGCATGGTGCGGGAGGGAATGCCCTGGTAGAAGCGCAGCGGCTGGTTGGTCAGGTTGTTACCTTCTGCAAACAGGCGCAGTCTGGGCGTGAAGGCGTAAGAAGCATTCACATCCAGAAATGTTTGCTGGTCGTAAAAACGGTCTTCAAAATTCTCGCCGCCCAATTCATCCACGTACCCGCTGGCGTAGTTGAGCGACACCCGCACTACGAGCTTTGCCGTTTCGTAGGAAAGTGAAGCGTTGAACATATGCTCGGCAGTGCCCGGCAAGCTCAGGTCATCGTCTTCTCTGCCTTCAATGCCTTCGGTGGTAGAATTGGTGAAGGTGTAATTGGTGTACAAGCCCAAGCCTTTCCAGATTTGACGCTGGAAAGCCACTTCAAAACCTGCCACAGTTGCCTGCCCACCGTTGCGCGGGAGGCTGTATTGCAAATCGCTGCCAAATTGCGGGTCAGAGAAGTTTTGAATGGTCTGACTGTAAATGAAATTGTCTAAGTTTTTGTAAAAACCGCCCAGGGAAATCAGACCGATATTTTCAAAATAGCGTTCGCCCATCAGGTCAAAATTCATTGCCGTCGTTGCTTTCAGGTCCGGATTACCGCGTGCCAGCTCCTGGTCGGAAGGGCTAAATTCAGCGTAAGGCACCAGGTCAAAATAATTGGGGCGCGCAATGGTGTTTGTCCAGGCTGCCCGCAGGATGGTGTTGTCATCAAAATTGTACTTCAGGTGAATGCCCGGCAGGAAGTTGCCATAGTTATTGTCGCGGGTATCTTCTGTAAAAGTTTCCTCATCCAGGTCAAACACATTACCGGTGTAAGTGAGGTCGGTATATTCGTAACGCAAGCCGAAAATGGCGGAAAATTTATCGCCGAAGCGCTGATTTGCCATCAAATACGTGGCATAGATGTTTTCTTTGGCTTCGTAGTTGCCGGAAACATATTCGCCTGGCACGTCGGTTTCTTCAAACTGCGCGGGGTTTTTCAAATCCAAACTGCCCAAAAATTCGGGTGTTGCAAAAGAACCGATCTGATATTGCGAGCCGGCTAAGAAACCTGCGTCGCTTTGGTCGCTGTTGGGTACCGCACCGAGGTTGTCAAAACCGGATGCAGGTTCGTATTCAAAAAAGTTATTGTCTCTGAATTTGTCTTTGATGCGAAAGCGCCCGCCAAATTTCAGCGCGCTCCCTTTACCGCCGTAAGGCAATTGGAAATCCAAACGACCGTTGAAATCCTGGTCTTCGGTGTAATTGTAATTTTCAGTGAGTTCGTGAAACTCAATATTGCGATTATCGGCACGATTCGACAGGTAGGTAAAAGGCTTGCGCGGGTTAGACACGTCCACGTCCACATCCTGACCACCATCGCGGAAGCTGAGGTAGCGCTCGTTGGGGCGCTCTTCGGAAGCGCGCGCCCAGGTAAGATTCCAGGTGGCCGTCAGTTTGTTAAACAAGTGATTACCGCTCAAGGTATAATTGTACATGCGCTGGTCTTCCAAGCGGGCAGATTTGATACGGTCACTGTCCAGACCGCCTTTGGTTTGATATTGTACCCTGCCTAAAGCAGTGAATCTGCCAGGACCCACTTCCTTAAAATCGCCCTCTTCAAAAGCATCTCCCAACTGCCCGACGCGCATGAGGAAACGTTTTTCCCAGTCATCGCGCCAGTTGTACAATGCCGAGAAAACAATACCGTGATTCTGGTTGAAGGTATAGTCCAAGCTGCCCGAAACGCTGCGGCGGATACGTTGTACGTCGTACTTGCGAATGTCCAACTCATCAATCACCACGCCTGCGTCGGTCTCTACCCAAACGGCTTCTACGTTGTCCGAACCAAAATTATGGTCATTGTAAGAACCCGAAACTACCAATCCTAATTTGCCAGCGGCAAAGCGATTGCCATACACCAGCGCGCCCGTCCAGATAGGTTTGTTAGAAAGCAGGTTGATACCCGAAGCAGCGGTACCGGAAATGCGGAGTTGGCTGGGGGCACGACGAGTCACGAGGTTCACCGAGCCGCCGATGGCATCCGCGTCCATGTCGGGCAGCACGGCTTTGTTCACTTCAATGGTCTGAATCATATCCGCCGGAATCAAGTCCATCTGCACGCGGCGATTGTCGCCCTCCGCCGAGGGGACGCGCTCGCCGTTTACAGTTACTGCGTTGAGTTGCGGTGCCATGCCCCGAATGATGATATCGCGGGCTTCGCCCTGGTCGTTTTGCATCGTAATGCCGGGAATACGCTTCATGGCATCGCCGATATTCGCATCGGGGAAGCGCCCGATTTGGTCGGCAGCAACGATGTTGGTGATGTTCGCGTTATTTTTCTGTTGGTTGAGGGCTTTGGCTTGCCCGCGCAGGCGGTCGCCCAGCACGATGACCTCCGCGCCCAGCGTAGCACCTACCGACAGCGAAATTTCCAAGAGGGCGGTCTCACCGGCAGTTACTTCAACGGGTTGGGTGACGGTGCTGTAACCAATGTAACTAACGACGATATTCTGGGAGCCGGTAGGAACGTTTACTAAGGTGTAGTAACCATTCACATCGGTGTTAGCACCGATGGATTTATCTTCGAGATAGACGTTGGCACCAGGCATTCCCAGTCCAATTTCGTCCAGAATTCTGCCGCGTACCGTGCCGGTTTGCGCCAAAGCGAAAAACGGAATCAACAGGGCAATAAGTGCGATTAAAGCGTTTTTTTGCATATTTGTGAGTGTTTTAGATTTCCTGCAAAGGTAGTTCTCACTTACGCGCAACCGCTTTAACTGTATATTAAGTTAAGATTATCTTATTGTTAAGAAATGAAGTGAATTAGGTTAGAGTTGCGATTTTTAATTCAAGTGGTTGCAAAACCGGTATATTTCCGCAGCGACTCTGGGTGAAATGCCAGTACAATATCAGAGGCAGGTACGCCATTTCCACTATTTACTTTTCGTGTTATAAAAATTATGCTCATCCTGCATATTCCATTTCATAATGCAGCAGCATCAACTCCGATGCCGGTAAAGTCACCAAATCAATGGTCACGCCATTTTTATCTGCAAATTCTACTTCAAAATCCGTTGCGGTATATTGTTCCACAATCGTACCTACCTGTCCACGTAGCAGTTTTCGCTCTGGTATTTCCTTCAAAAGGGCAACTACGTCAAATAGTTTTAAATTGGTATCATTCATCACTTTCTTTTTATATAACAAGTTATTAATCGTGGCACGGTGCCATTGTGTTCAATAATCCAAGCCGTGCGCACATTGGCAGTTCGTTCGTCGTTTTGGATTTTCATTTCTACTACATACTTCTTACCAAATTTCGTTTCTTCTTGTTCTGTTGCCTCGTAAAAAGCAAGATTTTCTAAAATGGCTGACTGCAACCACCCGGCATCTTGGACGGTAATTCCTAACACTTTTTCAAAAATCAACGCTTTGTGCTTTCCTTCTGGATGTTCTGAATTCAAGGAGTATGCCACAAACTTTTCAATATCAACAACCGCATTTTCGTGATTCGGCAATAGATTCATTGCTCAAATATAACAGGATTTTCAATGAAAAGCAAAATCAATTTTTGTGGTTGATTCCAAACAAAATCTTTACAATTTGTTTAACAATCCATTTTCAACACAAAAAGTAGTAAATTTGTATTTTTGAAGGTTTAACTTATGAAATTTAATTTAAACTCTGTCTAAATTGTTGACAACTGCGAACCGGCGGGTGGTTTTGTGGCTTGTAAAGAATGGATTTGCAAATTTATCGTAAGATTCTAAAGCGGAATTGCTTATTTTTGCAGGGTTTTGAAAACATACGATTATGACCAATACACCGATGGATTATGTGGGCGTGGGGCTGATGTTTGCTGTGGCGCTGGGCTTTGTAGCGTTCACGATGTTTGTGACGCACCTGCTGGGACCGAAACGCCCGACGAAAGTGAAAGATGAAACCTTTGAATGCGGTATTGACGTGCAAGGCAACGCACGGGTGCCGTTTTCGGTGAAATACTTTTTGGTCGCCATTTTATTTGTATTGTTCGACGTGGAAGTGATTTTTATGTATCCCTGGGCGGTCAATTTCAAGGAGTTGGGCGCATTTGGACTGTTTGAAATGTTTACGTTTATGAGTGTCCTGCTGGTGGGCTTTTTCTACATTTTGAAAAAAGGCGCGCTTAAGTGGGAGTAGTTTTGATATTAGGAAATTAGGAAATTTTTGCCCGTACAATCTGTTCGGGTTTTATTTCAAAAAAATGTAGTGTGTAAAAAAGAGTGCATATAGAGGGACAAGAACACATTAACACACAAACACATTAACACAAAATGAGTACAGCAACGCTTCAACCGGATATAACGATTTCGCCTGACTTTGCGCCTGCGGGCGTGGAGGGTCCGGGTTTTTTCGCCACTTCGCTGGATAAGGTGGTGGGTTTGGCACGCAAAAATTCGCTGTGGCCCCTGCCGTTTGCCACGTCGTGCTGCGGCATCGAGTTCATGGCAACGATGGGCGCGCATTATGACCTGGCGCGTTTTGGCTCCGAGCGACTGAGTTTTTCGCCGCGACAAGCGGATTTATTGATGGTGATGGGTACGATTGCCAAAAAAATGGGTCCGATTCTCCGTCAGATTTACGAGCAAATGGCAGAGCCGAAGTGGGTGCTCTCCATGGGCGCGTGTGCATGTAGCGGTGGTATTTTTGATACGTACAGCGTGTTGCAGGGCATTGACCGCATCATGCCGGTGGATGTGTATATCCCCGGTTGTCCGCCCCGCCCGGAGCAGGTGCTGGAGGGCATTCTGAAAATTCAGGAACTGGCGGGCAATGAATCCCTGCGTCGTCGGCATTCGCCGGAGTACAAAGCGATGTTGGCGCAGTATGGATTGGAATAATTTTTTAAGGTTGGAGGTTTGGGAGTTTGGAGGTTAGGAAGTTTTGGCTTGGGGTTTTGTTAATTGTTATCTGTTAATTGGCACTTGTTGCTTTGACGCGCTCTTCAAATAACGATTAACAAATAACAAAAATCACTAAGTCACTTGGTTACTAAGTCCCTACGTCTGGCATCTGGCATCTAACAATCTGGCATCTTTAAAATATGAGTGTACAAGAATTAGCAGCATGGGTAGAAAATAAACTGACGGAGCGTTTCGGCGAGGCACTGCTCATGACGGAGATGCATTATGATTTTCCGGTGTTTTATGTGCAGCGCGAGCGGCTGTTTGAAATCATGCATTTTTTAAAAGAAGACGAGAGTTTGAATTTTCATTTTCTGACCACGATGTGCGGCGTACATTATCCCGACAAGGCGGGGCAGGAACTGGGCATGATGTACCAATTGCACAATATGCCCGAAAATCGCCGCATTCGTTTGAAAACGTTCATGCCCGTTGGCGACCCGACGGTGGATTCGCTCACGCCGCTGTGGCGCACCGCCAACTGGATGGAGCGCGAGGCGTATGATTTTTATGGAATTCGATTTAAAGGACATCCGAATCTGAAGCGCATTTTAAATATGGATGAAATGAATTACTTCCCGATGCGCAAGGAATACCCGCTGGAAGACGGCGGCAGAACGGACAAACCGGATGCGATGTTTGGTAGATAGTTTAATAAGACGATAGACATTAGACGATAGATATTAGACCTTTACCAATCTATCTAACGTCTAACGTCTATCGTCTATCGTCTTAAAATTATGGTTATAAACAATCCGACCACGGAACAAGTAGGCGACAAGGAATATTCCATTCTTAATCTCGGTCCCACGCACCCGGCGACGCATGGTATTTTCCAAAATGTGATAAAACTCGACGGCGAAATCGTGATGGAGGCGGAGTCCACGATTGGCTACATTCACCGCGCGTTTGAAAAAATTGCGGAGCATCGCCCGTTTTATCAGATTCCGCCGCTCACCGACCGCATGAATTACTGTTCGTCGCCCATCAACAACATGGGCTGGCACATGACGGTGGAGAAACTCATCCACTGCGAAGTGCCAAAGCGGGCGCAGTATATGCGGGTGATTATCATGGAGTTAGCGCGCATTGCCGACCATTTGATTTGCAATACCATTATCGCGGCGGACACGGGAGCTTTGACGGGTTTTTTGTATATGTTTCAATATCGGGAACTGATTTATGAAATTTATGAGGAGATTTGCGGGGCGCGTTTGACGACGAATATCGGCAGAATTGGCGGGATGGAGCGCGATTTTAGTCCGAAAGCATGGGAGAAGTTGCAGCGATTTATGAAAGAATACCCCGAAAAGCTGCGCGAATTTGAAAAATTAGTGGTGCGCAACCGCATTTTCATGGATAGAACGATTGGCGTGGGCGGCATCACGGCGGAAAAGGCCTTGGATTATGGTTTTACGGGTCCGAATCTGCGGGCGGCTGGGGTAGATTATGACGTTCGTGTAATGAATCCGTATTCGTCTTATGATGAGTTTGAATTTGATATTCCACTTGGCACGGCGGGTGATACCTACGACCGCTTCATGGTGCGCGGCGAGGAAATGTGGCAAAGTTTGCGCATCATCGAACAAGCGATGAAACGAATGCCGGACGGACCGATTCACGCCGATTTGCCGGAGTTTTATTTACCGCCGAAGGAGCAGGTGTATAATAACATGGAGGCACTTATTTACCATTTTAAAATTGTGATGGGTGAAACGGAAGTTCCGGTTGGGGAAGTGTATCATGCAGTGGAAGGTGGCAATGGCGAGTTGGGTTTTTATCTCATCAGCGATGGTGGGCGTGCGCCGTATCGTTTGCACTTCCGTCGTCCGTGTTTCATTTACTATCAGGCTTACACCGATATGATAAAAGGTGGAATGTTATCGGATGCGATTATTACTTTAAGTAGTATGAATGTTATTGCCGGAGAACTAGATGCGTAATTATTTTTTATTTGAAGTTTGAGGTTTGACGTTCGCTCATTACTTACGCATTTTTTTATTTGAAATTTATTATTTGTCGTTGAATTTAAAATAGAAAATAAAAAATGCCAACGTCGAGTGTGAAACTTCAAACCTCAAATGAGAAACGCGAAATAAAAGTAAATGAGTGAAATACAATTTTCAGAAAAAACGCTAACTAAAGTGCAAGAACTCCTGAAGCGCTACCCGGAAGGGAAAGGCAAGTCGGCGATTTTGCCTATTTTGCATCTGGCACAAGGGGAGTTTGAGGGCTGGCTGAGCGTGCCGGTGATGGATTATGTGGCTTTCATTTTGCAAATTCAGCCGATTGAGGTGTATGAAGTGGCTTCATTTTATTCGATGTATAATTTGAAACCGGTGGGGCGTTGTAAAATTGAGGTGTGCCACACCAGTTCGTGCTGGCTGATGGGCGCGGAGGATATTGTGCGGCATTTGGAGCAAAGATTAGGCATTGAAGTGGGCGAAACCACGCTGGACGGGCAGTTTACCTTGAAAACCGTAGAGTGCTTAGGGGCTTGCGGCTACGCGCCGATGTTTCAGGTGGGCGAGAAATTTTATGAGCATTTGACGATTGAAAAGGTGGATGAACTGTTGGAGCAGTTTCGGGAAGCGTATGCGGAGGAGTATTCAACGTACTTGTAATTTTTAGTTTGAATGGCAAAAGACCTTTTTCACAATGCGGTTCGCGAAGCACTTGAAAATGATGGTTGGACAATAACAGATGACCCTTATTTAGTAAAAGCATTGGAATCGGATTATGAAATAGATTTAGGTGCGGAAAAAATTATTGCTGCAGAGAAGGATTCTAAGAAAATTGCAGTTGAAATAAAAAGTTTTCTACGTCCGTCTTTTGCCTACGAATTTCACGGTGTTTTGGGTCAGTATTTAAATTATGCAGCTTTAATGAAGTTGCAAGAACCGGAGCGGACACTTTATTTGGCTGTTGCGGAAGATGTTTTTGAACAAAATTTTACACAACCTGCAACGCAGTATGTGATAGATTTATATCAGGTTAAAATTTTGATTTACAACCCAATTACCAAAATGATAGTCCAATGGTCAGAAAAATAAAAAAATACGAAAAGTTTTTATTGGACATTTTGAATGACTACGTGGAACGTCGTTCGGCACATCCGGTTTTTGAATATCAATTGATTGTAGATTCGGTGCATCATCATTACCAAGTAGTACGAACGGGTTGGGACGAGCAGAAATTTTTACATCAAGTGCTTTTACATTTTCAAATTAAACCGGATGGAAAAATTTGGATTTGGGTGAATAAAACAGAGGTGGAGATTGACAGAGAATTGCTGATGCGCGGGGTGCCGCCTACGGATATAGTGATTGGTTTTCAGTCGCCGTTTATGCGGGAGTTGTCGGGTTTTGCAGTGGCGTGAAAATTATATGATTCAAAGGTTTAATGTTCAAAGTCACGATGAATGGACATTTTAGATAATCCTGAAAATTTCGAGCCAAAAGTTGAAAATGAAGCGGGTAGAAAATTGGCTTACTTTAGTGTTATTTTTTATGTTATTGCTGCCATTGCTGCGATAGTTGCATTTTATGGTGCTTTACTAGCAAGAGCGGCGTTATATCAAGCGGGTGCGCCCGATGCAGTTAAACTTTCAAATGCAATTGTAATTGTGATGTATGGTCAATATACTTCAATGTTTACATCTTTAATTAGTATTATTTTACACAGAATAGCTTTTATAAAATATGATTATAGTAAACCTTGGTTGTGGCGTATTTTATTAATTTGCAGCTGCATAACGTTATTTTCAACGGTTTACCCTGTGAATATTATTTTAACAGTGCTTTCTTTAGTAACAATTGTTCATTTGCTTTTTAAAAGGCAGTTTTATACAGAAAGTTAAAACCAACAATTTAATATAAAATTATGAGTAGGAAAATATTGTTGGAAAAAGACCACATTCCGGGCATTCACACCTACGAAGTCTATCGGCGCGAGAGCGGCTATACGGCGGTGGAGAAGGCGTTGAAGGAGATGACGGCGGAGGCACTGGTGGAAGAGGTGAAGAAATCGGGTTTGCGGGGTCGCGGTGGTGCGGGTTTTCCGACAGGTTTGAAGTGGTCGTTTTTGGCGAAACCGGAGGGCGTGCCGCGTCATTTGGTGTGCAATGCCGATGAATCGGAACCGGGTACGTTTAAAGACCGCTATTTGATGGAGCGGATTCCGCATTTGTTGATTGAGGGGATGATTGTATCGTCGTTTGCGCTGGGGGCGAATCTGTCGTACATTTACATTCGCGGGGAGTATGCTTACATTTATAAAATAATGGAGAAAGCCATCCAGGAGGCGTATGCTGCGGGCTGGCTGGGTCAGAATATTTTAGGAACGGGCTACGCGCTGGATTTGCATATGCACATCGGGGCGGGGGCGTACATTTGTGGGGAGGAGACGGCGCTGATTGAAAGTCTGGAAGGGAAACGCGGGAATCCGAGGATTAAACCACCCTTTCCGGCAGTTTCGGGGGTGTGGGGGCGACCGACGGTGGTAAACAACGTGGAAACGCTGGCGGCGGTGGTGCCGATTGTGCACATGGGCGGCGAGGCTTACGCGCAGGTGGGCGTGGGCAAGTCAACGGGTACGAAGCTGATTTCGGCGAGCGGGCATATCAACAAGCCGGGGGTGTATGAAATTGAGTTGGGCGTGCCGGTGGAAGAATTTATTTATTCGGATGAATATTGTGGCGGTATGCGCAATGGCAAGGAGTTGAAAGCGGTGGTGGCAGGGGGGTCGAGTGTGCCGGTGTTGCCGAAGGAGTTGATTTTAAAAACGGCGGCGGGCGAGCCGCGCCTGATGACGTATGAGAGTCTGGCGGATGGGGGATTTCAGACGGGAACGATGCTGGGTTCGGGTGGTTTTATTGTGATGGATGAGGATACGAGTATTGTGAAGAATTTATATACGTTTGCGCGGTTTTATCACCATGAGAGTTGTGGGCAGTGTTCGCCGTGTCGGGAGGGGACGGGTTGGATGGAGCGGATTTTGCACAACATTTTGGATGGGCATGGCACGATGCGGGATATTGATTTACTGTGGGACATTCAGTCGAAGATAGACGGACGGACGATTTGTCCGCTGGGGGATGCGGCGGCGTGGCCCGTGGCGAGTGCGATAAGGCATTTTAGAAGTGAGTTTGAGGCATACATTCAAAATCCGGAGGCGATTGAGGAGGTGCGGCATTATTATCGGTTGAGGGGGATGGCGGCGCCGAGGGAGATGGAGATGGCATGATGTCTGAACTGTGATTTTTTTGATATTTATGATGAATATGATTTTGAAAAGTGCCGCAAGTTGCAAACTTGCGACAGCTTGGCTGTTGCGTGAAGGATAGGAGCGGTATGCCAAAGGCTTGGGTTTGTGGGTTGGCTGGCATAAGAGCGGATAGCCTGACCCCCGCCGAAGTAGGATGATTTTTTGGAATACAAATGTTTGTGGCGGGGGCACGCCCAAATGGAACCGCAAAATGTAAAATTTTAAATGTAAAATGTAAAAGTCTGGAACGGTAAACTTCCAAACTTTAAAACTTTCAAATTTTAAGATATGCCGAAGGTAACGATAGATGGGGCGGAAATTGAGGTGCCGAATGGGACGACGATTTTGCAGGCGGCGCGGATGATTGGGGGGGATGTGGTGCCGCCGGCGATGTGTTATTAC
>Ga0224722_1000282_pt1 | contig 29732 bp, 20 predicted proteins | sample Balambano_FR1_Me_FD_161646 | JGI IMG/M metagenome (GOLD analysis project Ga0224722, IMG submission 161646) | Freshwater sediment microbial communities from Lake Towuti, South Sulawesi, Indonesia - Balambano_FR1_MetaG | ecosystem: Environmental > Aquatic > Freshwater > Lake > Sediment | place... | reverse complement strand
GGCTTCCAAGCGGGTATCGCGGGTGTTTGCAATACGCAAAGCGGCTTGTGCCTCCTGACGTTTCGCGGAGTAGTTGGCAACGGCGGCTTGGGCTTGACTCACCTGTGCCACAGCACTTTGAATATCCTCCTGTCGTGCGCCCTCTTTTGCTAAGGAAACCCCTTGTTCTGCCGCTTCGCGCCGTGCGACTGCCGCTCTATATCCTGCCTGAATACGGTCATACGCCTGTTGCCCTACCACCCCTTCTTTCAGCAGATAGGCATAACGTTCATACTCGGCTTTTTGTAAATCCTCATCGGCTTTTGCTTGTCGGAGTGCGGCTTCCGCCTGTTGGAGTTCTTGGGTTCGTACAAAAGCCCGTGCTTTACGCTCTCCTTCCGCGGCTTGGGCAACTTGAGCCGTGGCTTGTTTTGCCCCGGCTTCTGCCTGTGCAACCTGTGCTTTTGCGGCATCACGGGCGGCATCGGTCTCGACCACGGCGCGGCGGTACTCCGCCTCGGCTTGCTTGCGCCCGGCAACGGCTTGGGAGTATCCCGCAACTGCCTCTGCCAACTGCGCCTTTGCCAAACCGTCCTCTAACTGTGCAATAACCGCTCCTTGTCCTACGCGGTTTCCTCGCTCGGCAGAGAGGGCAACGACTCGCTCACCTATCTCCGCCGAAATTACCGTCTCGCGTAGGGGTTCCACCTGACCGTTCACTTGCAAACTGTCTTGCAATACTTGCGATTGGACATCTACAAGGTCAATAGGTATCGCGCTCTGACTCTCGCGGGGAGTCGGCGGGTTCTTTGTGTCTTGGGCGCGAACATACTGCAACCCCACTCCGGCAACACTGAGCAGTATCACCCCTGTTATCCCTGCCACTCCTACCCTGCTTACCCTGCCTACCCTGCCTACCGTTTTTGAGCGTATCGTCTGTGGAGTTTTCGGCGTATCTTCCTGTGGTTGTTCGGTGCTTTTCATAACCGTTCCCTTTCCTATGGTTTCCCTCTCGTTTCCAGCCTCTTATTACACTGATTCTAAAATTAACACTGTTCATCAAGTAGGATTAAAAAAAGCGGATGGCTTATCCGCTCCCTGCTCTCTGCGGGCAGGGCTACTTACCCTTCAACAGTCCTTGTAACGAAACTTCGGTTATCTGCTCCCAATACAGAGGGTGCAACTCTTCGGGTAACATTCCCAAGCGACCCGCTAACTGAAGGGCAACTGCCCCGTGCATATGCGACCAAAGAATATGGGACTGCACTATCTCCGGCAGGTCATTGCGAAAGTACCCTTGTGCAATCGCCTCAGTCACCCCCTGTCGAATAAAGCCAAATGCACGTTGCGCTACCTCCATCTGTTGTTTAATCGCTGTTACCTTACCCTCTTCGTCCAACTGAAACATCAGCGTGTAGTAGTGCGGGTTTTTTAGCGCGAACTGAATATAGTGCTTTGCGCCCTCCCGTAGCCGCTCCACCGGATTCTCCAGCGAGATGCTATAGACCTGCTCACAAAGTTGCCCAAACCCCTCCGCAATTAGATGGCTAAGAATCTCGTCTTTATCCTTAAAGTAGAGATAGATAGCCGTCGGCGAGTATTCGATACGCTCGGCAATCTTTCGTAGAGAAACCGCTTCATATCCCTGTTCGACAAACAGTTCACGAGCCGCATCTAAAATCGCTCGTCGGAGTTCTTCTTTCTCTCTGGCTCGTCGCTCTGCTAACCCCATCCGTTTTTATCCACCCACTACCGAGATTGTTTTCAACGCAAATTAACTTAACAGTGTTAATATACCTCTGTCGAACTGTATTGTCAATCTTGCTCCAAAAGATTTTTACTGGTTTGTTTGGTCAGAGTAAGTTTGTCTTTTTGGTATGGTTCGTGCTACAATCGCCCGGTGGGTATGTCGTCTTGCTACCCACTCAAACACATTTTCAATCTCGGAATATCTGCGGGAAGGAATACTCGCTTTCATGCGCGTTATCATGCTGTCGTGGGAATATCCACCAATGCGGGTGGGGGGCATCGCCGCCGCCCTCGAAGGCTTGGCTCCGGCTTTGGCAGACCTCGGTGTGGAGGTTCATGTTATTACCAGTGGGACGGCGGGAGGAGAGGCAGAGGAAGAGCAACAACCCAACCTCTTTATCCATCGTGTTAAACCCAAATCGCCCAGTAACGACTTTGTTCATTGGGTGCATCTCCTTAACTTTGAGATGGCGCAATGTGCGGACGCGCTTCTCCAAGAGTGGCAAAAGGATAAAAACCCACAACCCGTTCTCCTGCATGTGCATGACTGGTTAGGCTTGTTCTCTGGCAAGGCACTGAAGTATCGCTACCGTGTCCCGATGGTGACCACCATTCATGCCACCGAATTTGGACGTAATAGCGGCATTCACAACGAGATGCAACGCTATATTAACCAATGCGAATGGGACTTGCAGTACGAAGCGTGGCGGGTTATTGTCTGCTCCGGCTTTATGAAGGGTGAGGTCGAGTATGCTCTCGGAACACCGTGGGATAAGATTGATATTATCTACAACGGAGTACAGTCAGACACCTTTGACTTTATGTTCAACGGGGAAGAACGTTGGAGTTTCCGCAACCGCTTTGCCGCCCCCAACCAGAAGATAATTTACTTCATTGGTCGGATGGTACGCGAAAAGGGAGCGCAACTGCTTATCGAGTCCCTGTCTAAGGTGAAAGCGCAGTATAATGATGTCAAACTGATTATCGCCGGAGGGGGGCAACGCGGTCACTTGGAGAGTCTGGCATGGAATTTGGGGGTCTGGGACCATGTCTACTTTACCGGACGTATCTCCGACCAAGACCGTGACCGACTGTACAAGGTCGCAGATGTGGCGGTCTATCCCTCGCTCTACGAACCGTTTGGTATCGTGGCTCTGGAGGCGATGGCAGCACGCACACCCGTTGTTGTCTCCAATGCCGGAGGGCTGTCCGAGGTGGTTCAGCATGATGTCACGGGGACAGTGACCTACTCTGGCAACACCGACTCGCTGGCATGGGGAATTGTTCGGGTACTGAAAGAGCCGGGACATGCTCAATGGATGGCAGAAAATGCCTACCAACGGGTACAGACGGTTTTTAACTGGAATGTAATCGCCAAGCAAACTCGTGAAATCTATGACAGAGTGTACCAAGAATATAAAAATAGCAGTTGGGCGAAGGGAAACTAAAACGGGCGAGTCTAAGCGGTGAAGGTCACTTCCTTCGAGGAGGCAGTAGATGAAATTTTGTCAATGTAGTGCTGTTTTGATGTCCAGTATGGCACTCCTAGGAACTCTCATCGGAGGGTGTGGTAGCGGGACGGGACCTGGTTTTTTAACACCCGCCAATGTCACTCGTGGACACGGCTATTCTCAAGACGCGATTATCCTTGCATCGCGTGAAGCAACTGGGGCATGGATTCCCTCGGAGGTTGCTGCACAACGGGACATGGACTTGAAGGTGATTCGGGAACGTTTCCCCTCGCTTCAGGAGATTGCTGCACGCCCAGAAGCCACTCTGGACCAAGTGTTGGTTGGTCTTCGTCCGACTGCCTTGTGGCGTTCGGCATGGGAAGCCGGGAACCTCGCTACTGGGGAGAGTGCTGTAGATGACCTTCTCACCGAGTTTCGCGCAACAAAGGTTGAAAAGATTTTTGCTGCCCAGGAGAGTGCCTGGTTCACTGTAACCTTTGACCAACCGTTGAATGTCAACCTACTTGCGGAGCGCATCGCAGATTTGGGCGGTGACATCAACTACGCAGAACCAAACCGATACGCGGGAGATGGCAATAATATCACTTTCCGTCGCGAAGGAACCAATCGGATTTACTCGTTCTCGCATGGTTGGGGCGACTGCCCTGCCGGGTGTATCAATCGTCGGTATTGGACAGTCACCATAACTGAGAATGGCGTTATTTCTGTGGAACAGTCCGGGGATGAACTCCCTCCCGGCGAGATAGGGGAGTAGTGCGTTTCTCCCCCTCTCCCGTGTCTCACAAGGCGAGGAGGAGAGGTTCGGTATATCAAAACATCGAGGTACAGCGTATGTATCAAAATTATCGTCAATGGGGCGCGGTTGCACTCGCGGCAACCGCCTTTCTCTTTTCAGGAGGGATGGCACACGCGAACGTGAAACTACCACAAATCCTTTCCGATGGCATGGTCTTACAACGGCGTACTAACACCCGCATCTGGGGAACCGGAACACCCGGTGAGAAAGTCACGGTTTCCCTTGCCGGACAGAAGCAAAGCACCGAAACTCAGTCCGATGGCACTTGGGAGGTTCGCCTCAAACCGATGGAGGCAGGCGGTCCACACACCCTGACCGTGCAAGGCAATAACACCCTTGAAGTGAAAGACGTTCTCATTGGGGAGGTTTGGGTCTGCTCCGGGCAGAGCAATATGGAGTGGAATATGGCGTGGCTTTCCAACACCAAAGACGAAATTGCTACCGCCAAAGACAGTCAACTGCGGATGTTTACTGTCCCCAGAGACATCCGCTTTACCCCACAAACCGATATTTCCGGCGGCGCATGGAAGCCAACTGCCCCCGAAAACACCGGGGCATTCTCGGCGGTGGGATACTACTTCGCCAAACATCTACGTAAAGCCCTCAATGTTCCCGTAGGAATGATTCATACGGCATGGGGCGGAACCCGTATTGAGGCATGGACCAGTAAACCGGTCAACCTTCGCAATGGACTTCAAGAGGCGGAGTTTATCGCCACAGACCCGAATTCGCCCGTCCTTAAGGCTCTGATGGAACGCTATAATCGGGCGATGGCACGGTGGCAGGAAATCGGTTCGCCCAGTGGAGCGTTTATTGACCCCGGCATCAGCAGTGTGGCAAAGGGTTGGGAACTGCCGACTACCGACGATTCGACTTGGCGAACAATCAATGCCCCCGGCGACTGGGAGAGTTCGGGTATTCCTGAGTTGGACACGGTAGATGGTGGCGTTTGGTTCCGTAAAACCATCACCCTTCCTGATGATGTCACCAGTATTCGTAGCGATGATGGCATCTCTCTTACCCTCGGCGCGATTGATGACTTTGACCAGACTTTCATTAACGGTGTCAAGGTGGGACAGACGGGTGATGAGGTTCCCAACTTTTGGCAACACCAACGCCAATACCGTATCCCGGAGGGAGTGCTTCGCCCCGGTAAAAATGTCATCGCGGTTCGTGTGTGGGACGGTCAAGGAGCGGGTGGCTTTATCGGTCCGGCAGCCGCAATGGCACTGAGTACCAGCAAGGAGATAATCGCCCCACTTGCTGGAGAATGGAAGTATAAAATCGAAGTTAGTCGTCCTCAATATCCCGGCGACCCCCCCAATCAAGGGAACCCTAACGGAGCCTCGGTTCTCTACAATGGAATGCTTCATCCGATAAAGAACTACACCATCAAAGGAGCCATTTGGTATCAAGGAGAGTCGAATGCCGGACAGTTTGTGGAATACCGAAAACGTCTTCCGGCGATGATTCAAAACTGGCGCGATGACTTCCAGGTGGGAAACTTCCCTTTCTTTATTGTACAGTTAGCCCCCTTTACCACCATTCAAGCCAATCCGGGGGAATCCAGTTGGGCAGGGCTACGCGAAGCGCAGATGATGGCTGTTCAGGCACTTCCCCATGTCGGAGTCGCCGTGATTACCGATGTCGGTGATGAAAAAGATATTCACCCGCAACGCAAAGAGCCAGTGGGCGCACGTTTAGCCCTCTTAGCACGCAAAATGACCTATGGGGAGAAGGTGGTAGCGCACGGTCCGCGCTACAAGAGCATGACCGTGGAGAACGGCAAGGCGATTTTAACCTTTGAGACAGACGGGGAACTCTTTGTTGCGCCCACAGATTCCGCCGATAGACCAGTTTCGGGCGGGAAGTTGGTTGGCTTTGCGATTGCCGGAGCCGATGGCAAGTTTGTTTGGGCAGAGGCAACCCTATTAGGGAAGAATCGTGTCGTGGTATCGTCTCCACAAGTACCGACCCCCAAGACAGTTCGATTTGGATGGGCAGATTTCCCGGTGGTGAACCTCTGGAACTCATTAGATAGCGGTAAAACAGCGTATCTTCCGGCTTCTCCCTTCCGCACTGATGCGCCCACCCTCGAACCACAACGACAAGGAGGGAATTAAGGATGCAACACGACACCATGCCCCGTGTTCAACGAGTAGCAGTTCTGCTGTGCCTTCTTCTCCCCTTGCTGACACCGTCTGCCAACGCCGATGTGACGGTTCCTGCCCTGTTTTCCAACGGGATGGTCTTTCAGCGCAATGCCCCAATTCGCGTTTGGGGACAAGCCGACCCCGGTGAAGCGGTGACGGTGGAACTCAACGGAAAAAAGGTGACTGCGGAGCGACAAAACGGAGGGAAGTGGTTAGCAGTCCTCCCGGCAATGCAGGCAGGTGGTCCCCACACCTTAACTGTTCAAGGGAAGAACCGTATCGAGGTCAAGGACGTGCTTATCGGGGAGGTCTGGCTCTGTTCAGGGCAGAGTAATATGGAATGGACACTGCGGAACTCGTTTGAGCCACAACCCGTGATTGCCTCTGCCGCCAATCCAAATATCCGCCTGTTCCAAGTCAAAAACACTCGCTCCGAGAATCCGTTGGACAATGTAGAGGCGACGTGGCAAGCCTGCACCCCGGAAACCGTTGCCAACTTCTCCGCCGTGGCGTACTACTTTGGACGCGACCTTCAGAAAACTTTAGGCGTTCCTATTGGGTTGATTCAATCCGATTGGGGCGGTAGTCCGGCAGAGGCATGGACAAGACCCGACCTCATTACCGATAACCCGGAACTGCGTGAAATCGCGACCAACTACACTACGGCGAGAGAGCGTTATGAAAAAGCCCTTGCCACCTACGATACCGATGTCGAAAAGGCAAAAGCCGAAGGTAAGGAGCCACCGCAACGTCCCCGAATACCGTGGCGGTACGGTGAACTCTACAACGGCATGATTGCACCGTTAGTGCCGTTTGTGTTTCGCGGAGTCATCTGGTATCAGGGAGAATCCAATGTGGGACGTGCCGGACAGTACTCTACCCTCTTCCCAACGATGATTCAGAACTGGCGCAACGATTTCCAAAATGGCGACTTTCCGTTTCTCTTAGTCCAGTTAGCCCCCTACAGTCCGGGAGGAAGTAGCACAGGAACAGGCTATGCAGAACTGCGCGAATCCCAATACGTTGCCACCAAAACTCTTAAAAATGTCGGAATGGCAGTGATTACCGATGTCGGTGAGGAGAGGGACATTCACCCCCGACGCAAGCAACCCGTGGGGGAACGGTTGGCACTGTTGGCGCGTAAAATGGTGTACAGAGAGAAGGTTGTGGCGGAAAGCCCTACCTTTGACAAAATGAGTGTGAAAGCGGGAAAGGTCTATCTCAAATTCCGTAATGTGGGCAGCGGTTTAGAGGCACGCGGCGGCACTATCTCCGAGGTTACAGTGGAGCCGGGCAAGTTAGTCGGTTTCACTATAGGCACACAGGATGGGACAGTGGTTCCGGCAATGGCAGAGATTGTGGGGAAAGATACGGTGGTGGTTTGGTCACCGGAGGTTCCGAACCCCACTCGTGTTCACTACGGGTTTATCAACTTCCCGGTGGTCAATCTGTTCAGCAAAGAAGGGCTACCAGTCTCCCCCTTCCGAACAGATATGCCTCCGCTTCCAAAACCGAATCTGCCGAAAATGAAGTAGGAATATCGTCGTACTGTCTGATACAACGGACGAGATACGGTATAGTAAGAGTCAGGAGGGAACCGATGAAAACCGACAAATACGAATGGGATGACGGCTACCCGGAGTATCTGCCGAAGTTCAAAAGTAAAGAGGCAGATAAGCGTTTGGGGAGAATCATGTTTTCGGCGACACTAGTCGCGATACTGATGTTGGGGGTTGGTTTGACCCTGCGCTACACTGTTTTCGCCGACAAATTCGACCCCAAGACAACTCAAGCCACGACGGTTCGCATCTCGGAAGAGGCAACCACTTCCACAAAAGAGGAGGTTATCGCCCCGTCTGCTGCCGCGCAAGAGGCAATTCGCAAGATGACGATGGAGGCTCCCAAGGAGAACGACCTAGACCCGTTAGCCCCCTCTCCTTCGCCTAGTCCCGAGGCAAATCCCCTCCCGCTTCCCTCCACTGCGAAGACCTCAAAGATGGGAGAGAGCAACGAACCCACAGAGTCTCCGCTCTCTGTCAAACTACCGAAGGTGGAAATCGAAAGCCCCTTGGTAAACACCGAGAGCATTGTTCCGAAGGTGGACATCGGTTTCAAGAGTTCGCCGGAGTTGCCTAAAACCACGATTATGCCGATGGACTTTAAGAAATATACGTCGCCGCCTCCCCCCTCCAAAAAGGTAGATACCCCCCCGGTCAACCCGTATGCGGCAACCTACAAACCCTCTACTCTCGGCACAACCCCGGCTCCCAGCAGTTCGGGAACCAAGAACAATGAGTTTGACGGTTATACTCCTCCCAGTGCCTACACGCGCCCGTGAGATTCGCCGTTGCCTTCTCCTGCCCTAAGAGGTAGGGGAAGGTAATAGCCTCCTCGTTCGACCCTCAAGTTCCTAACTTGCCGTATTGGGCTTCAGGGAGATACTGTTGTACGCGCTGAATGAACTGTTTCTTGGACGGGAAGCGGCACTAAGTAGCGCGGCAGGCACGTCTTTACGGTAGCAACGCACGCCATAAAAGGCGTACAAGCAACGCCGCGCCCACTATCCACAATAGTACAATAAAAGCCGCAACCCACCAATTAGCCTGTTTGTTGTGAGGTAATGTGTCTGCTTTTTCTCGGCACTCCTGCATGACGGCAGGGGGTATCATTCTCACGGTCAAAGCGATACCAAGCGGCACAAGAATTAAATCGTCCAAGTAACCCAATATGGGTATGAAGTCTGGTATGAGGTCAATTGGGCTGAAAGCATAGGCAACGACACAAGACGCTGTCACCTTCGCGTACCACGATACGCGGCTGTCACGGCAAGCAAGCGCAAGCGCGAACGAATCGCGCTTGATACGCCGCGCCCACTGTTTCCACTGTTCCAAGCGGGGCATAGATTAAAGTTTCTCCGCCTTCTCCGTTAGTAGATGTTCAGGCCACGCAGGCAAGGGGTCGGGTGTCCTTCCCGTGCGTCGCCGCGCCCGCAGATGACGATGATTTGACGTATCCGCCTTAACAGCGAGTATGTTTAGCGAAGCGGAACGATAACTTGGCTTTGGGTTCTTTTAGTTGGCGATAGTGGGTTGCCCCCAAGTTCCTTGCCGTATTGAGCTTCATGGAGACGTTGATAGACCCCTCCGGCGTACATTAGGTCGTGATGTTGTCCCTCTTCGGCGATTCCCGATTCATCCACCACTACAATACGGTCAGCGTTCTGAATTGTTGCGAGTCGGTGCGCGATAACCAAAGTGGTGCGTCCGACGGCTAACTCGCTCAACGATGCTTGAATCGCCCGTTCCGTTTCGGTGTCCAGTGCCGAGGTCGCCTCATCTAAAATCAGAATCGGGGGATTTTTGAGGAACATCCGGGCAATCGCCAACCGTTGCTTCTGTCCCCCAGAGAGTTTTACCCCTCGTTCCCCAATGATAGTATCCAAGCCATCGGGCAGTTGCAGAATCATCTCATCTAGGCGGGCGCGACGTGCCGCATCCCAAATCTCCTCCTCGGTTGCCTCCAAACGACCATAGGCGATATTCTCACGAATGGTTCCCGCAAAGAGAAAAACATCCTGCTGTACTATACCGATGTTTCGGCGCAACGAAGCAAGGGTCATCTTCCGAATATCGGTTCCATCTATCGTGATACGTCCCGCTTCCACCTCATAGAACCGGGGAATCAGCGAACAGATAGTTGTCTTTCCTGCCCCACTCGGACCCACAAATGCCACCGTCTCACCGGGGTGAATCGTAAGGTTCACCTTGTTTAGAACCTTCTTGTGGTCGTTATATCCAAAGGTAACCTCTTCCAAACGAATATCCCCCCGCAGGTGTCCCGCATCTATAGCATTGGGGGAATCGGCAATATCGGGAGCCGTGTCTAAGAGTTCGGTGTATCGCTTAAAGCCTGCAATCCCTTTGGGATAAGTCTCCAGCACCGCATTTATCTTTTCCACCGGGCGGAAGAAGACATTGACCAGAAGCAGAAACCCCATGAATCCCCCGATAGTCAATTGGTTGTTCAGCACATAGTATGCCCCGGCAATCATCACAAAGAGTTGAATAATCCGCATGGTCATATAACTCAGTGACATACTTTTGGACATCAGCAGATAGGCATCTAACTTCGTTTTTCGGTAGTTTTCATTGTCACGGGCAAAGAGTTTCCGCTCATGGTCTTCGTTGGCGAACGCTTGCACTACCCGAATTCCGCCGACATTCTCTTCAATGCGAGCATTAAAGTCTCCCACACGGCTAAACAAAGTACGCATGGTTTGTGTCATGGCTCTGCCATAACGTGTAGAAATCCAGGTCATTGGCGGAACGACCAAGCCTGTGATAAGTGCGAGTTGCGGGTGCAGATTATACATGAGAACAAACGAACCGAGGAATGTCATCACGGCGATAAAGGCATCTTCGGGTCCGTGGTGTGCCACCTCCCCTACCTCCTCCAAGTCCTTTGTCACGCGGGCGACCAGATGCCCGGTCTTTTGATTATCATAGAAGCGGAAGGAGAGTTTTTGCAGATGGTCAAAGATTTTGCGTCGCATCTCCGTTTCGATAGAGACTCCCAAGACATGCCCCCAGTAGTTGACCACAAACTGCAAGATAGTATTGAGGAAGTAGATAAAGAGCAGTCCAACAGCCGCGCCCAAAATCAGTCCCCAGTCCCCACTGGGGATAAATTTGTCCACATATGTTTTTACAGCAAGCGGGAAGGCTAACTCCAAAATTCCCGAAAGTACCGCACAGGAAAAATCCAGAAGGAATAGTCCCCGGTGCGGACGATAATAAGCAAAGAAGCGTTGTAACATGGATTGTGTTATACCACCCCCTACCTCTGAAATTTGCGAATATCAGAGGTATTTCCAACGATTTTTTCAGCGATTTGCGCTTGTGATATTAGTCACATTAATTAGCGCAGCAACCCCGCAATTGTACGGTAAAAAACAGTGAATCTGACAAAAAAACCTGTTAATTGTGCGGTAAGCATGCCCGCTTCAATGAAATTTATTTTTTTCTTTAGGTATAAAAACGATGCGAAATAAAAAAAAGTGGGTACAATAGTGGTGTCGAAAGCACTCATACGGGCGATATGTCGGTAATCGCTTGTGGAAAGAAGTAAATGCCATGAAACTCTTTAATAAATTCGCAGTCGCGACACTCGCTGTCTTCTCTATATCCGCAATGGCTCACGCAGATACCATTGTGCAAGTTGCCAACTATAACGGCGTTGCCAACTTTAATGGTCTGCTTGCTGCGCCCTCTATCGCTAAGTTCGATTCGTCTTTAGGAACCCTTCTCTCGGTTGTTATCGAATTCGATACGGAACTTCAAAGCTTTGTTGATTCCACGCTCAATTCGGCTGATTTCCCTCCGGTAACGGCACAAGCGTCGGCACTAGGTACCATCACCCTGAATGACCCCGGTATTCCCTCTCTGGGAAATCCCATGCTGACCCTTAACACTGCTGCTATTAGTGAAGAGTTTGAATTAGGTATTGGGGAATCCACAGACTTTGATGGTCCCTTGGTGGGAACTGATAGCGATTCCGCTAACTTAGTTGCTCCTGCTGACCTCGCCTTCTTCACCGGTCCGGGTAGTATCAACTTTTCGGTGAATGCTTCGGTCCAGACGGCAGTTACCAACACGGGTAGCGGTTCTGCCACCTTTACCAACACATTCAACAATGTCGCAAGCGGCAAGGTTAAAGTAACCTACAACTACACCCCGTCTCAGCGAATCCCCGAACCGGGAACCCTCGCTCTGCTCGCACTGGGAACGGTTGGTTTCATCGCCGCACGTCGCCGCAAGTAGTCCACCTCTTAAGCCATTACCGACACGAACCCCCTCCTCACCGACTGAGGAGGGGGTTTTGCTTTCTATTTTTCCAGCGTTTCATGGCTTGGCAAAATCGTGTAGCAGGTCGGCTAATGCGACACAACCCGCTTCCGGGAAAGCATTATAGATAGATGCTCGGAACCCTCCGACATTCCGATGCCCTTTCAAACCGTCCATCTCACGCTCTACCGCTTTCGCCAAAAACTCTTTCTCTCGCGTTGGGTCGGTTAAACGCCAAGTGATGTTCATCAGTGAACGTTCCATCGGTTTCGCCGCACACGGTTCGTACACATCGGGATAGGCATCCAGTGCCGAATATATCAACTGTGCCTTTGCCCGATTGCGTTGCTCGATGGCTTGTACACCCCCTTCGGCGGCTATCCACTTCAAGGTGAGATTGAGGAGATGCACGGCAAAAACGGGAGGCGTGTTATAGAGCGACTCTTTATCGGCTTGCACTTTGTAGGAAAGCATCGCGGGAACGTCGGTGTGCGCGGTTTCTAGAAACGCTTTTTGCACCACCACTATAGTTACCCCGGCGGCTCCGGCGTTCTTCTGCGCCCCCGCATAAATCAGACTAAAGCGCGACACCTCTCGCTCCACCGCAAAGATGTCTGATGACATATCGGCAACCAACGGCACACTTCCCGTATCCGGCAGGTCAAAGCACTGTGTTCCCTCAATCGTGTTATTGGTCGTCAGATGGACATAGCGTGCCGATTCGGTGAGATGTAGCGTTTCTGGGAGGCGGTCATACTTTGTCTCTGCGGAAGAGCCTGCGATATGCACCTTCCCAAACCGTTTTGCCTCTTTGATGGCTTTACTCCCCCACTCTCCGGCATCTATATAGTCGGCGGTTTGGTCTGCGCTCAGAAAGTTCATGGGAACTGTGGTGAACTGTAGGGAGGCTCCTCCCCCCATAAAAATCACCGTCCACTCGTCCGCAGAGAGTTCCAGTGTTTTGAGGACATTTGCCATCGCCTCAAAATGCACGGTTTCATAGTCCTTTCCTCGGTGACTGACTTCGAGAATGGACATGCCGGAACCATGAATTTCCAGAATATCTTTACTTGCTTGCTCAAGAACAGAGACCGGCAGAATCGCCGGTCCCGCACTAAAGTTATAAATCCGCTTTGTCACGTTTTCGATTCCTTATACTGATGCTACTTGTTAGGTATGACTTGTTAATTCCTATTCTTTGATACTGTACGGTTTAGCGATTTTTGCATCTTTGGCTGTCCCCGGTTTTCCACGGCGCACCAACTCGCTCATTGTCACCATCTTGTATCCCTTTGCCCGCAACCCTCGCACAATCTGTGGTATCGCCGCAATCGTGTTATCCGGGGCGTTGTGTAACAGAAGAATCGCGCCGGGGCGTACATTCTTTAGAATATAGTTGGTTAGGGCTTGTGGGGTAAACGGGCGTGTCTCAAACTTTAGCCCGTCCACTGTCCAGTATGCTCCTGCCATGCCCAATAACTGCGCGGCATCCACCACTGCCGAGTTGTTGTTTCCGCCGGGGGGACGGAAGAAACGGGGGCGTTTCCCGATTGCCTCCCGAATAAGGACGGAGGTTCGACACAGTTCCCGCTCGATATTGTACGAATCCATAAAGGTAAGGTTTTGATGCGAGTACGAATGGTTCGCGATTTCATGCTTTTCCGCGTCCATGCGCTGGAGAAGGTGGGGGGAGCGTTCGGCTTGTGCGCCCACGACAAAGAAGGTTCCCACGGCATTTACCTCTTGGAGAGCATCCAACAGACGTGGAGTACGCTCAGGGTGCGGTCCATCATCAAATGTCAGAGCCACGACCTTCTCTTGGGTCATTGCACACCAGATACCCTCACGCTCCCCAATCACCGTTCGATTGTACTGTTTCAGCGATTCGCGGGCATTTCGATAGAGTGGGTCAATCGCGACCACCGCTTCGATATGGCTCAGTGCCGTCTGACTATCCCCTTTCTTCACTGCCTGTTCGGCAAGGGCGAAGTGTGCGGCTTTTCGGGTGGGGTGCGGGGTAAGCAGTGTGTAAATCCTCTGGCGCATCTCCTCACGCTGCTTCTCGGTCAGCAGTAAAGGAACCGGAGCATTCACATTGGAAACGACCACCGAACGCTCTTGGCGCATCAGAACCGTTCCATTCCCATCTAACACGCTGACACGAACGGTATACAGTCCGTTCGGGTAGCGGACGGTATTCCACTGAGTCGAAAAGGGGGGGCGGTTCGTTGTCGCAGAGTAGCCGTCTCCCCCCTCGACATTGAAGAGGACAATGGCGGTTTCTTCTGGGAGAGGCTTGGGCGCGTTTAACACAGCAACTCCCGAAAGCGGTGGTCCCGGCGTGATGGGGGGAAAGGCTAGCGGTTTTAAGGGCGCGGTAGCCCCTCCCTGTACGGGTAGTGAGGAGAGAAAGGGGAGAAGCACTCCGCGCTCTTCGTTATACCCCTGCATATCTGGTTTGCTGAGGAACGCTTGCAGGAGTTTTGTCCCTCGTTCGGGGTCGCCCCCACGCAGGGCAGCAAAAGCGGCGATTTGCAGGCGAAGCAGGTCGGTTTCTTCTGGGGTGACAGATTCGGTCTGTTGACGCACCGCTTTTGCCTCCCCGAACAAGACCTCTAAATACTCCACCATCTGTGGGGCAACTTCGATAGTTCCGGCGCGAAGATTGTTGGGAGCTAAGTCGGCGTTGCCTTCTGCCAGTGCGGAGAGTGCCATTCCCCAAGCGGCAAGTGGTTCTTCCGGTTGCACCAGTTGTGCACGTCGGAACTCGTTGGCGGCTTTTTGTGGGTTTCCGGTGTGAAGGTAGAGTGTGCCTAAGAGCAGAATGCCGTAGGGTTCATTGCGATTGACAATCAGCGCAGATTTGAGAGCAGGGACGGCTTCGGGGTGCTTCCCCTGTGTCATCGCTTCCCCTGCCCTTCGGAGGTTGTGTGCGTACTCCTCCACGCCTCCCCAACGCCCGACAGCACTGCTCGTACCACTTCCCACACCGAGGAACAGAGTGCTACCGAGGAGATGTAACCAGTCGCGGCGGGTCATTCTCTGCTGTACTCGTTTCTCTCCTCGCATACGCGGCAATTATATCGGTGTCCCTCCGATATAGCAACCTTTGTTCGAAGCTTTGTTCAGGGTGGTATTTTGAGCAACACCCTCATTTCTACCAGTTTATGCCACGGCTGGGATAGGAGTTTGTGTTAGGCTTTGTTGGCTTTGTTGGCACGCTGGGCAGGTTCCATACAGTTCTAACTGATGGCGTTCAATCTTGAACCCGCTTTCTGCCTCCAACCGCGTCGCCAGATTTGCCACATCACAGCCGTGGAAATCCTCAATCTTTCCACACTTCTGACAGACCAAGTGGTGGTGGTGCGGTCCGTCTTGCGACTCCTCCCGCTCATAGCGGTAGTAGCCCTGCCCAAACTCGACCCGACGCACCAATCCCACCTCCACCAGAAGGTTGACAAACCGGTAAACTGTCACCAGGTTAATCTCTTCTTCGGGTTCTTCATCCTCTTCAGGGTCGGGGTTTACCGCCGTGTGCATTTCCTGAACAGACAGGGGTTCTTTTGTCGTAGCCAAGAGGCGCAGTAAGGCACGCCGGGGTCCGGTAACTCGGTATCCCTGTTCCTTCAGTTCGCCTAACATTCGCGAGTATTCCGCATTTCGAGCCATAATAGCAAATTATATCATCGAACAGAAGTTTTTGTCAGGGGCAATAAAGTCTTTCCTTGCCTTTAGCAGGGAAGAGACGCAAGGAGAGACGAAAAGAGGTGGGACGTTTCCGCCCCACCTTAAGGAAATGGATAAAATGGCAATGCACACGACACACGGGTCGTACCCCTTATGGCTGCTGCCTTTCGACCCTGACCAGATTCGGAGCCGACCCGCTGCCGTATGCCGATTATATCGCAAACCCAATTCCCCTGCTATGTTTCTTGTGGCACTCCCTCTGTACGAGTCTACACCCGTAAGAGGTAAGCAAGGGAGATTACTGCTTGATAGCTTCGAGGTCAATTGTAATGTCTACAATGTCACCGACTGCCTGAACACCTTCAATTACCCCGTTCCAAGTCAGACCATAATCTTTACGATTGATGCTCAGTTTGGTACTCATTCCGGCGTGCAGTTTGCCGTCCGGTCCCTTTACTGCGGGGGTGGGCTTAAAGCGCAAAGCGACTGGTTTCGTGGCACTTTTCAAGGTTAGATTGCCATAGGCGATGTATTCGCTTCCTGCTTTACGAATGCTGGTACTTTTGAATGTAATCTTCGGATAGGTTGCCGCATCGAAGAAGTCTTTGCCACGCAGGTGTTCATCACGCTTTTCGTTCCCGGTGTTGATACTGTTTACATTGATATCCACCGTGACCGAGGACTTTTCCGGTTGTGTTCCGTTCACGTTCAATGTTCCACTGAAGTCAGTAAAGCGTCCGCGTGTTTTAGAGACACCGAGGTGGGCAACCGCGAAACCGATTTCCGTATGGCTGTTATCAATCGCCCAAGTACCCGTCAGGTCTGCGGGGGATACCTTCTGCCCGGCTTTTTGCGGAATTGCTTGTACCGCAGTCCCCTGCATCACTCCTGTAACGACTCCCGTCGCCACAATAGCCGTCAGCGCAATCATGCCTGATTTCCAAAAGCGCGAATTCATGTTACTCTTCCTCTCGCCTAAGTTGTTGCACACGCAACAATTTTATTACCACTTGTAAAAACCCACCCCGGCAGGGAAAGTTCCAAACCTGATAAAAAATATCGGAAATTTTTATGAGTATAGTGTCTGGGGAACACCCTTGACAAATCCTTCCTCCTTAGGTATACTACTGACTGAAATCAAATTCTGGTCAGTAGTTCAATTATCCCAAATCCGTAAGGGTATTTAGAGAGTAGGTGCATTCAAGCAATGCGTGATGGAAATGATGGAAACTCCTGCGAAACGCGCCAAGCGATTTTGGAGGCGGCACGCTCTCGCTTTCTGCACTACGGCTACAAAAAGACAACAATAGATGAGATTGCGGCAGATGCGGGAGTTGGCAAGGGAACTGTGTACCTCTATTTTGGAGGCAAGGAAGATATTCTCTTGACCATTGCCGCCGATGTGAAGCGTAATATCACCGAACAGATGCGTGCCATCGCTTTGTCGTTGGCATCTCCTGAAGAAAAACTGCGTCGAATGATAATTTCTGCCATTCTTTCGGTACATGATGCGGCAAATTCGACGGCTCACGGTGTTGAACTGGTGGACGAGATGCTTCGTCCCAAGATCATGTCTTGTGGAACGGAGCAGAAAGAAGCCCAATACGACCTCATGGCAAAGGTTCTGGAAGAGGGAGTTCGTCGCGGAGAGTTCGCTTTGATAAATGGAGACTCGGCGCGAACGGCGCGGCTTCTGATGCTGACCATGGTATCGTTCTTCCCCCCCTACATGGACCCATGCCACGGACAAGCATCGTGCCGCCGGGACTTGGAAGGGCGTGCCAATGCGATGTTGGACTTTGTTCTCATGGGCTTACGCGCCCGTGACCAATAGAAGAGAAGACAAATTGGGTTCGTTTTTTTTGGAACTAACTGACCAGAAAACGAATTTAGTCATATATAACAAACTGATTTTTGAACTGTTTTGTTTGTATCTGCTATAGAGATGTGAGGCAACAATGACTACTTCAACCATGACAATGCAATCAGGACTACAACCAACCCTACAAACTAATTTACAACCGACTCTCCTCTCGCCACGGAATGGGCAGGGGCGGCAGGAGGAGAAACAACGCCGACTGTTTGAACGATTAATCCTTCCCCATGAATCATCATTGTACGGTCCGGCAATGGCATTGACCCGTAGTGCTTCCGATGCAGAAGACTTGGTACAAGAGACTTTGGTTCGTGCTTTCGACCGATTCGATACCTTCCGTGCGGATGGTTCGCCACGGGCATGGCTCCATACCATTATGCGGAACCTTTTCTTTAATGCCTATCGGAAAAAGTCGCGGGAGCCGAAGCAGGTGTCTTTGGAATACTTTGACCCGGCAACCTCGGGGGGAATAGGTGCTTCGGGGGTTGCTACCCAAGTAGACCCGTATCAACCGACCACGGCTTCCCCGGAACGGCAGGTTCTCTCACAAATCGAGGGGGCTGCCCTCTTAGATGCGGTCAAGGCACTCCCGTTGGAGTACCGCCAGGTGGTTGTCCTTGCCGACATTCAAGGTCTCCCTTATCAAGAAATTGCTGATAAATTGAATATTCCGATTGGAACAGTTCGCTCCCGTCTGAGCCGTGGACGCGATAAGGTACGCCGTGCGCTCTTCGCGTGGCGACCCCAAGAAGCCTAAACCTTTGTTTCACCAACTTTAGGAAACAATGGGAGATGCTTGCAAACGCCTTGCAAAGAGTTTTTCTTTACAAGGCGTTTTTCTTTGGAGTATTTGGGAACCAATCGGTGGGATTTTGTATTGGAATCTGTGGAAGAATCGTTCAGGCTACATTATCCATACAGTATGTAAGACAACTGTTCTAAGGGGAATACTATGTCCAGCGTATCCGGTACAATGACTTGGGGAGTTGTAGGAAGCGGTGTCAAGAGTAGGGAGTTTTCCTACCAAAGCAATCAACGCAGTCGCAAAGAACACGTTCCTAAAAGCAAACCCAACAGTAAAACCTCTTTTCCCCCTTTAACCGAATCGGATGAAGCCAGTCCTGACCTATTGAATGACGATTTGGCTTCGCTACACAAAGTTGCTTTAGACGATGACTTAGCCGATGGTTTTGTTGGTTTCTCCTCTGAGGATAGTTCGGAAGACGATTTGGTGGTTGATACAGAGGGCGAACACGAGATTTGCCAAGCATGGGTAGGACGCGCAAAGTCTACACGCCTTTTAACCGCCGAAGAAGAAGTAACCCTTGCCTATCGGGTTCGTCGTGGTGACAAGCGGGCAAAAGATATTCTCACGGAGGCGAATCTGCGCTTGGTGGTTTCTATCGCAAGACGCTATTCGGTTCCCGGTGTCGCTCTTGCCGATTTAATCCAAGAAGGAAACATCGGTTTAATCCGTGCGGTGGAGAAGTTTGACCCATCGCGCGGATTTCGTTTTTCTACCTACGCGACTTGGTGGATTCGCCGCTCTATTGCTCGTGCCGTCATCAATCAGGGGCGTACTATTCGGATTCCCGTCTATGTTGCGGAGATGATTCACAAGGTAGTCAAGACCAGTGGGCTTCTTCGACAACAGTTGAACCGGGAGCCGACTCTGGAGGAGGTTTCATGTGCGATGGAAATTACCCCAGACCGGGTGAATGAGATCATGCGAATCGCGATGGAGCCGCTCTCTTTGGAAACTCCGGTGGGTGATAAAGAGTCGGCACAACTTTCGGACTTTATTCAATCTCAAAGCACTGTCAATCCCCAAGATGCCGCAAACAATCTTATTCGTCGCGAACTGTTGGAGCAGATTCTTTCCCAATTGAGCGAACGTGAGCGTGAGGTAGTCTCTCTCCGATTCGGCTTGGATGGAGAGCCACCTCGGACTTTAGAAGAGGTGGGGCAACACTTCCGTGTGACCCGTGAGCGAGTACGGCAAATTGAACTCCGCGCCCTGAAAAAACTCCGCCGCTTAGGACCGCCGGAAGTCAAGTAGACCGGTCTCCCCTTCCTCTTACAAGTAGGGAAAGAACGGAGGGAGGGGAAGAGGTTAGAAACGCGCCCCAGAAAAGTCCAGTTGGAAGCGTCCCGACGTGGTAGAGTAGTGTATGGCAAACTGCCGTCCGATGATGTTGCGTATCAATGTGTACTGCACCTCTTGATAGCGTACATTATCAATATTTGAGGCGTAGTATTGGATTGCCCCCCGCCACGGACCGCCCAACGAGAACTGTAAACCCCCGTTTAACGAAGTCTGTTGCTGGTCTAATCCTTGACTTCCCGTTAAGAACAGGTTCCAGTTACTCCCACTCCCCAGAATCGCCGTGAACCCCAAGCGATGTTGTGCATTGCCCTGTGCATTGATACTATTCAGCGTTATGGGGGACTGTGTGTAATCGTACGTAAGGGCAAGGGAGTTCCCCGGATTAAAGTCGTGGCGCACTGTGGTAGTACCGAGCAGGGTTAAGCCCGAACGCGATGCTGAGGTTCCATTGGTACTCCCCTGCACCCATGTCTGCCCCATGATTACAGACTGTACGAGCGTGGTTTTTGGCGCGATAGGTTGGGGAACATTATAAAAGCGTGTCCCTATCGTTTCCGAGGTGATGGCTCCTCGCGTGGTGTTTCCATTCCCAAAAGAGCTTTGTCGCGACAGTGTTGCGTTAAAGGCATACCGAATCTTAGCGAGGGAAGGAACGGGCTTATCATAGGTCTCGGCAAATATCTGTCCCCGAATATCGCCCCCTATCTGTCCGGCTTCTCCGGTGATAGGGTCTACAAACCCCTTTGCTCGTGAACCAGAAAGCGAGATATTCGTCAGAAAGTCCCGAAAGTTCTTGGAAAGTTGCGAGGTGACAAAGAGGTCGCGATGGTAGGGAAAATCCATAAACACACTGGCGGTGGTGGTGCGATCTAAGCGTTGCCCATGCCGCCAGCGTGCGCCCCAATCCGGGCGTGTAATCCCCAAGAGTTCCAGTGCACCGTTGGTTTGGTTCTTTCCATTGTAATTCTGCGCGACATCCAACCACCAACCGGGGCGGTTTGAGAAGGCAGATTGGGACAACTGCGCCCCATGCCGCAGGAAAACCGTGCCAATTGCATTGGGACGCACATCGTAGTAGTAGGGGAAATCAATGGTAATTCCCTGCGCCCCCAACCCAATAATCTGCTCTTGGTAGATACTATCCTGATGTTGCGACATCACATGGAACGGCACAGAGAAGGTCTTACGTCCGTCCACGTAAAATGTCGCACGACGAAACTGCATCTGTCCATCGCGAGCGAGAGCCACTGAACGTGAGACAATGGTAATGCTTGCCCCCGAAAGGTCATCCATCTCCCACATAATTTTGGAGGGAAGGAACCGTCCGGGGGGCCAGGGATTTTCCGTTAAATGGATACCACTGAGGATAAAAGCAACGGGCTTATTCTCTTCGATACGTTCGGCAATCCCATCACCAGCAGTCAGGCTGAAGCGCAGATTATCGTAACGACGCTCTTGCCCATTGGTACGAACCACTACTTTCCCCGAGGCACGTAACAGACCGTTCTTGAGATTATACTGTATCGTTTCTGCCTGGACATTCAGGGAGCGGTAGGAGAACGAAGCATCGCCGTTCTTTCCGTTTGCCTGAATCACATTAAAGTCTTTGACATACCCACAGTATTGGGGTCCATCAATACGCACCCAGTCATCTTCTACTTGGGTGTTATCCACATCTTGGCGGAAGGAGATAGTGATACGGGCAGGGGCTGACTGCCCAGACTCTAGAACTGCGACAATATGGGCTTCACCGGGTTGGTCAGACGCGGTTAGGGTAACACGTGCAACGCCATTTCGGGTGGAGACAACGGCTGTTTCTAAGCGTCCGTTATCTGTGGTGAAGCGAACCTGTGTTCCATCGGCGGCGGCATTTCCCCGACTATCAAAAACTTGTGCATTGATGATGGTGGTGCTTCGCCCATCGGCTTTAACAATGTTTCGTTCCGCAACAAGGCGAATGGCGGCGAGGTCGTTGGCATGTGCGCTATTTGCACACAGAAGCGAGGTTGCCACCGCAACGATGGCAGGAGGAGGTAATGGTAGTTCTTTGCGACGTTTTGCCACAGGAGTTCACAATCGCGTGTTATCTATTCTAACGATATACCGCCTGTCAGTAACGAACAGACGGTATATCGAAGCCATGGTTAGAGTTCCGTCTTACCGAGGAATCAGCAGAAAGGAACCGATAGCGGCGGCAGGGATAAGGAAGGGCAGTCTGGAGCGTGCCTTCTTCTTTTCGACTACCATTTTCGGCGGGTTCATAATCACTGCCGCTTGGGGATAGACGTTGAGAATGCTCTTTTCGGCGGCGGCTTCGGCGGCGCGGGCTACTGCGGAACCCTCTTGTCGCGAGGCAGAGACATCGGCAGGAGACTCTCCCACGGCTTTTTCCGCAGAGGTTCCCAGCGAGGTTCCATCGGCTCCGCTCCGAATCAGGGTCAGATTGTAGGTTGCCCGTCGGGTCTGTGGGTCATAAGCATAACTATCCACCGAGATAACGATATATTCGGTGGCTCCGACGATTTCCGCAAATCGCTTTGCTAATCGAGGGTCATCTCCCGGTCCTTTTGTCGCATCTTCGGGCTTCACTCCTAAGCCTTCGTCCACGGCACGTTGGATACTAGGAAGTCGCTTGGTATAAACGACGGGAACAATCCCCGCTTTTGCCAGATAGGTGCGTACTGCCTCGGTGACAATCTCCTGTGTCTGTTGGACTTCAGGGGTCATCGGTGCCAGTTCGCCGTTTGCTCCGGTCACGACGGCGGGGAAAAGTAGCACGTCATTGGGTAGTTTTTCCATGCTTTGCGCGTGTACGGGGGCAGACGTTACCACTGCCGCAACGAGAGTCACGCCCAGGGCAACGACATTCCCCAACCAACGGCGCAGATTTCTCACGCTTTGGGTCATATGGTTATTGTGTCCTTCCATTCTGGTCATTCCATGTCCTCATTATATCTTTTGCCCCTATTCGATGGTGGCAAAGATGCTGCTAATCGTCGCGGTTTCGCCGTCTTCACCGTGTGCTGTAATTTCGATTCTGTAGGAGCCGGGCGGCAGTGGCGAACCATCCTGTGAACGTCCGGTCCAACTCAGGCGATTTTCACCGGGAGTCGCGGCGCGAGTTGTTGCGATTGTTGCGACAGTTTTCCCGGTAATCGTCTTGATAACTGCGTTTACGGTTGCATCACGGTTTACATTGAAGGCGAAACTACGGGTTCCTGTCCCACGGGTTCCCCCCACTGGGCGCAGACCACTAATCATCAGTTTTTGGCTTGCTTCTGTTTTTGCCGTGATAGTGACACGAGTCGGTACACCTTTGCGAACATTCACGGTAAACGCCGACGAGTTTCGTAGCGAGATAGAGCGTTTGGTATCCGCATCTTTCAGGCTGAGTTGCACACGGCGCGGCAGAGAGGCGGCATTGGGCCACGTTAGCGTCACGGGTCCATCTTTGTCGGCAATAATTTCCACATTCCAAGACAGACCTGTTTTGCCCGTTTTGATGTCCTTCGCATACCGGGTCACTTCGTTTTCGTGGACAATTCCGACATACACATAATCTTCCACGGGAGCCGGAGGCTTGGGCATTGTGCGTTGATTGTCGGTGACTTTCTCATTGGTCACCCCCAAGAAGGTCGCTTTATCCCGTTTTCCGTTCGCGCTCGTTGCCACTAACTGCAATCGCCAGTTATCCACGCTGGGGTCTTTGACCAGTGCGGAACCTGTGGCAACCGCTCCGCGCTTTCGTGTCGGTGGTTCGCTCGGTGGATTCCCCGGTGTGGGGAGGACACCCGACTGTTGTTGGAACGGTAGTTGATAGACCATTACTACCGGGTTGTTCACATAGATCCAATAGGCTTCCCACGGCTTCAGTTTATCGGTTCCGGCTTGTAGGAAGTCATAGGTCTGAGATTCAATATCAAAGAAGAAGACACCAGAGCGTACCAAGCCCGATGTAACGGCTTGCAGGAAGTTCTGCGATGCCACTGTCGGGTTATTCTCTTTTGGTGCAAAGCGCAGGTTGGTTAACGGGATTTCGTACAGGTACGGATTTGCAATCATATTCCAACCGCGTTCCAACTGTACCTGTCGTTGATTCAAACCAGAGAACTGAGTCGTTCCCAACGGTGCTTGTTCGGGGAATGGCTTGACCCCCTTTACATAGATGGTGCGGTTGATGTTCGGGCGATAGAAGTATCCTATTCCATTTTCCAGTTGTGTCACACGCACATAAGACCCGACTCCGGTAAAGGAGAGCGGGTCGGGTTGCCATCGGAAGAACGAGACTGGCTCATCTACAGGGCTGGTTAGACTATTGATGATAGTGCTGGGGTCTCCATTGTTGGTTAAGTCCGGGTCGAACTCGAAGGGGAACCCAATCATCTGGTACGATTCTAATGTCACGGTGCGGAATGGAGTCACCGGTACATTGATGACACGGTTGATTTGCCGTGCGCCCAACTCACTGGAACTAAAGTTGACTTGGTAGGTGAGTGCCCCAAACACTTCGGCGGTAGGTCGCACATACCAATCAACGTCTGCGCCTCGGTCACTATTGACATTACCGATAGTGCGGTCTGCGGTATCGGTGGCTGTACCACCAGGACGTGTGGTGAAGGCAAGTCCTGCGGGAAGAGTTAACGATGCACGGACGTTGGTTAGATTGATGCTGGTTTGCAGACTATCCGTTACCTGATTGTAGATACCCCCGATAATCGGGAATGCCGACGGAGACAGGAACCGCGCCCCTCCTGTCAGCGGGTCAGGGTTTGTCACGCCGTTGAGTGCCGGGTCTAATGCAGCAGAGGTATCGTAGGCGAGCGATTCGGGACCTTCTGCCCCAATGACATAATCCTCTTCGGGTCGCTCGGTCACTAAACCGTTTCCGTAGTAGGTAACGATTTCGGTGGTTCCCGCCGGTTGAAGTACCACTGGTCCCCAATACGAAGCAACGGCTACCCCATAACTGATTTTGGGTCGGCGTTCCTCAATCGGGTCGAACTCCGGGTTTTCGGGGCGCATTTCAAAGGAGTCACGAATCTGTACACGAGTGGGTGTGGTTGCACCAAAACCACGGAAGCGGAACTGCGATCCGAACGGCGGGTCGTTCGAGAGGTCTTGTTGATACCGCTTCCCGAAAATGGAAAGGGTTTCAGGAATATTCGCCGTGTTCAACTCTTGTGGATTGTCGGTGATACCGATTCCGGGCGCATCGAAGAAGAACCCAACACGGTCTGGTGAGGACGCAAGGTCTATACCGGGTCGCACGGGGATGGTGAAACGTAGGGCAACGGTATGAGCAACGGTATCCGCGTTGGTGATTCGCCATCGGAAACGGGCGGTTGACCGGTAGAGGCGAATCTGTAACTGTACATTGATACCGTTTTCCAGTTCGTAGTTTGCCGTGAGGGTGTTATTGACAAACTGGGGTTCCAATACCAGTGTATCTGGGTCTTCGCCAACAATGGAGACGACTTCATCATCCACCTGCAAACGGGCATAGGCGGAGTAGTCGGCGGCGCGGAAGGTTGCTCCCTCTTCCCAGTGTCCGGGAATGGGCCAAACCCCCCAACCGACAGGCACGCTACCAATGAATCCTTCAAATCCGGGACCGTATCCCCCGTGTCCCAGAAGTTCGTTACGGTCATCGGTGATGTAGCGGCGGCTCCCTTGCCGGTTCCCGATGGATATCATACCTTGCACATCGTGGTTGGCGGTGAATCCTCCCCAGTTGACCCCATAACTTCCTTCCAAGCCCAGTGTGACAGCGATATACGGGTTAGCAATGTAGGCACAGACAATATCGTCCAAGTCTATCGCACTGCCATCGTTCGGATTTCCGAGTCCCCCCGTACCTATCAACCGTCCCAGCAGCTGACCTGCTCCAATTGCGCTTGCTCCCTCAGTCTGGGCATTCGCTCCCGGAGCCAACAGAGCCAGTGTCGAAAGGGCAACTGTTGCAACTCCGGCGAAGTACCGGTTGCCATTACCTTTCGTCTTTGCACGCATCGCCTTATCCTTTTTCATGAAAATTGCCATTAAGACAACCCCTCTTGGTTACATCCAATTTTATCCTGCTATCAGGAGGAAAACTTCCTGATAGCAGTCATCCCAATTAACGGAGGTGCTGAACGGGTTGGGAGTACGTTGCCGTGCTACCGTCCGTTGAGCGAGCCGTGATTTCCAAAATGTAGGGTCCCGGCGGAACCGGATTCCCATTGCGCGAACGTCCATTCCAGCGCAGGGAGGTGATTCCATTTCCGGCGGCGCGAGACACGCCCGACAGTTCCCCAACCACAGTGCCATTGAGTGCTTTTACCACACCCTTGATATCAGCATCTCGGTTTGTGGAGAAGCGCACTGTCATACCGGCTTCGCTGGCACTTCGCCCCGGTGCTACCGAAACGTTGCGAATCGCGAGCGGACCGGCACTGGCACTTGGTTTCATCGTTATCTTGAAGATACGAGTGGAACCCGCCTCCCCCGAACGGAAGGTGTACGCGGAACGTCCCCGCATATCTACAGTCTTACCCGTGGTCACATCGGTCAGGGTAATTTCGGTGCGTGTGGGCGCATTTCCTAACCCGTCCCAGTTGAGAGTAACATCGGCATTGGTTCGGTCTGTGCTAACTGCCGCCGTCCACTCACCCGTATTCTTTCCTGCCGCCCGAATGTCGAAGGCTTGCGCGATGGAGCGTCCTTCGGATTCCGAAGTCAAGAAGCGCACGTAGGCATGACCTGCGCCCGATGGCGGCTTGGGTACATCCAGTTTATCCACCCCATCGGTTGCCCCGTTTGCCTGCCCGAAGTAGTTCTGACCGTCTCGGTCTCCGGCAACAGATGCGCTGAAGCGTGCTTTCCACCCCCCGTTGTTGGCAACGGTTGTAGAGCGCGAAGCCGCAAGGAGTGCGTTGGAGGTGCTGGGAGCGATAATCATGGTGCAGTCTTTGAAGACACGCACCCAATATCCTTGGAACGGTTCCATTACCCCATTCGGGAAGAAGTTGTAGACATAGTCTCCGTTACGGTAGCCAATCAATGGGCTGGAGATAATGCCTGCCTCGATAGCATCTTCCAGAGTGTAGTTCAGACCATCAAAGCGAATGGTAACAGTTCCCCAAGCCACAGGAAGGGTGTATGGGGTTCCGATTTGGTTCCAACCGCCGCTTCCAGCGAACAGGCGAATCACAACCGGGTTGGTGACTTCTGCCCCCACCGAGTTCAGAAATACATCATTATCAAGGTTGACCCAGTACCCTAAGCCAACGGGTGCGATAGAGACACTGGGGTTATTGGCTTCGTATACTAACGGTGTTCCATCTGGTGCAACGGCGGAGAAACTTGCCGCTTGGTCGCGTCGTCCATTCACCGACGATTGGAACAGGGCATATTCAAAGTCACTGGGCAGGCGCAGTGCATTAAAGCGTGCCAGCGAGAAGTTTACAATTGTTCCGAAGACGGTTCGTTCCGGTTCGGTTGGGTTCACTTGACGCACTAAGAATGGGTTCGCGAACATACTACGTCCGGCAAGTTGTTCTTGAATTACCACTTCTAGGAAGTGTGAATCCACCACCGTCCCACTAACCTTGGTCACCACCCGGAAGCGTCCCGGCGGCAGTTCGATTTGTGGTCGTCCCGGACCCGGCACATCAAAGAAGACCGGTGTAGACTTTACTCCCCCTTCGGGGATGGTATTCGGTACATCAAAATCCACTCCACCAACAAGTTCTCGTACCACACTGGTAGGAATCGTTGCTGGTTGAATTTCGACGGTCACTGCACCCGGCGTAGGAGCCTTGGATACCCCCACGGCACGCATTCGGAACCGTGGCAATAGTTTGGCGAAGGTGGCTCCAAAGTCTTTGGGACCTTGTTGGACGATAGCAAAATCCGGGTCTACAAACGGGAACAGTGCGGAGTAGGCATCAAGCAACCCGGCTCCATAGCGGTTCCCACCGTTGAAACTGGGGGTTTCATCCAACGGTTTCGCCGTCGTCTGAATGGCGAGTTTGATGGTCGCTGGGTCACGAGGTGCCCCTGCCGCCAACAATAAAGCGACAACTCCCGCGACATGGGGAGTCGCCATCGAAGTACCGTTAATGGAGTTATATCCGGTTATCGGCGACGCAAGGCTACGGGGCCACGCCGACCAGATTGCATCATTCGAGCCTTCGGGACCATCACCACCGGGAGCCGTAATCGCGACAGGTCCACCGAAGTTTGAGTACGAGGCTAATGTTTCGTCGGGTCCGACAGAGCTAACCGCAATGACTCCGGGATAGCCTGCCGGGTAGCGGGGAGAAGTGCCGTTGTCAGAGGCATCATTTCCCATGGAGGCAACCATTGTAATCCCTTGCGCCAATCCACGGTTTACGGTGTCTCGGAAGACGCTCACATCTGCCTGTGTCCCCAGACTCATGTTGATAACATCAACATTTTCATCAATCAGATAGCCCAATCCGGCAACAATAATGTCCAGGGTCGAGGTTAGGGCTGACCCAAATGCACGTGCGACCTTGAAACGGACATCCACTCCCCCCAGTGTCCATCCGGCGGGACTGGCAACACCTTCGTTGTTGTTTGTACTCGCACCTATGGTTCCGGCAACGTGTGTTCCATGACCGTTTGTATCTTGAACATCATTCAAGACACCGGTTGTAAAGTTTGCTGCCTCAATAATTCGTGAGGTTCCATCGGGGAGATTAAAATCGGGGTGTCCTACATCTATTCCAGAGTCAAGAACCCCAACAACTACCGGACGAACTCCTGCTTGAATTGCCCATGCTTCCGGCATACGAATTGAGCGCAGTCCCCACATACGGTCAAGAAGTGTATCGTTGGGGTTTACCGTGTTGCTGGAAGGCGGTTGCACCACACGAGTTTTGCCCGATGTTGCTTTCGGGAGTTGTCCCGGTGGGGTGTCGTTTTGCTTCCGATATGCCAATGTCACCATGTAGTTCGGGTCTGCCGCCCCCACTTCGGGGAGTGCCTTCAACTTCGCAATGGCGGTGTTGGTGGCATCCGTTGGCAGTTCCGGAGTGCGTGGCGCGTTCGCACTGATAGACTTCAATCGGAAGAGATAGAAGTTGGGGCAGTGCGGAATCGCCTTAACAAGGTCACAGTCTCCCTTGCTTGCCAATGCTTTCACAGCATCTTCGGAGGTTCCCGGAGCAATCTTCACTATGATTTCGCCGGGCATCGCCTTAGATACTGGTTGTGCGTAGACGACCCCAGACGCTATCGCGAGTACAATTAGCGCAAATCCTAAAGCACTCAGCGTTATTACAATTCGACGAAGGTACGCTTTCATTGTCCAGTCGGTTTCCCAGTTCGTTCTCCAGAGATTACAACGATTGGTTCGCGGAATACTCCGGTTTATTTGGCATTTGGTTGACGATATACTTTATCTCGCCTACTTCGTGGGGAAGCATATCGGTTAAAGAGTTTTCAAAACGCAGTCTGTCTCTGGGACAGTCTTCTGGTGTATGACCAGAAGACTGTCCTAAGAACTATCTACCTTAGTTGCCCGGCGGTCCAGGGATTGTTCCCGTTCCCCCGCTCGGAGGTGGGGGTGGAGGAGTCACCGGCTTATTGAAGGTGGTCTGGATTGCGGAGTAGACATAGTCTTGTCCGTTGGGCGTGTCCCGTGACAGCGGACCCGGCTCATCCAGAGAGTTTCTTGCTCCGACACGGACATAGACTCGTCCATTTTCGGGGACGTTGGCGAATTCTCGGCTGATGTCGAACGGTTCCGAGGTTAGCCCAGAGTTTGCCGTGGGTTGGAAGTAGAACGGACCACGTCGGGTTGCCCCCTGGAAGTTTGGTTGGGTTGCAAACTCAAAGACATACTGGTCTGCTCCTTGGACGGTTTGGAAGCCGACCTGAACAGAGCGCAGTCCTTGTTGACCCAGTGTTACACCGGAGATGCCCGGACGGGTGACAGGAGTAACGGCTCCACTACTAGCACGCAGTTCGGTTTCGCGGTACAACGTAAGTTGTCCACCCTGTCCGCCACCTCCGACACCACCACCAACGCCGCCTCCAACACCACCACCGACACCGCCGCCGAT
>Ga0224722_1000281_pt1 | contig 29736 bp, 30 predicted proteins | sample Balambano_FR1_Me_FD_161646 | JGI IMG/M metagenome (GOLD analysis project Ga0224722, IMG submission 161646) | Freshwater sediment microbial communities from Lake Towuti, South Sulawesi, Indonesia - Balambano_FR1_MetaG | ecosystem: Environmental > Aquatic > Freshwater > Lake > Sediment | place... | reverse complement strand
GCTCAAAGCGCGCCAGCCGCCGCCCCTGCCTATCGCCAACCTCATGCCCGAGGCGGTGCGCCAGTCCGATGAATGGCGGCGGCTGGCGCGCTTTGAGCTGCCGAGCGTGGCGGGCAACGAACGTGAGGCGATGCGGCGCGTGATGCAGGCAGTCGAGTCATTGGCCTTGCCGCGCACGATCGCCGAGCGCATGCAAACGGCCGTGGCCGAGACGGTGATGAACGCGATCGAGCACGGCAACATGGGCCAGCCCGAGTTGCCGGTCGAGGTCGAAGTGTTTGCTTCGCCCCAAAAGCTGTTGGTGTGCATCGCCGACCAGGGGGTAAAGAAGGTCATCCCGCCGGCGCAGACGCCCAACCTGGATGCAAAGCTGCGCGGGGAGCAATCGCCGCGTGGCTGGGGGTTATTTCTGATCGAGAAAATGGCCGACACCGTGCGCACGCATACCGACGAGTCGCATCACACCACCGAACTCGAATTCAATCTGGAATAATGACCGCTACACCGACACAAGAGGCCCTATGCAAACCACAAAACTGAGCGCCAACGTGCGCAAGCTCAACGCCAAGACCAGCGTGATTGACATCGCCGGCGACGTGAACGCCGCAGCCGAGAATGCGCTGATGAACGCCTACGCCGAAGCGTCGAGCGGCGGCGCCCGCACGATCATCCTCAACTTCACCAAGCTCGAATACATGAACTCCAGCGGCATCGGCTTGTTGGTCACGCTGCTGGTGCGGGCCAACCGTGCCGGCCAGAAGCTGATGGCTTATGGCTTGAGCGACCACTACACGCACATCTTCGAGCTAACGCGGCTGAACGAGGCGATTCGCATTTTCACCGGCGAGGCCGATGCTGTAGCTGCGGCTGCAAACTAAGTTGGTTGCCAGACGTTCTGGCATTTGTAGGGAACGCTCTCCGTAGCGTTCGCTGCTGGCGCGCTACGGAGAGCGCGCCCTACGACAGGCCATTTCTTCTGGTCGCTCACTTAGCGTTCACCCCATCAGCTCCAGCAAGGTTGGGTAGGCGGCGTCAATCTTCTGCCCCGGCAGATATGGCCCGATGAAGTCGTGCAGCAAGCCCATCTCAGCCGGGAATTCAAACGTCTGCACGCGCCCCGGAGCCAGCCTGTGCCAATCCTGCGTCAGGGCATACACGGCCCGATTGCGCACGGTGTGGTCATTGGCGTTGGTGATGACGAGGATGCGTCTGGCCATTGGCGGCGTTTGGCGCGCTTCGTTGCGCAGTGCATAGGCCAAGCGCCAACTCTCGGCCAATGCGCGGCTGGCATAGCGCGGGTAGCCAAACAGCGCGCGATTGGGGTTGTTCAGCTTGGTCGTCGGGTACCTCGACGACGCGCCGCCCCAGGTCGCGCATGCCCTCGGCGGTCAGGTTGGTCAGCGCGGTCGTCATGCGGTCGGCCAGGCCGTGATTCGGCTCGCGCGGGATAAACACGTTGTAACCGCGCTCGAAGAAGCGTTGCCCAAGTTGATCGAACTGCTTGGGGCACGAGGTGAAACCGTGCAGGAAAGTAATGGCTCGCTCGACCCGCTGGCCGTGCGTCAGGAGCGACGTACGGCAGAGCGGATTGACCTCATCGCCCTCGCGGGTTTGAAACGCCTGAATGCGCGCAAGGGCATCGGCGTAGGTTGCAGTAGCGGCCATGCAGGGATTGTAGGTGTGGCGCTTCTAGTCATGCGCGTTGAGGTGGACTCCACCTCGTCAATCGTCATGATTTTGCCTGCGAAAGGTGGAGTCCACCTGACTTATTGATCCGCAGTTTGGCTTGCACCACGTCGTTCACACGCAGGGCTTGCTCGGCGCTGGGCGCGGGCCAGCGGTTGGGGTGCAGGATGCCCGCCAAAATCTCGACCCCATCCACGGCCCGCGGCCCGGGCCGGCTGAAATACGACGTGGCGTCTACGGCATACAGTTGCCACAAGTACGTGGCGGGGAGATCGCGCCACACATCCAGCGCCGCGACGTTGAGGAACTCGCGCACAGTGCCGGCCAGATCGTAGCCGCACGGCATGGCCACGACGCACTCGGCCTGGGTGCGCACAACGTCGTCCCAATCGCAACGTGTGCTGGGCTTGCCTTTGTTGCCCAGCACCGGGTTGCCGCTGGCGATCTCAATCTGCTCCGGCACCCAATGCCCCGGCGCAAAAGGCGGGTCGAGCCACTCCAACGCGGCGACCGTTGGGCGATGCGGGATGTCGTGCATCGCCTCGCGCACCTTATCGAGGCGCTTGCGCAACTTGTGCACTTCGGCCTGTGCGCGTTCAGTTGTGCCGGTCGCCGCGCCCACGATCATGATCGTCTCGAAGATGCCCTCGATCGTCGTCGGCTCCAGCGAGAGCACCTGGGCTGACCCCTCCCACGCGCCGCTCAACTCGCGCACGGCCGCCTTGACCGCGCCAAACGATACGGCACATACATCGCACAATTCCTGAGTGAGGATCAGATCGGGCTTTGCGGCATCCAGCTTGTCCATATGCAGGCCATACAGGCTGAGGCCGTCGCGCAAGTGCTGCGATACCCGTGCGTCAATCTCGGCGCTGCTCAGGCTTGCGTCGGGCTGGCCCCCATCCCCAGTGACACCGATGCTGCTGTAGGTCATCACCGGCACATCGGCCACGTCGGCCGGGAAATCGCACTCATGGCTGCGGCCGACGAGCGACTCGCGCAGGCCCAGCAGACATACGATCTCGGTGGCAGAGGGGAGCAAAGAGACGATGCGCATGAGATGCAGTATCGCCGCTAATTACCCCATCATCCAGTGATCAATCAACTGCCGGGCGATGCTGAGCGGCGGCGGGATGACCGGCGTGCCGCCGCGGATGTCGCTCTTGGTGAACCAGCGCGCGTCGTCCAGTTCAGTCACGTCAATCTGCACCTCGCCGCGCACGTAGCGGGCGTAGAAGCCGCACATGATTTGGTGGGGGAACGGCCACGGCTGGCTGCGCCAATACTGAATATCGGTCACCTCGACACCCGTCTCCTCCAGAATCTCGCGCGTGACGTTCTCCTCCAGCGTCTCGCCCGGCTCGACGAAGCCGGCCACCAGGCCATAGCGCGGCCCCCAGCCGTCCTTATGCGTCATCAGGATGCGCTCACCATCATGAATCAGCGTAATGGTGCACGGGCTGACCGGCGGGTAGGCGGTAAAGCCGCAGCGCCCACACTTCTTGCCCCATTCACCCGTCATCGGCGCAAGCGGCGCGCCACAGTTGGTGCAATAGTTGCTGGTGCGCTGCCAATGCAACATCTGCGTGGCGTAGCCGGCTACCGAGAACAAGTCGTCGTCAATGTGGCCATACAAATCGCGCAGGCCGAAGGCGCGATAGCCCTCTGGCAAAGTCACATCGTCGGCCACGGCGCAAGCCAGGCAGGCCGCGCCGTTCACCTGGCCAAGCAACAGCACATTGTCGGGCTGCAGCGCATCCGGCCACGGCGTCGCGCCGTCGGGCACACGCACGTCTTTGCCATTCTTGATGACGACGACGCCGTGCTGATTGACAGCGAACCATAGGCCGGTTTCGGGCATCGGCTCGCCCTTGGGATAGGATCGGATGAAGTTGTTGAGTGGCATGTCGGTGGGTCAATTGTGCAACAATTCTCGTCAATGAACCCCTACATCAATGACATCCTGGCCCAACCACAAGCGCTGCGCGACACGCTAAACGCCCTTCGGCCGCTCAATCCTGAACTCGATGGCATCGCCCGCGCCTTGCACGCCAACCGGTTTGATCGCGTCATCCTCACCGGCATGGGTGGCTCGTTTGCCGCGCTATACCCGCTGTGGACGCGGCTGGCGTTGGCGGGTATCCCTGCGAGCCTGATCGAGACGAGCGTGCTGTTGTACGACGCGCTCCCGCTCGTCAGGCCGAATACGTTGTTGATCGTCGTCTCGCAATCCGGTCGCAGCGCCGAGATCGTGCGTCTGCTTGACGAGGCGAATCAGGCTACGGTGTTCGCCATCACAAACACAGCCGGCAGCCCGCTGGCCGAGCGCGCATCGGCTGCGTTGGTCACCCAAGCAGGCGAGGAAGGCACCGTTTCGTGCAAGACCTTCGTCACGGCGTTGGCGGCGCTGGCCTTGTTGGGCGAGGCGTTGGTCGGGGGCGATTGGAGCTTGGCGTGGCGCGACTTGATGGCGGCAATAGATGTAGTGGACTTCTATATCAGCCAGCTTGACCCCATCGCCGAGCGCATGACAGAGTTGGTGCAATCACCGAGCCTGGTGCTGTGCGGGCGCGGCAGCAGTATGGCCGCTGCGCTGTGCGGCGGGCTGATCATCAAGGAGGCGGCCAAGTTTCACAGCGAGGGCATGGGCAGCGCCGCCTTCCGGCATGGGCCGCTTGAGCTGGCGACGACCGGCCTGACCGTGTTTGTGTATGAGGGTTTGGGCGAAGCGGCCGCGCTCAATCGCAATCTAGTGACAGATATCAACAAGGCCGGCGGCCATGCTCATCTCATTGGCCCGAGCAGCGATGATGCTGTGCTGCGATTGCCGGCTGTTGCGCCAGTTGCTCTGCCGCTCATCGAGGTTCTTCCAGCGCAGATGCTCAGCGTTGGCCTGGCGCGGCGGGCAGGGCGCGAGCCGGGCAAGTTCCTCGTCAGCGGGAAAGTGACGGCGACAGAGTAAGCTCCCTGCTGCCTGCGATCCACGGATATGACGAGTTGCTCATGATTGACACACACACATGACCACGCGCATCTTTCTCGTCCGCCACGGCGCGACCGACCTGTCGCAAGAAAATCGCTTTGCTGGCGCCGGCTCCGATGTGCCGCTGTCGGGCGCGGGCCGTGCCCAAGTGGAACGCCTGGCCGAGCGGCTGGCGCATCAGCCCATCGCGGCCATCTACGCCTCGCCGCTCAGCCGCACAGTCGAGACGGCAACGATCATCGCCGCGCCGCACGGCCTGCCGGTCGCCACCAACCCAGCCTTGCGTGAGATCGAGCACGGTCGCTGGGATGGCCTGACCCGCGAAGAGGTCGAGGCGCGTTACCCCGGCGAATATGGCAACTGGGAGGACGACCCGTACACGTTTGCGCCCGAAGGCGGCGAGTCCGGCCTGGCGGTGACGGCGCGAGCGCTGCCGGCGCTGCTCGGCATCGTCAAGGCGCACCCGAACCAGCACGTGCTGGTCGTCTCGCACAAGGCCACGATTCGGTTGCTCATCAGCTCGTTGCTGGGCTTCGACCCGCGCACCTATCGCGATCATCTCGATCAAAGTCCGGCCGCGCTCAACATCCTCGACTTCAAGGACATGGCCCGGGCGCGCCTGATGTTGTTCAACGACACGTCGCACTATTCGGACGAGGGCATGGCCATCCCCAACATGCCGGCCAACCGTTTGTCGAAATGGTGGGACACGCCACGCAGGTCATAGGCGCATAATTCAAAGCCATGAGCACCAACACCAGCCCGCTCGCCGGCCAGCACCCACCAACATCTCTGTTGACCAACATCCCGCGGCTCATCACTGCCTACTACACCCAACAGCCGGATGCGGCCGTGCCCGCGCAGCGCGTGGCGTTTGGCACGTCGGGCCATCGCGGCAACGCATTCGACGCATCGTTCAACGAAGGACATGTGCTGGCCATCAGCCAGGCCATTTGCGATTACCGCAAAGCGCAGAACATCAGTGGCCCGCTGTTCCTGGGGATTGACACGCACGCGCTCTCGGAGCCGGCCTTCGTCAACATCGTGGAGGTGCTGGCGGCCAATGGCGTGGATGTGATGGTGGACGAGCATCACGACTACACGCCCACGCCGGTGATCTCGCACGCGATCGTCACCTACAACAAGAGCCGGGCCGACGGCACCGGTCTGGCGGATGGCATCGTTGTCACGCCGTCGCACAACCCTGCGGCCGACGGCGGCTACAAATACAACCCGCCCAATGGCGGCCCGGCTGAGAGCGACATTACCGGCTGGATTCAAAAGCGCGCCAACGGCTACCTCGAAGCGGGGCTGAAGGGCGTGCAGCGCCTGCCCTATGCCAAGGCGATCAAGGCGTCAACCACGCACCACTACGACTACCTCAACCCATACGTCAACGATTTGATCAACGTGGTGGACCTCGACTTGGTGCGCAGCTCCGGCGTGCGGCTGGGCGTAGACCCATTGGGCGGCGCGGGCGTACATTACTGGGAGCCGATCCGCGACAAATACAAACTCAACCTGAATGTGATCAGCACCGAGGTGGACCCGACCTTCCGCTTCATGTCGGTGGACTGGGACGGCAAGATTCGCATGGACCCGTCGTCCCCGTATGCCATGGCCCGGCTGATCGGCCTGAAGGATGACTACGATGTGGCCTTTGCCTGCGACACCGATCACGATCGGCACGGCATCGTCACAAGGAGCGCCGGGCTGTTGCAATCGAATCACTATCTGGCCGTGATGGCCGACTACTTGTTTACGCATCGCCCAAAATGGAACACGACTACGGCCATCGGCAAGACGCTGGTCAGCAGCAGCATGATTGATCGCGTGGGCGCAGGCGTGGGACGCAAGGTGTATGAGGTGCCGGTCGGCTTCAAGTACTTTGTCGAGGGCTTGATCGGCGGCTGGCTTGGCTTCGTGGGCGAGGAGAGCGCGGGCGCGTCATTCCTGCGGCTGGATGGCACGACCTGGACGACGGACAAGGACGGCTTTGTGCCAACGCTGTTGGCTGGCGAGATGACTGCTCGAACGAGCAAAGACCCGGGTGAACTGTATCGCGACCTGACGGCCAAATATGGCAACCCGGTCTACGAGCGCGTGGACGCGCCCGCAACGGCGGCGCAGAAGAAGGTGCTGGCGAATCTGTCGCCGAGCGATGTGACGGCGACCGACCTGGCGGGCGAGAAGATCACCCACATGCTGACGGCGGCGCCGGGCGACGGCCAACCCATCGGCGGCTTGAAAGTCATCGCGGCCAACGGCTGGTTCGCCGCGCGGCCCTCCGGCACGGAGGAGATATACAAGATTTACGCTGAGAGCTTTAACGGCCGCGAACACTTGCAGCGCATCATGGCGGAGGCGCAGCAGATCGTCGGCGCGACCTTTGCGGCCAAAGCATGATGACCGATACACTGGCGCGCTACAAACAGATGGCGGCCGAGTTCGCGGCGACGCTTGTGCAATCGGGTATGCGGGTCGGCCTCGGTACGGGCAGCACGGCCATCTATGCCACGCGCAAGGTCGCGGTGCTGCTGCAAGCACGCCAACTGACGGACATCATCGGCTTCGCCACGTCGAAGGCCACGCGCGACGAGGCCGAACGGCTCGGCATCCCCATGATGAGCGACGACCTGCCCAGCGACCTCGACCTGACGATTGACGGCGCGGACGAAGTGGACCCCGACTTGAACTTGATCAAAGGCGGCGGCGGCGCGCTCACGCGCGAGAAGATCGTGGCACAGGTCACGCGGCGCGAGATCATCGTGGTGGACGAGACCAAGCCGTCGCCGCGCCTGGGCACGCAGCACGCCCTGCCGGTCGAAGTGATCCCATTCGGCTGGCGGTCGCAGGCGCGCTTCCTTGAATCGCTGGGCGCGAATGTCGCGGTGCGTCACACACCTGATGGCGCGCAATTCGTCACCGACCAGGGCAACATGATTCTGGACTGTGCGTTTGGGCCAATCGCCGATGCACAGGCATTGGCCGAACAACTCGCCAACCGCGCTGGCATCGTCGAGCATGGCTTGTTCCTCGGCCTGACTAGCGATGTGATCGTGGCAGGCAAAGACGGCATCCGACACCTGACGCGCAGCGTTGATGTGAGGCAACCATGAACGACCAAACGATCACCGATGCCTTCCGCAAGCTGTATGAGGCCCGCCGCAATTGGGCGCAGGCCAGCGAAAAGACGATTGCGATCCGACAGGCGCTGGAGCACGAGCGCGCCGCCCGGCTGATGACGGGTGAGATCGTCGGCAAGAACGAGGCCGAGCGTGAGGCGCGGGCGCGTGAGTTGCTGACGAATTTGTATCTGGAGCTTGAAGCGGCCGAGCGCGATGAGCGCGCCGCTCGGCTGGCGCACGACCTGGCCAAGATCGAGGTCGAGCGTTTGGACTATCTGCTGCGCTGGATGGCGCTGCCAAAATCATCATGAGTCCTTTCATTGACACACCCAGACGCCCTGTCGTTGACGAATACCACGGCGTGCAAGTCGTTGACGAGTACCGCTGGCTCGAAGATGCAGATGACCCCGAGGTTCGGTCGTGGTCGGCCGTCCAAAACGAGCGCACCTGCGCCACATTGGACGCGCTGCCTGATCGAGAAGACATTCATCTGCGCGTGAAAGCATTGTATGAAGCCGCCTCACCTGATTACTACTTCATGGCGTATCGCGACGGCAGGCTGTTCGTGCTCAAGGATCAGCCGCCCAAGCCGCAGCCGATGCTGGTGACGCTCGCATCGGCCGACGATCTCGCCTCGCAACGCGTCGTGCTCGATCCGAATATGCTTAACCCCGACGGCACGACGGCCATTGACTGGTATGTGCCCTCGCACGATGGCAAGCTTGTGGCCGTGTCCTTGTCGGAGAAAGGCAGCGAGGATGGCACGCTGTATGTGTACGACGTTGAGACTGGGACAGCCCTGAGCGATGTCATCCCACGCGTGCAATATCCCACCGGCGGCGGCAGCGCCGCGTGGCGCGCGGACGGCTCGGGCTTCTACTACACGCGCTATCCGCACGCTGGCGAGCGCCCGGCAGAAGACCTGAATTTTTATCAGCAGGTCTACTTCCATCGTCTGGGAACGTCGGCCTCGGAAGACACATACTGCATCGGTCGGGAGTTCCCGCGCATCGCCGAAATCCATCTCGACGCGAGCGAGGATGGCCGGCACGTGTTGGCCGTGGTAGCCAACGGCGATGGCGGTGAATATGCACACTACTTGCTGACGTCCAATGGCGTGTGGCGACAACTGACGCGGTTCGAGGATCGCATCACGCAGGCAAAGTTCGGCGCCGACGGCGACCTGTATGTGCTGTCGCTGGCCGGCGCGCCGCGCGGCAAGCTGCTGCGCCTCAGCCTGAACGACAAGAGCAGCATTGCGCTGGCGAATGCCGCCGTAGTCGTAGCCGAAGCCGATACCGCGATCACGGGCTTTGAGCCTGCGGAATCGTTGCTGTATGTCAGCCGCCTGGATGGCGGACCGATGACGATCAACGTGTTTGATCGAGCTGGCCGCGATCAAGGCCCACTGCCGACGCCGCCGGTCTCGTCGGTGCGGCAAATGCTGCATACGACAGGTGACACCGCCTTGCTGCGCGTGAGTAGCTTCACCCAGCCGCCGGCGTGGCACGAGTTCGACCCGCGCCATGAGGAGCTGCGGCCCACAGCCCTGCGCATGACGTCGGCGGCCGATTTTGGCAACGCCGAGGTGGCGCGTGTCTTCGCCGTATCGAAGGACGGCACACGTGTGCCGGTCAACGTGATTAGGCGCAAAGGCATCACGCTCGACGGCGATAACCCGACCGTGCTCTACGGCTATGGCGGCTATGGCATCAACCTCACCCCCGAGTTCTGGGAACGCATGGCGATCTGGCTGGAGAGAGGCGGGGTCTACGTCATCGCCAACCTGCGCGGCGGGGGCGAATATGGCGACGACTGGCACAAGGCTGGCAACCTGACTAACAAGCAGAACGTATTTGACGACTTCATCGCCTGCGCCGAATTTCTCATTGGCGCGGGCTATACCCGGCCCGATAGGCTGGCAATCGAGGGCGGCAGCAATGGCGGCCTGCTCGTTGGCGCGGCGCTGACGCAGCGGCCCGATTTGTTTCGCGCCGTCGTAGCTCACGTCGGCCTGTTCGACATGCTGCGCGTCGAACTCGATCCGAACGGCGCGTTCAACGTGACCGAGTTCGGCAGCGTAACGGACGAGGCTCAGTTCAAGGCGCTCTTCTCCTACTCGCCTTATCATCGCGTCGCGGACGGCGCGGCCTACCCAGCTGTCTTGCTCTTGACCGGAGAGAACGACGGCCGTGTCAATCCATATCACTCGCGCAAGATGGCCGCGCGCCTCCAAGCGGCGTCGTCATCGGGCAGACCTGTGCTGTTGCGCACCAGTAGTAGCGCCGGACACGGGCAGGGCAGCAGCCTGCAAGAGATCATTGAGCAGGAGACGGATGTGTTTGCCTTCCTGATGGATCAGCTGGCGGTTTCGCCGTCGTCGCCATCGCCGTCCCGGCCAGCCAGCCCGACGTCCACGCGCTCTGAAAGTTGAAGCCACCGGTCACGCCGTCAATATCGAGGATTTCGCCGGCGAAGTACAGCCCTGGCACAAGCCGGCTCTCCATCGTGCGAAAGTTCACCTCATCCAGGTCAACGCCGCCGCAGGTGACGAACTCTTCTTTGAATTGTCCTTTGCCGTCAATATGAAAGCGACCATGCTGCAACTCCTGTGCTAGCCGCAGCAGATTAGTCTTGGGCAATTTGGCCCAACGTTGCTCATCATGAATCTCGGCTGCTTGGCATAGCCGCAGCCACAGCCGTTGCGGCAACGGGCCAAAGGGCGAATGGGCCGCCACGAGTTGACCGCCGCGCGAGCGCTTGTGGTCGGTCAGTTGCGCCATTAGTGCATCTTCGCGCTGACCTGGCAGCCAATTGACCTCCAGCTCAGCGTGATAGTTGCAATCGTGCAGGGCGCGCGCGCCCCAGGCCGAGAGCTTGAGGATGGCTGGGCCGCTCAAACCCCAATGGGTGATCAGAATTGCGCCGGTCTGTTGCAGCGCTGGCACCGCGCTGGTGCGCGTTTCCACGCCGTCCAATCGCAATCGCGCAGTGGCATTCTCGACGCTGACACCTGCCAATCCTTCCAGCCGAGCATCTGCGATCTCGAACGTGAACAGCGACGGCACCGGCGGCACAACCGTGTGGCCCAGCGCATGTGCCCAGCGCCAACCAGCGGCGCTGCTGCCCGTGGCCAGCAACAGCCTGTGACAGGTAAACGAATCGCCGTCGCGCAGGTGAACGGTGAAATGCGCTCCATCATGCGCAATGTGCGTTGTCTCGACCTTCGTCCGAATATGCACACCGGCGTCGCGTGCCGCGTGAATCAGGCAGTCCACAATCGTTGCGCTGTCGTCGCTGACCGGGAAGATGCGCCCATCGCGCTCGGTCTTGAGCCGCACGCCGCGCCGCTCGAACCATGCCACCGTGTCGCGGGGTTGAAAGCGGGTGAATGGGCCGCGCAAGGCCAGTGACCCGCGCGGGTAGTGCTTGATCAACTCGGCCGGGTCATAGCAGGCGTGCGTGACGTTGCAGCGCCCGCCGCCGCTGATGCGCACCTTGCCCAGCACGTTGGCGTTGCGCTCCAGCAGCGTCACCTTGCAGCGCGGGTTGGCTTCGGCACAGGTGATTGCCCCGAAGAAACCTGCTGCGCCGCCGCCGATCACCACCACATCCACGGGCGCGATTCTAAGGCGCATGAATGCGGCTGTTTCAGCCCGATTCCATTGGGCTTTGTTTGATTAGACCGGCTCTTGAGAGCCGGACATGGGCGTGGATTAGCAGGTTTGCAACTGAGCAGCCGATGCTCCATAATCGGCGGAAATAGGCTCTTCCGTTGCTGAGGAGGGATGCATGAAATCACAAACGATCACAAAACTCATCGCGACCGCGTTCGCCGCCGTTGCGCTCGTCGCCGCTGGGTCGCCTGCGCTGGCGTCTGCGCCCGACGCGCCAGCTGCCGTGCGCGGCACGCCCGTCACGCGCATTCGCTCTCTTGTGGACTTGAACATCCGCACTGGGCCGGGCACCGAATTTCGACACGTTGGCAAGCTGTGGCCGGGTGACCATGCCACGGTGACTGGCATGAGCGATCACCTGGGCTGGTGGCGCATCCGCTGCCCGTGGGGCGGAACGTGCTGGGTATCGGCCAATCCCCGCTATTCCAGGCCGGTGGCCTGGCGGCGCTAATCACCCGATGCAACGGACAGGCTCAGATAAGCGGATGAGTAACACACTCATCCGCTTACTTCGTACTACATGATTCATCACTTCAAACCGACGCGCTACTACACCACGATTGGTTCGCACGAACCGGCCCTGACCATCGCCAACGGCGACACGGTGGTGACAACGTGTGTGGATGCCTGGGGCCAGGACGAACGCGGCCGCCGCGTCACGCCCTCCGGCAACCCGATGAGTGGTCCGTTCTTTGTGAAAGGCGCGAAGCGCGGCGACACGCTCGTCGTCACGCTGGATCGCATTACGCCCAACCGAAGCTGGGGCTGGGTGCGCACACCGTTGGCGCACAACGTGGTTGACCCCGACTACGTGAAGGACATTCCCGACCGGAATGGGGCGACCGGCCGCTTTAAGGTGGATGTGAAGGCGGGCACAGCGACGCTCGACGCGCCCAAGACCAAGCTGGGTAAGTTAGTGCTACCGCTCTCGCCCATGCCCGGCTGCTTCGGTGTCGCGCCGGCCGGTGGCGAGGCCATCAGCACGGCCACCAGCGGCCCACACGGCGGCAACATGGATTACAACGGCTTCGTCGCCGGCGTGACGGTCTACTTCCCCGTCAGCGCCGACGGCGCGCTGTTTCACATTGGCGATGGCCATGCCGTGCAGGGCGATGGCGAGATCAGCGGCACGGGCATCGAGATTTCGACCGAGGTGCAGGTGACGCTGCGCGTGCGCAAGCGCCGCAAAATTAATTGGCCGCGCGGCGAGAATGCCGACGTCATCTTCACGGTGGGCAATGCGCGCCCGCTCGACCAGGCGCTGCAACACGCCACGACCGAGATGGCGCGCTGGCTGCGTGACGACTACGGCGTGGACGGGCACGAGGTCGGCATCTTGATGGGTCAGGCGGTGAAATACGACATCGGCAACGTGTTCGACCCAGCCTACACCGTGGTGTGCAAGATGCCGAAGCGATATTTGAATCTCACGTCTCGTTGAAGTTGACCGCAGGCGCAACGTCCACCAGTTGTTCGAGCCAGCGTTTGAACTCGGCCCGTGAAATTGGCCGGCCACCCATGAAGGCCGTGTGCGCGGTCTCCTGCTGGCAGTCCATCAGCGGCACGCCCATGCGCCGCAGCCGTTGCACCAGGTGCACCAGCGCCACCTTCGACGCGTCGGTGACGCGATGGAACATGCTCTCGCCGAAGAACATGCGCCCGATCTGCACGCCGTAGATGCCACCGACGAGCCGCCCGTCCTGCCACGTCTCGACCGAATGCGCATGGCCGAGCGCGTGTAGTGCGCAATACGCCTCGATCATGTCGGGCGTGATCCACGTGCCGTCCTGGCCGTCACGCGGCGCAGCGCAGGCTAGCATCACCTCTCGAAAAGCGGTGTCCGCGCGCATGTTGAAGGCCTTGCTGTTCAGCCGTCGGCGTAACGACTTGCTGATGTGCAACTCATCGGTGAACAGCACCATGCGCGGGTCGGGGCTCCACCACAGGATTGGCTCGTCCTCGCCGTACCACGGGAAGATGCCGCGCCGGTAGGCATCCAGCAAGCGCTGCGGCGATAAGTCTGCCCCTGCCGCGAGCAGGCCATCCGGTTTGCGCAACGCGTGCTCAAGAGGTGGGAAGGGCGTGTGTTGGCGCAGCCACGGAATCATGGCGCGCGTCCAAACCCCTGCCGCATGATCTCGAAGGCGATCACCGCTGCCGATGCAGCCGTGCCCAACGAATGCGGGAACTTGCGGCGGTAGGGCACCTTGAGCAGCAGGTCGGCTTGCGCCAGGAATTCGCGGCTGATGCCGCGCTTCTCGCCGCCGATGACGAGGAACATCGGTCGGGTCAGATCAGTGTCGTAGATGGACGCAGCCCTGCGGTCGCGCGCCGTGACCGCGATCAACAGGCCGTGCTGTTTGAACAACGCCGCCGCCGTTTGCGGATCGTCGGCCAGGGCTGTGGGCATTAGCTCACTCGCGCCAGCCGAGGCACGCGCCACCACCGCTGCGGCGCTCATCCAATTGCGCGGGCGCACCACCAGCCCATTCACCCCGGCGGCGTAGAGCGCCCGCACCGCCTGCCCAAAGTTGAACGGGTCCTCAATCCCATCCAGCATCACCACACACCCTCTCTCCAGCGAGGAGGGGGGAGAAATCAGGTCTTCTAACGAAAGAAATCGCCGCTCGCCCACTTCTGCCACCACGCCGCCGTGAGTCTTGCCTTGGGCCAACGCATCCACCTGCTCACGTGGCAGGCGTTCGATGGCCACGCGCATCTCGCGGGCTAACGCCTCCAACTCGCGCACGTCGTCGCGCGGCTTATCGCTGGCAATGACGATGCGATGCACATCGCGATTGAGCGCCGAAAGTGCGGCCATCACGCTGATTTCGCCCTCAAGCAAGGCCAAGTTTGAAAGGGTGGGTGACATATAATCGCGCCAATCATGCCTCAACTGATCACCCCCGACAACCTTCGCGGTGGCGGACGCCAGCCTGCGCCCATCCAAATCGTGGATGTGGGCCGCGACCCAGGTCTTAAATCAGCCCTCTTGTCGGGGCGATTGACGAATCTTGCAGCCCCATTCATCTATCACGACCCATCCAAGCAAATGGCCTACGTGCTGATGCCGATGGAGCTTAACCTGCGCGACAACGATCAGCAGCGCATCATCGGCCAGTTGACGCAGCAGGTGATGCGCGGCCTGCCGGAAGACGCGCCGCGCGCGTATCTGTTGCAGCCGAAGATGTATTTCTCGCTGCAATCGCTGATCGAGGCGATCCTGGAGCAGGACGGCGTGACGCCAGAAGTGTTGCGCGCGCAGCAAGAGAAGGTGGAGTTGCTGCGCGAGCTGGCCCGCTCGACGGACGAGGCCGGTCTGCGCGCCAAGGCTCGTGAGAACGACGCCAAGATTGACGCGGCGTTCTTCGACATTTTGAGTGCCAGCATCGAGGCCAACCTCAACGCCGGCCGCGAGCAGGCCGCCAACCAACTGGGTGGGTTGCAGCAAATCCTGATCCAGGAGACGACCTACGGCAAGAAAGTCGGCGCGCGCGTGGCGTTGCTCGAAGCCTTCCAGAAGTCGCCCACGCGTGAGGTGCTGCTGGATCAACTGGTCAGCGCGCCAGATGCCGAGTCGCGCGAGATGTTGATCGCGCTCGGCCGGCAATTGCTCGACTACGCCTTCTTCCAACAACTCACGCAGAAGATCGAAGCGGCTGATGCGGAGGAGAAGGACAGGCTTATCGCGCTGCGCAAGGAAATTCAGGACACACGTGACAAAGTAGATGAAGCATCGCGCGCGTTCATGCAGGAAAAGGTGGCGCTGATTCAGGCCATCGCCTCCAGCAAAGACCCGCTGCAAACCGCGCATGAGCGAGAAGCAGAAATTGACGATGCCTTCTTCAGCGTGCTGCAAGCCAACGCGCAAGAGGCGCAGCGGCGCGGCGACGAGCAGACGCTCAAGGCGCTCTCGGCCGTAAACGAGATTGGCATGCAGATCATGGCCGAGCGTCAGCCGCCGGAAGTGCAGATGATCAACGCTCTGCTCTCGGCGAACTACCCTGAGGAAACCGGCAAGATGCTGGAAGAACTGAAAGATATCGCCGACGACCGCCTGATCGGCGTGATGGCGCAATTTGCCGACCAACTGGCGCAGCAGGATCGCACCGAGCTAGCGGCCAAGATGACCAAGGTCATGGTGCAGGCGCGCGGCATCCTGCCGAAATACGATCCAAGCAAGGATGGTGACGCCTCACCCGCAGGGGCTGCCCCAACTCAGCCTCCGCCACCTGAGCCACCGAAGCCAGTCATCGAGATCGCGCGGCGATGAGATCAAGCACATCCCCGACTTCGTCGAAGTCGGGGATGTTTACTTTTCCGCGCCGTAAGTCAGCGACTGCGAAGCAGCCAGATCGGGCAGCGACGGATAAAGATTCTTGCCAGGGCACAGCGTGGATTGAGACGGGAAGTCGCGATGCCCGGCCAGGTGTGTGATGCCGATCACGTCGCGCAGTGCGCGGCTCAGGTCGCGTAGTGATTGCAGTTGCGCTGACGTGGGGTGAATGATCTCGAAGTTGCCGAGCAAACACACGCCGACCGCGCCGGTGTTGTGCCTGCCGGTGTGTGCGCCGCGCACGTTGAGCGGCCGGCCCTCAAATACCTGACCATCCGCGCTGACGAGAAAGTGATAGCCGATGTCGGCAAAGCCGCGCCGGAAGTGCATGGCCTGAATCTCACGCGGGCCATCGCTCAACGACACCGCCGAGTGATGCACAACCAATGCGCGCAGAATCTGGTTGAGTGGCTCGGTGTAGACGCGCCAACCGTTGCGGTTGAGCGACGCGTCATAGAAACCCGGCTCCTGCACGGCAGCATGGTTGGGCGGCGCTGCACCCCAACGCGAACGCGGCTGAATAGGCAAGCCCAGCTGCGCCAAGACGAACGGCGCTGACTCTTGGGAAGGTGCGCAGGCTGCCAGCGCCATCGCGCCGCCAACCAGCCCAGCCATGCGCAGCACACCGCGCCGGGTCAGCTTGTGCATGTGCATGCGCGGATTGTACGGGCGTGGCGCATTTCAATCGTCATGCCAATTGCGCTGAACGCTAGAATCGCCGCCAATGCGCACGCCCATGCCCCGCCTCAAATCGCTCGCCATTGTCGCGATTAGCCTGATTGTTTGCGCTATTTTTGTGCAGCCAGCGCGTTCACAATCGCAGGCGAACGCGCCGCTGCGCGTGGCCACGCGCGTGCTCGAACCACTGGTGGTGCAACAAGGCGACAGGCTGACCGGCTTCAGCATTGACTTCTGGCAAGATGTGGCCAACCGCATTGGCATGCGCTACGAGTTTGTGGTGCTCGACAGCGTGACGGCGATGTTGGATTCACTGGACGCAGGCGACGCCGACGCGGCCATCGCCGCCATCAGCATGACACCTGAGCGCGAACAACGTTACGACTTCTCGCACATGTATTTGCAATCCGGCCTGCAGATCATGACGCCGATCCAAAGCGCATCGTGGCTGGATAACATGCGCACCATTTCGTGGGGCGATGTGCTGAGCGCGGTTGGCTTTGTCGCGCTGCTCATCGTCATCATTGCCCACGTGATCTGGTTGATCGAGCGCGGGCGCAACCCGGAGTTCCCAAAAGACTATCTGCGCGGCGTGGGCGAGGGTATCTGGTGGGCGGTGGTGACGGTCGTCACCGTCGGCTATGGCGACCGCACGCCCAAGCGCACGCTGGGCCGCATCGTGGCGATGGGCTGGATGTTCGCCGGCATCTTTTTGATCGCCCAGCTCACCGCGACCATCACCTCGCGCCTCACGGTCGAGAGTTTGCAGGGCCAGATCAACGGCCTGAACGATTTGCCGGGCAAGCGTGTGGTGACGGTGGCCAACACCACCGCCGATCAATTCCTTTCGGCCAACGCCGTCGCGCATACCACTGTGCCGCAGATCAGCGATGCGTATGCCCAACTGGAACGCGGCCAGGCCGACGCCGTGGTTTTTGACGCACCGATCCTGAACTACTACGCCAGCAACGCGGGCAAGGGCAAGGTGCGGATGGCGGGCGAGATGTTCAAGCCCGAGCTGTATGGCATCGCCCTGCCGCTCGGCAGCCCGCACCGCGAGGCGATCAACCGCGCGATTCTAGAAATCTTCACCGACGGCACGTATCAGGCGCTCACGCAGCGCTGGTTTGGCACGCAGTGAGGACGATCCTATTTCACGCCGATCAATTCCACATCAAACGTAAGCTGCGCGTTGGGCGGGATCACGCCGCCTCTGCCGCTTGCGCCATAGCCGAGTTCGGGCGGGATGATCAGCCGGCGCTTGCCGCCGACCTTCATCGTGCTCAGGCCCTCATCCCAGCCGCGGATGACCTGACCAGCCCCGAGCATGAACTCAAGCGGCTGGGCGCCCACCGAGCTATCGAATTTAGTGCCGTTGTCGAGATATCCGGTGTAATGCACGACGACCGTTTGGCCGGGTTGTGGCACAGCGCCGGTGCCCTCGACGGTGTCAATGTATTTCAAGCCAGATGCAGTAATGATCGGGTCGCCTTGCACGGGTGGGGGTGCTCCTTGTGGTTGAGATTGTGACTGCGGTTGGGCAGCGTTTTGTTGCGGGCTGACGGGCGTCGGCGCTTGGGGCGGGGGTGTGCTGCCGCCGCCAATGAGCGATAGGCCCAGCAGCACGGCCGCGAAGAAGGCGATGATGCCGGCGATCATCAGGACATTGGAATTTTGCTTCGACATGATGTGTTGGGTATTGGTTGTTGGTTAACACTCATTAACCAATAACCAACAACCAATTCGCTAATCTCTAATGACACAGCACAGCACCAGCTCTTTTGCGGCCTTCACTTCGTCCAGCCGCTTCATCGGCGCGGTGTGTGGTGCGTCCTTGAGCAGACCAGGTTGTTGAACCGCTTCTTCGGCGATCTTCAGCAGCGCATCGCAAAACGCATCCAGCGTCTGCTTGCTCTCGCTCTCGGTCGGCTCGATCAACAGTGCCTCGGGCACGATCAAGGGGAAGTAGTTCGTGGGCGGGTGAAAGCCGTAATCCATCAGCCGCTTGCTGATGTCCAGCGCCTTCACGCCCGGCGCGTCGGCGATTTTGCCCTGCGCGCACGTCTCGTGCATGCAGAAGCGGTCGCCGTTCGGCAATGGATACACACCCTTGATGCGTGCCTGCACATAGTTGGCGTTGAGCACGGCATTCTGGCTGATGGCGCGCAGGCCATCCTCGCCGTGCACCCTGATGTAAGTGTAGGCACGCACGTGCATGCCGAAGTTGCCGTGGAAGGCGCGCATGCGCCCAATGCTCTTGGCGGGTGTGTGCCAGTTGTAGACCGGCTCACCGTCTTCATCTTCTTCGGCGCGCACGATTGGGCCGGGCAAAAAGTCAATCAGGTGCTCAGCTACGGCTACTGGCCCGCTGCCCGGCCCGCCGCCGCCATGTGGGGTGCTAAAGGTCTTGTGCAGGTTGTAGTGAATCACGTCGAAGCCGATCTCGCCCGGCTTGGCCACGCCGAGCAGCGCATTCATGTTCGCACCGTCGCCATACACCAACCCGCCGGCCGCGTGTACCAGCCGGCACACCTCTTCGATGTGCTCCTCGAACATGCCCAGCGTGTTGGGGTTGGTGATCATCAGCCCGCACACGCCGTCATCCAAGTGCGCCTTGAGCGCGTCCAGGTCTACGTTGCCGCGCGCGTCGGATGGGATTTCGACCACGCTCAGCCCGGCCATAGCCGATGAGGCCGGGTTGGTGCCGTGGGCGCTGTCGGGAATCAGCATCTTGGTGCGCTTGTGATCGCCCCGGTCGGCGTGATACGCGCGCATGATCAGGATGCCGGTGAATTCGCCCTGTGCGCCGGCCGCCGGTTGCAGACTCACGCCTTTGAAGCCGGCGATCTCGGCCAAATAGATCTGCAACTCGTGCATGAGATACAGCGCGCCCTGCGCTGTCTCGGCGTCTTGCAACGGATGTGCAAACGCGAAGCCACCCAGGCGGGCCGCGTCTTCGTTCACGCGCGGGTTGTATTTCATGGTGCAACTGCCCAGCGGATACATGTTGGTGTCAATCCCCATGTTCAGCTTGGACAGGCGGGTGAAGTGGCGTGTGACGTCAATCTGGCTCACTTCGGGCAATGGCAGGTGCTCGCGAAGTAGATCACTTGGAAGGTCATAGGGCGGCACGTCACTTTCGGGCAGCCAGGCCCCCTTGCGGCCAGGCGACGACAAGTCATAGATCAGCGGTTCCACGATGGGCACTCCACAGGCAATAATGTGCGGGCAATCTTATCGCAGCGGCTGCGACGCTTACTCCTCGCTCAACTCGACGCTCGTGGCCAAACGATTCAGCACAACCGACTCGCTAAGGGCGTTGAGCTTCATCACGATTTGCCCGGCTGGCGAGAGGTAAGGCCCGGTGTGTGTGTTCTGTCCAGCCAGATCGGAAGCGTCGTTGACCACCTCATCGAACGCGCGCGTCTGCCAGTTGAACAGTTCGATGGTCGTGTCGCGCAAGCCAGACAGGCCAGTGCTGTTGGTGTCGAACTCGACATTGAGCGCTACGGTGGACGTGATGCCATCGGTGCGCAGGTCGAGCCACGGCGTCAGCGCGAGGATGTGCTGGCCCGGTTCCAACGATAAGCCGTTGTCGGTCAGCTCACTGCTCGAACTGGTGGTGACGGCGCTCCATGTGAACACATCGGGCGGCAGAGTCTCACCCTTCTCGACCAGATGGCCTTGCACCGGCAAGCGCCACACCCTCAACCCACGGTCGGTGTAATCCGCGCCCTCAACCTGTGCGCCCGTGTCGTCGCGACTCTCCCAGCACCCCAGATAGACCCCGGAGCCGACGGCATCTGCGCCGAACACGGTCGCTACCAGGCCGAACATGGCATCCTGACGGATCGGCTCATCGGCGAAATTCTGCCAGTTCACCAGCGCATCGGTGGTGGAAGGGCCGATCTGCTCGAAGGGATACTGGCTGCTGCCCGACGTGTTGGGCGTCGCTCCGGCGGAACTGGGTTTGGATGAGCGGCCGGCGCTGCCATAGCCGTAGGTGCGGCCGCTGTTCAGCCGGTCACGCACGGCATTAATGTTGCGCAGGTTGGCCAGCGTTTGCGGATGGCCCATCAGCAGGCTGAGCTTGACATCGGCCGATGCACCCGGCGACAGATTACCGATGGCCTGATAGTCCTTGCCGGCCAGCAGCACGCAATTGGCCAATGGAAACGCGGACGCGTTGGTGATCTTCCCACTCACCGCCGCCGCCGTGTTGGCCGAGCCGGGCAGGAACTGCAACGCTGATGTGATGGTTGGTTGCGCGCCGCTGCCGCGAGTGTATATGGTGCGAACCTCGCTGTTGGTCAACGGCAGTTGTTCGATGCGGCCAGAGTCGCCCGTGATGACCGTGATCGGCTGGGATGGTTGCCCGTTGGCCGGTGTTTCTTCCGTGACCACATCTTGCGCCAACGCGCGGCCAGTGTCGAACTGCACATCCACCCGCCGCGGTGAGAACAGCCCATACACGTTGAAGGCGCGCGCATCGGCCAGCGCCGCATCGCCGAGGGTGACGCTCAGGCGATGCACATGCGGGTTGTTGCCGCGCAGGCGGAACCCGGTCAGCAGGCCGAGCAGCGTGAACCCGATCACGATGGTCGGGACGGTGAACCAGGCCCAACTCTGCCGGCGCATGCGGCGCAGCAGCACGAAGTTGAGCGGACCGATCACCAGCACATACAGCGCGAAGAACCCGCCGACAACCAGCGCCGATGGCGGGCTGGCTGCGGTCAGAGCGGCGGCGGCCACAGACGCGTCCGCCCCCTCGCCGATCAACCCTGCATCGTTGGGAATGCCGACGCGCCCGCCCAGAAGCGCGCTGAACAACGCGGCGCGGCCACCCCAATCGCGCAGCGGCGCGAGCGCGGGGTCAAAGGCCAGTTGATCCACGACGCCGCGACCGACCTCGCGCCGCATGATGAGCGGGGTCTCGGCCGAGCCGGCCAGGGTGCGCACGTTTTCGGCCGCCATCTCCAGGCGAACTGCGGTCACAGTTTGGGTTGGCGCAGGCGCGACCGGCTCAATGGCAGCCGGTGCAGCCAACGCTGCCAAGGCCTCGGACGAGGCATTGATCAGCGCCGAACTGACGCGCGCCGGGGCGATGTCGTTGAAGCCGCTCAGCGCCAGTTGCGCGTTTGGCCCGCCGGCCAGGATGAGGTGGCCGCCGCCCATCACCCATTGCTTGATCGCATTGCCTTGCGCGTCGGTGAGCGCGGCTGTGTCCACGTTGTCGAACACGATCACATCTGCCGAGTCGAGCGCGAAGGTGTAGTCAGGAAATTGATCGGTGCGCAAGAAGGCCAGCGCGCTGGTGCTGCCGGACGGCGCGCGCACATCGCCGATGAAGTTGAATGCGTCCGGCGGGTCGCTGGCGACGAGCACCAACCGGTCGCTGGGAGCGAGTTCGCGGACGATGGGCGTGACGGCGGCGATGACTTGTTCGCCCGCCACCAGCCGCACTTCATACGCATCGCTGGTGCCGGGGACGTAGAGCGTGACTGTGCGGCGCGCATTTCTGCCCAGCGATACAGGTTGTGCATAGCGCACGGCCGAGCCGGACTGAGTATCGGTGACCACGACCTGTCCTTCGAAAGGGTCGCCGGAGTTGACCAGCGTGACGCGCAACGGCACCCAGGCGTTCTCCTTTAGATAAGAGTTGAAGCCAGCGTCCACTGTCATGGACACACGGATGTCATTTTGGGCTGGGGCGCTGCCAAGTACGAACTGCGCTTGAGTAGCGAAGCAGGCCCACGCAAGCGCGAGGAGGGTGATCAGTCGCGCTCCTTTCATCACTTCGCACTGATTATAAATCTGGTATTCTGGCTTCGACATGATCCCCGAAGTCATGCTGTTGATCGCGCTCATCATCGTCATCGGTTTGGCAGCGATTGCAGTGGTTGCGATTCTTGTCTACTTGCGCAGCAGGGGCGAATCGCGCCGCCAGCTCAAGGAACGCGTTGCCGAATTGCAGTCGCTCAGCGATGCGGTGGGCGCGCTTGCGTCGGCCTCGCTGGACGAGGAAGCACTGTGCAACCTGGTGTATGAACGGGCATCGCAACTGGTGGACGTGAGCAACTTTCAGCTCGGGCTGTTCGAGGGCAGCACCTATGTGATCAAGGTGCGCTACAGCCGGGGCGTGCGCCAGCCCGAAACAGAGTTCGACCTGTCGGAGACGGGCGGCATTGTCGGTTGGATGCGTGACACCGGCAAGCCGCTGTTGGTGCGCGATTTCCAATCCGAGATGGCATCGCTGCCGGCCCAGCCGCGCTATGTCAGCGCCAACCCGCCGCGCTCGGCCGTATTCGTGCCGATGGTGACGAGCGAGGCCGTGATCGGCGCCATCGCCATCCAGAGCGAGCGCGTGAACGCTTATACCGACTCGCACCTGCGCATGCTCGGCATCATCGCCAACCAGGCTGCCGCCGCGATTCAAAACGCGCGGGCGCTGCAACTGGAGCGCCGCCGCGTCCGCCAGATGGAATTGGTGAGCGAGGTAGCCAGCTCGACCGCATCGGTGTTCGACATGAACGTGCTGCTGCCGCAACTGGTGCAGGCCATTCAGTCGGCCTTCGGCTATTACTTTGTCGGCATCTTCCTGGTGAATGAGTTCAATCAGATCGTATGCGCGGCGGCGTCGCACCCGGTTGTCACCGGCAAACACCGGCAGATGGGTGAGGGACTGGTCGGCTCGTGCATCAGCACCGGCCAGGCCATCATCCTGGATGACGCGACCAAAGATCACCGCTTCATGTTCGCGCCGGAGATGCCCGACACATGCAGCGAGGCAGTCTTGCCGCTGTTCATTGGCGACAAAGTCATCGGCGCGCTCGACCTCGAATCGGATCAACTAGCCACGTTTGGCGCGGAGGACGCGCGCTATTTGCATGTGCTGGCGCAACAGGTGGCCATCGCCATCGAAGACGCGCGCCTGTATGCGCAGGCGACTGACCGCCAACAACTGGAGCAGGAACTCAGCTTCGCGCGCGAAATCCAGACCAGCTTTTTGCCCAAGAGCAGCCCGCAGGTGCCGGGTTGGAGCATCGCCGGCGTGTGGCAGGCGGCCCGGCAGGTGGGCGGCGACTTTTACGACTTCATCCCCATCTCCACCGGCGAGTGGGGTGTGGTGATCGCCGACGTGGCCGACAAGGGCGTGCCCGCCGCGTTGTTCATGGTCATGTCGCGCACGCTCATGCGCGCCACGGCTTTCAGTGGGCGCGCGCCAGCCGAGGCGCTGGCGCGGGTGAATCACCTCATCCAATCCGACTCAGCGTCGGACTTGTTCGTGACGGTGATTTATGCGGTGCTCAATCCGCGGGATGGCCGGGTGCGCTTTAGCAACGCCGGCCACAATCCGCCGCTGTTCTGCACGGCTGCGGGTGAGGTGTGCGTGTGCCAGTCCAAGGGCATGGCGCTGGGCGTATTGCCCAAAGTGACGCTGGAAGCGCACGCGCTGACCCTGGAGCCTGGCGACGTGCTGTTGCTCTATACCGATGGCCTGACCGACGCGCTGAACGTAGAGGGCCACGAGTTTGGCCTGGAGCGGTTGCGCGCCGCGCTGGCCGCCAATAGGCACCACGATGCCAAAGGCATTGCCGATGCGTTGATGCGCAGCGTGAGCGACTTTGCCGGCGACGAACCGCCGTTCGATGACGAGACCATCGTCGTCATCAAGCGCGATGCCACCCCCTCCCCCGCGGAGCGGGGGAGGGATGGGGAGGGGGTATAAGGCGTGGACAACGACACGCGCCTTCATGCCCCTGCCGCGCTGCACGACATCCTCATCGCCACGCAGACGCTGGGCTTTGGCTTGTCGTCGGATGTGTTGACGGGGTCGTTGTTGCGCACGCTGGCAGCCGGCAAGCCCGCCGGCCAAGTGCTTGAGCTGGGCACGGGCACGGGCGCGGGCGCATGCTGGCTGTTGGACGGCATGGACGCAGCGACGCGGCTGCACACGGTGGATGTGAATGCCGAAAACGTCGAAATCGCAAGACGCTATCTCGGCCATGATCGCCGCGTCACTTTTTACGTGGAGGATGGCGAGGCGTGGCTGCGGCGGGCGCGATCCGATGGGATGAAGTTCGACCTGATCTTCGCTGATGCCATGCCCGGCAAATATGTCGCGCTCGATGACGCGCTGGCGTTGCTCAAGCTGGGCGGGCTGTATGTGATTGACGACTTGCTGCCGCAGCCAACCTGGCCGGAGGGCCATGCCGCGAAAGTGCCTGTGTTGATCGCGGCGCTCGAAGCGCGGCGCGACCTGCGCCTGACCAAGTTCGATTGGTCCACGGGTTTGATCGTGGCGACGAAAGTTGCTGTGTGAGCACAAGTGCAGGCGTCACGCCCGAAGGACGACCCTGAACCGCTCGCACACCAGCGGCATATCCTCGCGGAGAGTTAGACTGGCCTCAGGCAAAGTGCGCGTGAAATAGCGTCGGTGCGCTGCGCGCCACGATTCGAGCGACCGGTCGTCCTCGCCTTCGTCGAATGCAAACTGCGCGTCCACTTGATTGAAGGGTCGAATCGTCACCTCAGTTGTCTCGATGATGCATAGCGGCTTGCCGGCAAAATCGGTGATGATGCTGTGGCCGCCGACCGATGGCAGTGGGTCGCCATCGTGTTGCATGTGTTCAAGCGAGGCACATGTGGCCGTCTTGATCCCGCGGACGACCAGATCGGCCAACTCGGCAGCCAGCGCGGCGCTATCGCCGAAACACCAGGCTTCATAGTGCGTTGGCTTGGGTGCGTGGCCGGGCAGAGATGCCAGATAGCGTTGCCAAAAGGAAGTGATGTCGTCGTTCATTGTCTGACTCTTGCCACACGCGCTCCATTTGCGCGCTGCATCTCTTGTGGCGTGATGCGAATCAGGGCGCGGTCGCTGCCGCCGCCGCCATACACGACCGGTGCCTCGAACACACGCTCGTCCATGACGAACGTCGCATCGAAGCCGAAGGGCGGTGTGCCGCCAGCGGGGTAGCCGGTCTTCTCCAGCATCACTTGGGGCGAGGCGATGCTCAATTTACCCAATCCAAGTAGCTGTTGAACAGCCTGGCGGTCGGCGCGATTCTCTCCCTTGACGATGGCAACGACCATGCGGCCGTCCTTCGTCGTCATGCAGATGCTCTTGATGAAATCCTGCGGCGTCACGCCAGCGGCCAGGGCCGCTTCGGCCACCGAGTGTGTGGATTGATCGAAGATCAGATGGTCGCACCGGATGCCATGCTGCGCGATATAGCCAAGGAGCGTGTGGTGAACGTTGTCGTGCATGGTTTCGCATCTTCTTGCCCAACGATTCCAACTATCCAAACGAACAGATTGACAATCGCGGCGTTTCACAAATGATAGCGGCCACACAGGAGCACTTCATGAGCAAGACACGATTGGAAGCCTTCAGCGACGGCGTGATCGCCATCATCATCACCATCATGGTGCTGGAGCTTCGTCCGCCGGAAGGCACAAGCGTGGCCGACCTGTTGCCGCTGCTGCCGGTGTTTCTGAGCTATGCGCTCAGCTTTGTGTTTGTTGGCATTTACTGGAATAACCATCACCACCTGTTGCATGCCTGCCAGCACGTCACCGGCAGGGTGCTGTGGGCCAACATGTTCTTGCTCTTTTGGTTGTCTCTGATCCCATTCGTCACGGCGTGGATGGGTGAGCACGAGTTGACGGCGTGGCCGGTGGCGTTGTATGGCGCGGTGTGTTGGATGAGCGGCATTGCGTACTATATTTTGTCGCGGGCCATCATCGCTGCGGATGGCGCAAATTCTGTCTTGGCATCGGCGGTGGGGCGCGATGCCAAGGGCCTGATCTCGCTGGTGCTGTACACCGCCGCCATCGCCGCAGCCTTCATCGCGCCGGTTCTGTCCATCGTGCTCTATGCCGCCACGGCGGGGTTGTGGTTCATCCCCGACCGGCGCATCGAACGCCGTGTGTCAGGGTAGCGATCTGATTGCTGGCAAAGCGCGCGAATCTCTCTAACGCCGAAGGATCGAACGCTGGCCTTGCCTCGCCGCGATAGATCTGCAGCGCATGCGCGACCACGAAGCGCTGATCTTCGGGTAAATGCGCCAGCGCCCACATGCCACCTTCATCCTTGGAGCGTATCGCGCCATCGGCCAGATAGGCCAGCGTGCGGCATGCATTCAGCACGGCATACACGTGGTTATCGTGAATGGTGGACAAGCTCTCCAGCACATCGGCCTGCACCGAATCCAGATAATCCTCGCGCGGCACAACGGGAAAGACATCCGCTGCCGGTGGACCGAACAACGCCACACCACGTTGCCGTACCACCGTAACGTGACCTGCCAGATCGCCATCAACCAGTGGCGCCTCTGGCTGAAACGCGTCTTGTGTCAACGCCTCGATAAACTTCTCGCGCCACTCCTCGCTGAAATGCAAATCGAAAGGCGTCGGGTGCCACCACGGGTGCAGGTCGCTCTTCGTCAGCAGGCTGATCTCGATGGGGTAGGGGTGGTTCGAGAGTCGCAGCAGCGCCTCGGCGACTTTGCGTCGCGCATTGGGCTGTGTGTGGTTGCGAGTCACGACCAGCACATCAATGTCGCTGCGGTTGGGGTTAAAGCAGCCCATCGCCAGCGAGCCGTGCAGGTAAACGCCGATGAGGCTGCGGCCCAGCGCCTCTTGCAACGCGGCAACGAGTTGATTGACTTCATCGCCCACGTCGGCGGGGCAGTCGGGCCACTGATCGTAGGGCATCGTTGGGTAGGGAGTAGGGTTGGCGTGACTGTTGCAGTGGAAAGGAAGCTCACCTGCCCCGTGGCGAGTCGCACTGCGCTAATCGGTCACGTCGAGCCAATGACCGCATCCGCTAAAACAACCCCACCACCTTGCCGTCCACCAAGTCCACCTTCTCGAACGCGGGCCGCTTGCTCAGGCCGGGCATGGTGCGCATGTCGCCGCACAAGGGGTAGAGGAAGCCTGCGCCGACGGAGGCGCGCACGTCGCGGATGGGCAGGGTGAAGCCAGTCGGAGCGCCGAGCAGCGCCGGGTCGTGTGAGAGCGACAGGTGCGTCTTGGCCATGCAGATCGGCAGCCGGTCGAAGCCGAGCCGCGTATACGCTTCAATCTTGGCTTCGGCCTCGGGCAAATATTCGACGCCGGCCGCGCCATAAACCTTCGTGGCGATGGTCTCGATCTTCTGCTTGATCGAATAATCATCGGGATAGAGAAAGCGAAAATCTTTCGGCTGCTCACACGCCGCAACGACGGCCTCGGCCAGCTCTGCGCCACCCGCGCCGCCGCGCGCCCACACGTTGCTGACGAACGCATCCACCGCGCCGGCGGCTTTGGCCTTCGTGCGGATGAGTTCAAGCTCAGCCGGCGTGTCGGTGCTGAACGCATTCACCGCCACGACCACCGGCACGCCGAACAACCGTGCGTTCTGAATCTGCTTGACCAGGTTGGCGCAGCCTTCCTCAAGCGCCGGCAGGTTCTCCTCGGTGAATTCTTTTGGCAGCGCCTTGCCCAGCACCACCTTGCCCAGACCGCTGTGCATCTTCAATGCGCGCACCGTCGCCACCATCACCACGCAGTCGGGCGTGAGGCCGGAGGCGCGGCACTTGATGTCCATGAACTTCTCCATGCCCATGTCCGCGCCAAAGCCGCTCTCGGTCACGACGTAATCGGCCAGCTTGAGCGCGAGTTGGTCGGCCACGATGCTGCTGTTGCCGTGGGCGATGTTGGCGAACGGCCCGGCGTGCACGAACACCGGCGAGCCTTCCAGCGTCTGCATCAGCGTCGGCAGGAGGGCGTCCTTCATCAGCACCGTCATCGCGCCCGCCACTTTCATGTCCTCGGCGGTGACCATCGCGCCATCTTTGTTCAACGCCACCACCATGCGCCCAAAGCGCGCCCGCATGTCTTCGACGCTGGTCGCCAGCGCCAGAATCGCCATCACCTCGCTTGCCACGGCGATGTCGAAGCCCGTGTCGCGCGGCACGCCGTCCTCGGGCTTGCCCAGGCCGATGCGGATGTTGCGCAGGGCGCGGTCGTTGATGTCCATGGCGCGGCGCGGCATGATCGTGGCCTCGTCAATCCCCAGCGCGTTGCCGTGATACAGGTGCGAGTCAATCGCCGCACACAGCAGGTTGTTGGCTGCGCTCACAGCGTGGATGTCGCCGGTGAGGTGTAGGTTGAAGTCCTCCATCGGCACAACTTGAGCGTAGCCGCCGCCAGCAGCGCCGCCCTTAATGCCGAACGTCGGCCCCATGCTGGGCTGGCGGATGCAGGTGAACACCCGCTTGCCGATGTGATGCAGCGCCTGCGACAGCCCAATCGTTGTCGTGGTCTTGCCCTCGCCCAGCGGCGTCGGTGTGATAGCCGTCACGTCAATGTATTTGCCGTTGGGCGTATCGCGCAGCCGGTCGCGCACGCTCAGGTGCACCTTGGCCTTGTATTTGCCATAGAGGTCGAGGTCGTCGTCGGTCAGGCCGATGGTGTGCGCGATGTGGGTGATGGGTTGCAACTTGGCAGCCTGGGCAATGTCGAGGTCGGATGGGATGGCCATGTTTCGGATTTTAGAGGAATACACCCACCGTTCAGTTACAGCGCGGCCAGCGCGCCTTCGTAGGCGGCGACGAGGCCATCTACGCTGGTAATCGTCGTGTTCAAGTCACGCAGCAGGCCATCGTGCAGGCCGTAGACCCAGCCGTGAACCGCCACGGCTTGTCCACGCGCCCAGGCATCCTGCAAGATAGTTGTCTGGCACACGTGCGTCACCTGCTCGATCACGTTCAACTCGCACAGAAGGTTGCTCTGCTCGGCCGCATCGGCCAGTGCATGCAACCGGCCGATATGTTTGGCGCGAACATCCTGGACTTGGCGCAGCCAGTTGTCCACCAGTCCTATGCGCTCGCCGAGCAGAGCGGCGCGGACGCCACTGCAACCATAGTGGCCGCACACGATGATGTGCTTCACCTTGAGCACATCCACCGCAAACTGCATCACCGACAAACAATTTAAGTCGGTATGCACGACGACGTTGGCGACGTTGCGATGCACGAACAATTCACCCGGCAACAGGTCAACGATTTCGTTGGCGGGCACGCGGCTGTCCGAACAGCCAATCCACAAATACTCCGGCGCTTGCTGACGGGCGAGCTTGGGGAAGAAATCCGGGTCGCGCTGCCTGATGTGGTTGGCCCACGCTTTGTTGTTAGCGAACAGGTGATGTAACTCGTGCATGGTAGGAGGTGATGGCGATGGCGATGGCGATGGCGATGGCGATGG
>Ga0224722_1000280_pt1 | contig 29747 bp, 24 predicted proteins | sample Balambano_FR1_Me_FD_161646 | JGI IMG/M metagenome (GOLD analysis project Ga0224722, IMG submission 161646) | Freshwater sediment microbial communities from Lake Towuti, South Sulawesi, Indonesia - Balambano_FR1_MetaG | ecosystem: Environmental > Aquatic > Freshwater > Lake > Sediment | place... | reverse complement strand
AATCTATTCTTGAACAACTCTAATGAAGACATTTTTTAACAATTTTAAAAAACGGAACACATTTTGGAAATACGCTTTGTTTTGTATAATTTGGTGCGGTTGCAACTCCGATACCAAAGATATTCGCAATTACTATTTTCCGTTAAAGGAACTTTCGGACGGACTGGTGTATGAATATCACTCGGTGAACAACGACACCCTGGCACCGGAATACTGGTATTACCGTTCTTTGCGCACCGACAGTGCCGTCTATCTGGTAGGTACCCGCTACGATGCTGCCACTTTGACACCCCGCCAACTGGTGCGCGAGGAGATGGTTTTCAACGGCATGGTGGTCAACGACCTGCTGTTGTACGAAACCGACTCAACCGGCAGGCAGCAACCCATTCAGGCTCAGATAATAGCGGGCAACATTTTTCCGTTTGAAGTACGCGACTCGGGCGGCATTTTTTTGTACAAAGCGACCTGGCAATCGCCCGCCCAACAAGCGACGTACACCCTGGTAAAAAACCGACGGTACGCGGGGGATACAACCTTTATTTTTCAAAATAAAACATACGACGCGGTGGTGTTTGAACTGAAAGAACTGGTGGAGCAGCGGCAGGAGGGTTCATTGGAGCAGCAGTATTCGAGCGTGGAGTGGTATGCCAAAGGGTTGGGATTGGTATATTTTAAAAAAAATATTGCCAAAAATTTTGTATTGGAATACCGCCTCGCTGAGCGTTATCCGATGGAACGACTGGAACAAGTGTTTAAGAAAAAAATGGAACAATGAGGAAAAGGAAGATAAGAGAATGGGAGGATAGGAAGATGGGAGCACGGCAAATGTTCCTATTTTCCTGTCCTCCTATCCTCTTTTTTACAATTATTTTCAATTTAACCACGCATTATACCCAAGCGCAGGTGCAGGCGCCCCGCTTTTTGTGCATTACCAACGACACCCTGCGGTGGGAAACGCCCGTGAATACCTGCGGTGCCTTCGTCAGCTATCTTATTTACACCGGTTTGAATCAAAACGGTCCGTTCACCGTGCTGGATAGCGTTACAAATGTCAACCAAACCAGCTATTACCACCGCAATGCCGGTACCGACCGGCGGTTTTATTTTTTACAAAGCCGCTACAACTGTCCGGGGCAGCCGGTGCGGTCGTCTGATACCCTAGACAATCGCATCCCCGAAGCACCCGTTACGCGATTCGTTTCGGTGCAGCCCAATGGCGCGGTAGAAATCGGCTGGACACCCAGCCCTTCGCCGGAAGCCTTCGCCTACGTCATTTCTAAAAATACGCCCTCCGGCACAGCGATTATTGACACGGTGTTCACTGGCACCACCTACCTCGACACCAGTGCCCGCGCCAACGAACGCACCGAAACCTACTACGTGGTGACCCTCGACCGCTGCGGCAACACCAGCCTCATTCCGTCGCCACATAGCACGCTGCGCCTGCAGGCTGCGGGCGCGAGTGCCTGCGACCGCACCGTGAAGCTCGACTGGGCATTGTATAAAAATTGGCAAAATCCGATTGCCCGACATGAAATCCTGGTGAGTGAAAACGGCGGAACGCCCCAAAAAGTAGGAGAAACTGCCGGCACTGCCACCACTTTTACCTTTCAAAATGCGAATGCCAACATTCAGTACTGCTTTTCGGTGCGGGCGGTAGAAGCGGTCACCGGCAACGTTGCCGTGTCGAGCCAGGCGTGTCTGACGGTGGACGTAGTGCCGGGCGTGAGCCAACTGCTAGCCACCCATGCAACCGTAACTGCCGACAATAAAATAGCCGTGAGTTGGGTCTGGAACCCCGATGCGCAACTCAAAAATGTCTTTATTCAACGCTCGGCTGACAATCGCAACTTTACAAATGTGAACGCCCAAACCACCCCGCCAACGCCGCTTAACCGCAGCAACACGTTGCGAGATACCGTGGCCAATGCCGCTCAGGGATCGGTTTTTTATCAAATCAAAACGGTAGATGGCTGCAATGTGGAAAAAACCTCCAACGTAGTTGCCACCATTTTCTTGGAAAGTGCGGCGCAAGGCACTGCGGGCAACAATGCCCTGCGCTGGTCGGCTTACAACCTTCCCAATGCTGCCAATGTGAGCTATGAATTGTATCGGGTAGAAACCGGCGCCACTCCCATTTTACTCGCCACGCTCAACGCCGCCACCCGTGAGTACCTCGACCAGGTGGATTTGACCAACGCGGCGCAAGCCACGGCGTGTTATTTTGTGTTGGCAAAAGCCCAACTCACGCTGCCCGACAGTACCACGCAAACCATAGAATCGCGCTCCAACACGGCTTGTTCAAGCCAGGAAGCCAAAATGTACGTTCCAAATGCTTTTGCGCCTACCGGCACCAATCGGGAGTTTCGACCCTATTTGCAATTCGGAGAACCAACGGCATACCATATGACCATTTTTAACCGCTGGGGCAACCTGATTTTTGAAAGCCGCTCCCTGAGCGAAGGCTGGGACGGGCGCAGCCGGGGTAGAGACGTGCCCCAGGGGGGTTACACGTATTTGATTCGACTCACGCAAGCCGACGGGAAAATTGTGCAGCAGGCGGGAACTGTTTTGCTCGTGCGGTAGTTGGAACGATGTGCCGATGTGCTGGTTAAAAATTCAAAAGTAAAGCAGAAAAACTGGCGCAATTTTAAAATTTGACTTATCTTTGCAATTCTAAATCAAGAAGGTCGGATGGCCGAGTGGTTAGGCAGAGCTCTGCAAAAGCTCGTACAGCGGTTCGAATCCGCTTTCGACCTCTTTAATCAAACGCGTTTTACGGTTCTGAAACTGTAAGACGCGTTTGATTTTGCTACCGCGCCGCTTCAAACACCATATCCAGTCGGCTATCCACTGCGTACGGAGTAGTGTTCCGAAAATAAAAAATGACTTCCAGTCGAAACCGCTCCTCGCTCAGCAGTTTTTCAATGTTGCGTTCGGTAGGGAGTAATTCGATTTGCTCCCGCGCCCTGCCCCGCAGGTCTTCAATGTAAAACATTTCATCGGAAATGGTGCTGCACCGGCTTTTTTCATTAGAACAAATCAAGATCGAAACGCCCTCTACAAAATTATAGTCAAATCCGTCCAGCGAAGTAATGCGCGCCGAAAAAGGATACACGCCTTTGATGACGGAGGTGTCTGTGTTGTTGGCTTGTACCAGATTGCGAAAATTAGAGGCAACGTCTTTTTGATTAAATCCCCAGCCCGTCTGCGTGCTCAAGCCCGCCGGTAGGGTAAAGGCGATGTTGGGGTACACCACTTCAAAAAGGCGCTCGCGGCTTTCGCGGGAGCAGGCGATCATTGTAAGTGATAAAATGGTAACCAGAAGATATTTTTGCATGGTGGAAATTTTAGTTGATGGGTTGATAATGGTTGAGAGGTTAAATACGCTTTATTGCCAACATTTTCAACGCTTCAACTACCAATCTGAAGAAAGATTTTACAAAAAATTGCAAATCGTCAGATTTTTACCTAACTTTCGCAAGAGCTAACCGATTTTTGCTGCTTTTTATACTATTTTTAACCTTTAGTTAAAATTCCTTTTGGAAATCAAGCAATTGTAAAGATATTAGACGAATGCTGCTGTGTTGCGCTGGCTAAAGTCTAAGATCTAACGTCTAAAATCTTACAAAAATGGGCGAACACAAAGTTACTGTAGCGAGTGAAAACCACGCCACCATGCAGCGTTTTGTGCGCAACCTGCTGCGCGATGTGCAGGCGTTCGAGTATATGTTGAACAACGACTGGTTTGAAAGCGATATTGTTCGCATCGGTGCCGAACAAGAGATGTGCCTCGTTGATACCACCACTTTCAAACCCGCCACCATCAACATGGAAGTGCTCGACGCGATGAAAGACTGCAACTGGTGCGGCGCGGAGCTGGCAAAATTCAACCTGGAAACCAACCTCACCCCGCGCACCTTCACCGGCACCTGCCTCAGCGACATGGAGGCAGAAAACACGGGTTATCTAAACACCATCCGCGAGCGGCTGCGCCCCTGGAACGCCGAGGTGATTCTGACTGGCATCCTGCCTACTTTGCGAAAAATTGACCTCGAACTGCACAACCTCACCCCCAAGCCGCGCTATTTTGCCCTGATGGAATCCATCAACCGCCAGTTGATCGGCTCGGCGTATGAATTGCGCCTTACGGGTATTGACGAACTCCTGGTCAAACACGATTCGCCCCTGCTGGAGGCTTGCAACACCAGTTTTCAGGTGCATCTGCAGGTGGCTCCGGCAGAGTTTGTACAACTGTACAACATCGCCCAGGCACTCGCCGCGCCTACCATGGCAATTGCCGCTAACTCCCCTGTGGTATTCGGCAAACGACTCTGGCACGAAAGTCGCATCGCGCTGTTTCAACAATCTTTGGACATTCGCACCTCGCACGACCATATGCGCGAGCGCAGCCCCCGCGTGAGCTTCGGCACGGGCTGGCTGGAGGATTCTATTTTGGAAATTTACAAAGAAGACATTGCGCGGTTTCGGGTGCTGCTCAGTGCCGAGGTAGAAGAAGATTCGTTAAAATTGATTGAACAGGGGCTGGTGCCCAAGTTGCGGGCTTTGCAGGTACACAATTCGACCGTCTACCGCTGGAATCGCCCCTGCTACGGCATCAGCGACAATGGCAAGCCGCACCTCAGAATCGAAAACCGGGTACTGCCCGCCGGACCCACCAGCGTGGACGAGGTGGCGAACGCCGCCTTCTGGCTGGGTGCCATGGTGGGCATGAAAAGCTACATCAGCGATGTGCGCAACAAACTCTCCTGGGAAGACGTGCGGGATAATTTTGCAAAAGCGGCACAATTTGGTATTGATACCAAGTTTAACTGGTTTAGCGAAGGTAAGATTTCCGCACCCGACTTGGTGCTGGAAGAACTGTTGCCTATCTCCCGCCAGGGTTTGGAAGCCCAAAACGTACACCCCGCCGATATTGACAAATACCTGGGTATCATCGAGGAACGCGCTACCCAACACCGCAACGGTGCCCGCTGGCAACTCCGCGCCTATACCAAGCTGCTCAAGGAGTGTGGACGCGACGAAGCCCTCACCATTATGACCGCCGCTATTGTTAAAAATCAATCGAAAGAAATGCCCGTGCATACCTGGGAACTGCCCGAACCGGGCGACCTCGACGACTACCGCCCCTCCAAACTCCGCGTGGAGGAATTTATGGAAACCGACCTCTTCACGGTGCAAAAAGATGATTTGATTGAACTGGTTGCCGAGCTAATGGATTGGCGTAGAATACGTTATATGCCGGTGGAAGACTCCAAAGGGCGACTGAGCGGACTCATCACCTCGCGCCTGCTGCTGCGCCACTTCGCCCAGCGCAACCGCCGCAACGGGCAGGAAGAAGTAACGATGGTAAAAGATCTGATGATCGAAAAGCCTCTTACGATTAGTCCGAAAGCCACCATCCTGGAAGCCCTGCGCCTCATGCGCGGCAATCAGGTGGGCTGCCTGCTGGTGGTACAAAATGATGAACTGGTGGGCGTGATTACCGAAATGGATTTTCTCAGAATATCGGCACGCCTGATCGAACGTTTGGAAAAGTGAAATTAAAAAATTGGGATATTGATTTAGAGATTTACTTGAGATTGGGGCTTTACTCGTGGTTTTTTTGTTATTTGGCGCGTGTCACTCGGTCTCTAAGTCACTCCGTCTGCTTATTGGCATATTAGCAAATCGGCAAATCAGCACATTCTATGCTTTCGCTCCAAAAAACATTCGCAAAATACAGCGGCTGGCTGCGCGGTTTAAAAGCGGTGTATGTCATCAACAATTGGTTGAATAGCCAACACTTGCAACATAATCGCTCGTTGTACAAAAAATTTGGTATTAAAAAAAGTATCTATGCCCCCATCGGCAGCCAAGATTTCAAAAGTACAGGCGGCGAACTGCCCTGGCTCGACCAACCCGATGCGCAGGCAGCACTGAAGGCGCATCCAGCTTTTGCAACCTTTCCTGCTGAAATTCAGCAGCAATTGCTCCACTTTATAGACGAAGGCTATCTGATTTTAAAAAGGTTTTTTTCGGAAGAGGCGATTGACCGACTCAACACCGATATGGAACGGCTTTTACAACAGCGCAAAGTGGATTTCAACTACACCGGCAAAAAAATTATGGAGTCGTTTCGGGTGTCAGAAATTGCCAACCGGGAATTTTTTAGAAATCCACAACTGCTTGATTTATTGAATTTTATTTTAGGCAAAAACGTCATCCCGTTTCAAAGTATCAACTTCATCGCCGGGAGCGAGCAGCGTGCCCACTCCGATTCCATCCATATGACTACGGAGCCAAAGGGCTACCTGATTGCCGCGTGGATTGCCCTGGAAGACATACACGAAGGCAACGGACCCTTGTTTTTCTACCCCGGCAGCCACCGCCTGCCCTACGTGACGACGGCTGATTACCCATCCGGCAACACCCGATTTATGATCGGCAAGGACAGTAACCGCCGCTACGAAGACAAAATTGCCCAAGTCATTCAAGAAAACCATTTACAAAAAAAGCACTTCCTCGCCCGCAAAGGCGACGTGCTGCTCTGGCACGCCAACCTCCTACACGGCGGCGAACCCATCCGCCAGCCCGGCTCTACCCGCAAAAGCATGGTGGCGCACTACTTTACGGAAGGGGTGATTTGTTACCATGAGATGTCGCAACGACCGGCGTTGCTGGAGATAAATAATGGGTAAGTCATTAGCAATTTGTGCAATTTTCACAAAAAAATTACTGTCATTTTGACTTACTACTGCTGTAAATGTCCAATAAATTTAGTAAACTTCTACTGATTCTGTTTTTCTCTAAAGAATAAGAATTGTCATCAATAAATCCTTTTATTAAACGGTATTCTAAATCATTAAACGAGCCTGACAAAGTCGTTATATCCTTTTCAAAATTGGTGTTAAAAATATTTTGAGCATACTTTAATGCTTCGGTGATAGCTTTTGACAGTTCGCCATTCGCAATCAGACTTTTAATCTTGGGATTACATTCTAAAACGGTAATAAGTGTTTTCACTTCATCTCCATCCTTCGCCTCTGCCACCTCTCCAAGCTCGGCACTCATCGGATTTCCTTTGAAATTTAAATAATGCAATTGATCTTTCAATTGGCTGATTTCTCTTGGAAGTTTATCAAAATGATTCCCTGACAAGTCCAGCCTTCTCAGGCTTTTAAGCGTTTCCAGATATTTCAAAAATTGCGACTCCGGATGCAGTTTATTCCCCGACAGGTGCAGCTCGCGCAGGTAGGTACAGTTTTTGATCTCTTCCGGCAACTCTTCTAAATATAAGCCGGTAAGCGATAGCGTAATTTTCTGCTTGTCATTTACTTGCTTTACTTTTTTTAGAGCTTCTGCTTTGTTTTTATACAGAAAACGATCCTTTACAAAACGATATAATTTTTGCAAAATAGGCTTGTAACTGCTCTCATCCGAAAGTTTTTCTTGCAAAAATTTGTTCCAGGTTTCCGTTACTTTTTTGGAAGAGTCAACATGAAAACGCCAATCCTGCAGGAGCCGTAAGCACTTGATCAAACCTGCGAGCATATCGCTATATTGTGTGGGAATAGTTTTGGTCATGGATCGGGCAAAGCGCGAATAATCTTCCTGCAACAAATCCTGTTTGGTTTCGGCTTCCTGTATCTCCCGCCGCAGTATTTTCGCCCATACCCGGTGGTCTTCCAGGTAGTCATACCGCTCCAGCAATGCCTGCATCCGCTTCGGGTACAAATAGCACTCCTCCACCTGATTTTTCATGAATTCCAACAGATTATACATAAACAAATACGGCGTGGTGACGGGGTCGCCCCCCGGCGAGAGGTGCCACAAGGGGGTGAGCGGACTCAAGCCCAACTGGTGAAGCATATCGCTAAAAGCGTGCGGAAACGAAGAAATGGGTACAATCCAGTGGCGCAGGAGCGGCCCCTTACGCACTTTTTTCTTTTTTTCTTTCGATTCGTTATCATCTAAATTTTTCCGCTCTTCCTGGTCGGCTTTCATGAGTTGAAACAAAAACTGGTATCCATAATCGCGCACCGAGCCGGTGGGAAAATGAGTATTTCTTTCCAGTAAATAGTCCAATAGCAAAATATCATAGGTTTTTTTTCTCATTTTCTCCAAGCCGGCTTCTATGATATTATTAGCGGCTTCAGTAAATTCGACCGTAATGCCCGATCCCTTGTCATCGGTACTTAGCAGATTAAATTTGCCAAGCAGGGCTTCGATCACCTGTTTTTTGCTGAGGCGGCAGGGCGTGGTTTCGTCGGCAGAGATGGGTTGGTTGGCGTGGTCATCAATGAGCAGAAACCGCCAGCGCAACTTTTCTTTCAGGAATTGGTCAAGTCCTTGTTTTTTCTCAAAAAAATCGGTTAGAATACCCTCGGCTTCCTCCTTCATCCAGGTTTCGGAGTGAAATTTGAAGGGAGTCACCGCCGTGTCGTGTCCGTTGCTGCCAATGGGCGTGATGAAGGAGTTGACCGCCAGACGGGTTTGAAACTCCAGGGCGGCTTTGGCGGCGTAGGTGTGGTAGATGCCGTTTTGATGATTGTTTATCATCAGGCTCAGGATGCCTTGCAGTTGATCTTTCAAAGTTTTGGGGTCTGACAACAAATACACGTAGCGGTTCCAGATGCTGGAATCAAAATATTTCACCCGAGCGTCCATCTCCGATTGTTTGGTGCGCCGCAGGTGATTAGCAATGACCTTGCGCGTAAACAAGTCACTGATTTTTTGTTCGCCCAGCACGATCAGGGGCGCGTACACTTCATGCTTGAACGGCTGCTCCGTTCCGCCGGTACGACTGTGGTCAATGGGGCGCAATTTTTTCAATAAATCGTACAACTTTTTACTTCTCAAGGCTTTATCATGGCATAGCAGTAGATGAATCACTTTGTGGGAGGGGTTTAAGTCATCGTCGGCGGAGAAAACCAACTCACAAGGCATTGCCTCCTGCAGGAGTTGCTCATTCAAATTGGTAATGGCAGCGCGTACCTCTGCAAAATTTAACAGCCAGTTGAGTTCTGGTGGTAACTCTCCGTTGTATTCATGCGGTTTCAGAAGGTGTAATTTTGTAAGATAAAAATCAATGTAATGAAAGCGGAGTTGAATGCGTGTAATGGAAGCGGCAAGGGACATGATATCTTGTAAGGGTGTTTAGTGAATAAATAAAGTTTGCACTAAAAATTAACAATCTTCGGATACGCTTTAGCCGTGTAAGGAAACTGCGCCAGCAAATCCGGGAAGCGTTTGTGGATCGTTTCCACTTTGTAGCGCAATTGATCGAGGCTCAACTTCATTTCTTCTGCCACATCTTTTTTCACTTTGTTTTTAATAATCATGTACGATTCGATGGTGCGCAGGTCAATAAGGGCTTTTTCTTTTTCGCCGGAGTGGCTTTCCGCGCTGAAAACGGGCGTAGGAGTGCTGCCGGATATACCCGCGCCGTTGGAAGGAATAACCGGTGACTCCATTCTGAATTCGGGCAGACAACTTTCATCAATCCGGGCTTTGCCGCCTTTTTTTACAATCATAAAATCCACGGCGTTTTTTAGCTCCCGGATGTTGCCGGGCCAATGGTAATCCAAGAGTTTGCGGAAAGCGGGGGCTTCAATAAATTGGTCTAATTTAACCTCTTCCAGGTTGTAATTGGCTTGCAGGTGATGGGTGATAATATTCGGAATGTCCTCCTTGCGCTCGCGCAGGGGCGGAATTTTGATCGTAAAGGCGTTGATGCGATAGAAGAGGTCTTCCCGAAAATTGCCTTTTTGCACCTCGGCAGCCAGGTCGCGATTGGTGGCGGTGATGATTTGCACATCCAGCCGGATGTCTTTGTTGGCTCCCAGCGGGCGAATGGTTTTGTCTTCCAGAAAACGCAGCAGCTTGACTTGCAACTCTTTATTGAGTTCACCAAATTCATCCAGCATCAGCACACCCGTGTCGGTTTGCGAAAAGTAGCCCTCCATATCGCGGTCGGCACCCGTAAACGCCCCTTTTTTGTGACCAAAAAGGCGGCTTTCCAGCATAGATTCCTGAATCATGGAGAGGTTCACTGCCTGAAATGGTTTATCGGCGCGCGCCCCGTGGCGGTGCAGGTAGCGGGCGGCTACTTCCTTGCCCACGCCGGTTTCGCCCGTGAGCAGCACCGTGATGTTGGGATTTTGAGAAAGGGCTTTTAAAATACGTTTGATTTCCTGAATTTTTGCCGACTCGCCAATGAACTGATGCGTCTGATCTTCTTTTTTCCGAATGCGTTTTACCTCGGCTTTGAGTTGGCGGTTTTCCTGTTCGAGTTTGCTGTTTTTAATCACATTTTCGAATCGGGCTTTCCACAGGTCGTACTCCGGCAAGGATTTGAAAATATAGTCCTTTACCCCAGCGCGAAAGGCATCGGCTGCTGCGGGTGCGTCTGATAAGTCTTTGGTAATCACAATGATAGGAACGCTTGGGTAGCGTCCCTGAATTTTTGGAATTTGCGCCAGCCCGCTTTTTTCTTCGGGTTTGGAAGCATCCAGTACCATATCGAGCAGAAACAGGTCGTAGGGCTCGTTTTTTTGCAGGGTTTGCTCCAGTTTTTCGATGGTATGCACCCCGTCAAACAGGTATTGCTGCCCAAATTTAAAGCGCATGATCTGATGGAATTCCAGGTCATCATCAATCAGCAATACCCGATAATTGGAGCTAGAGGACATATTTACCGACTTTATTGATTAAAAAAGTCAATTCAAATAAGTGTTTATTCACTTCCAGTTTTGCAAACTGCTCCCGATCCGTGCATTTGTTATCAAAATAAGGACTAATATACGAAATTTTGGCGGCTATTTCCTGCATCAGGTGGTAAAAAGGCGTGTATGGAAACAGCCACTCGTACTTTGCCCAGCGCCGCTGCAAGCCTGCCCATTTTTGAGGTACGGCGTAGCAATCCAGAAAATTAGTTTTAACGGTGGCATAATCGGCAGCATCCGCAGGATCAATCAGGCTACAATGTTTGAAAATATCGCTCACCGCCTCGGCAATGCTTTCGTTGCCGTGCCCCAGAAAAAACGTGCGCAATTCCTGCTGCATCTCTGCGCCGCCTGCGTCCACCGGTTGCCAGTCAGCCCCGGCGGGTTGCGCCGTTTCAAAAAAATGCGACAGGTTTTCTGGCAGGTCAAATACATCCAGGTAATTGATGCCGCTCTTTTTTTTAAAACCCACGACGATCAGCTTGGTCTGTGGGCAATGTTGCGCCAGATAGCGTTTCCACAGAGCGTTGCCGTTCAAAGAGCCGCGCTCGGTGAGGAAGGGACTTACCAGCAGAAGTGCCTCAGTGCCTGCCTCCGTTTCTACCGGCACCCCATTGGCAAACGCTTCCGCTGCAATGCCGGCTCGATCTAGTGCCTTCTGGAGCAAGCCCGGCAGGTTTACCGGTGTGGCAGGGAGACTGACGTAGCGTACCTTCATCGCAAGAAAATTTCACCCGGCAAAGCTTCAATGAGTGCCTCAAAACGAGTCTGCAAATCGGTTCTGAAAGCCTCCAGCGGCTTTGTCAGCTTGTTTTCTTTCAATTGACGAAGATAGGATTGCAAATTGGCATAGGGTTGCTTCGCATCTTTATAATTGATTATATCCATTTCCAGGTGTTTGAAACTCAATTTCCAGGGACCTGCGTCATCCTGTTTCTTTAATGCCTCAGAGTCACCATTGCCTAGCAAACTGTCAAGCTGGTCTTTGATCAAGGCATCTTTTTGTTGCCGCCAGTGGTTTAAAAGGTGTTTTGCAGCAATCGGGGTATCACCGTCGGGCGAAGTAAAATCAGCTAAATACCGATTGAGGCGATGGTAAAATTTATCCGTCTTGGCTTTCCACTGGTTGGGATAATAATTCCACACACTTTCAAAATGGGCTTTTTTAATCACCTTGCAAGCATAGTCTTCCGCATCGCCAGCTTTGGAACACCGGTCTGGTCTGCTCTCCTGCGAATGCCAGAGCCTTCCGGGCGTACCCAGGATGCCATACTCATTTTGCGACAGGTAAATAAATTCACTACCTCCTCCAAAAGTAAATACCTGTACCGTGCGGTGGGAGCGGGGATCAAACACTTCGTCGGGCAGATCGCGCGGCGGCTGATACTCGGATTTATCATGAAAAAACAACATTACATCATGGTCGGCATATTTTTGTAATAATTTCTCCAGCAGTTGTTTTTTATCGGAATGGCTTTCTTTCACCGGTATAAAAAGATGGGTTTTGGGGGTATTTTCTACCTCAAAATGGTCGTGGTAGTTTTGTTCACCAATCACGCTTTTGTGCCAGCGCCACACCACGATCATGAGTTTTTTCCGGGTTGTTGTAATAGTCTGCATTTTTAAAAGGGTTAACGTGTTTTGCAAAATTATTATGATCCAAACAGCACTTTGGTGAGCCGGTGTTTGAGTTCCAGGTCATCCCCGATGCTCAGGGCTACCTCCAGGCTCGACAAGATCGCCTCGATGGGTCGAAACAAGATATGTGTGCTGTATTTTTTTGCATTGTCTTTTTTCAACTGATTTTGCCACTCCACGCGCCCCCGCCCGGTGACGATGATGAGCAGGAAATTATCGCGTATTTTTCCGTTGTGCTGCACCAGCGGTTCCAGTTCTTCTTCAAAAAATCGTACAACATCATTGAATTTTTGCTCTTCGTTGATTCCATGATATGCTTTCATAATGTTTTCAATAAAAGTGAGGTGCATGACCAGGAAGTGGCAATTACCGATCCGTTCTTTCTGGGCTTCCGATCTCCACCTGCCTGCTGCTGCTACGGGGTCCGTTTCCTCACCGTCTTTGAGTTCTTCAAAGGCATATACATTCAGATACTTCTTGTAGAAAGCCGCCCCCTTGCCGTCCTCCAGGCGCTGGTGGATGCGGTTATCGAAAGTGACTATCTGGGTGAGGAGGGTTTCAAAAAATTCCGGTTGCTTCTCCGGCGGTATTTGTTCTAGGGCAATGTCTTCGTCACTATCATAATCCCCGCCAATGTAATAGGTTTTTAAAACGCCATGTCGCCGGTAATTGACTAAATTAGCACTGCTCCCATCACCCGGATTGTGTACCAGCGGCAGTTTTTGCCTTTTGGTATTATTGGAAAGTGTTTTTAAGAGTGGATTGATTTGACTGCCATCCAGATGGCGAAGAACTTCCGGCTGGTCAGGGTCATAGATCAGCCCTCCAAGAAAACCACCCTCCTCTTTTTCGGTTACGGTTAGCAAGATCGGCGCTGCTCCCAGCCATTGCCGCAGCCAGTGCAGGTACGTGATGCGCAGGTCAGGGGGAGTATGTGCGGGGAGGTGTTCGAGGATTCGTACCACCCCCTGTTGTCGTAGTTCTTGTTTGCGCCGGGAGGTATCTTCAAGTGCTTTGTCGTTTAAGATCGTAAAGCGGTAGCGTGCCGGATTATCCCAACTATGGTTCGATTGTTTCGTTGAACGCTTTTCGGCGGTATCCACGTGTACCTCTTTGCCCGCCCAGAGGTGAAAATATTTTTTCAAAAAACCGGTGTGGTGCCGGTCAGCTTCTGCAAAAGAGTTTAGGTAAGCATCTAGTGCTTTTTTTTCCTTGAGGTCAAAACCCCGCCGCCAGTTGGGGTCGTAGAATCGTTTGTCATTTACTACATCCTCTTTCTCAGCAAGAAAAGGATAGATATCCGGGTTTTGGCTCTTCCTCATGTACTGCTGGGCTTGGTGCAGGCTGTATTCTACATCTGCGTGGGGGGCGTTGCGGTTGGCAGGCATCGGGCAGGTAGCAGGTACAATCCAGGGGTAGTAGTGCATATCTCTTCGCTGGTCTCCCGGATTGCCGTCGGTGCCTTCTTTTCTGCGACTGGTGCCGGTGTCGCCGTTTTGCACCGTGCTGAAACTGTTGTTGAAAAGCAGGGCAGCGCAGATTTTATCCTGCGAGGTGCCGCCCATGCGCGGGCGTAGCTGGCTGCCATGCCGAATTTCCATGATGTCGTCGCACAGGTCATAAAAGCGTTTGTGTACGATAGGTTCTCCTTTTCCCGGGGCATTTTTTTGATCGTAATAGAGCTTGCTCTCTGCATCAATCCAGATACCGAAACGCCACAACTCGGGTTCACCGGCAGCGGTTTGCGCCGGGTTTACATAGGTGCGTTGTAGCGAAAGATGAAGCGTGAGACCCTCTTTCCGCATCGTTTCAAGGGTTTTGCCCTCAAAGTGTTTAGCGTTGCGCAGTTCATTTTCCAGCATGGTGAGCAGGGCGTGCCTACCGATGATGTCGCCCGGCAGATAGATTTTCACCTCTTCCAATTCGGCTTTCAAAGCCTCAAACTTTTCTGTTGCCGGGTGTGTAAAGCGGCTGCGGCGGCGCATATAGTCGGGTAGGTCTTTATCTGAGGTTTTTGGGGGAGTGGGTTCCGGCACATCGCTCAGGTCCGTATAGCCCAGCAGCCCTTCAAGGCGCACCGTTTTGGAGCAACGGTGAGAGGGCTGCCCGCTGCCATTTGCAGGTAGTTCATTTTCAAAAAAAGTGATATGCAGATTAATTCGCTCAATTTTTTCCGAGCGGGCGATGGTACCCAGGTACAGGGCATTATTCAAAAAATCGTACCACAGCAGGTCAAACAAATTGGTTACCGAGCCACCCGCACCTACCGTCACATCGCGTATCACCCCCGACCAAAATGTACCTTTTTCCGTGAGAAATTTAAGAAACAAATGCACTTCATAATCCAGCCGCACCAGCGATTTATCCAAGGTTACGCCTTCCGGGTCGGCGTACTCCGGGTAGCATACCAGGTCGTGTACAAACTGTTTAAATTTAGCGTTTTGTCCCGACTTCGGCAAATCCGGGTTTCTCGTCTCCTGGTATCGTTGCAACAATTCCCGAACATTTTCCACTTTTTCCGCCAGTTTGTGCCGCCGATCCGCCCGCTGCTGGAAGCGCCAGCTCAGGGCGGTGAGCGCGTGCGCGCTGATGTTGTGCGCAAACGAATCAATCAAAATCTGCGTGATGGCTTGCAGCAGGTAGCGCTGGTAGAGGAGCGCGTGGCTGGAGTTGGCTTGTTCAATGCGGATAGTAAAGTAAGGGAGGTGCTTCTCGTAATATTCTTTTAAATTAAGTTCCCTAAAAAACTCTTGTTTTTCCAAATCTTCCCAAAATGAATTATTTTTAATCTTTGCAATTATTTCGGACAAAATACTAAATTTCCTGTAGTTAGCAATATCCATATCCCAGTCCAGCAGAATACCTTCGTATTCATTCATGAAGCTAAGAATTAGTTGCCTTATAATATCAATATTTTGTAACGCATCTTCATTTTTTTGAGTTCCTTTATAAATAATATGAATCATTCCATCACAATTTGTAAATTGCATCAAGGGAAGAGAAATATAATTATATTGTTCTGTGGAAAGATAATATTTTACAATTTTTGATTCTATATCCTTCCATTTACTTTGGCTACGGGAAAAGTAAGTTTTCAAATCACCCCGATGAATTTTAGCCATTCCAAGATTTTTAGTTGCCTGATATGTCACATCTGTTTCGCCGGCAGGGATTCGAGCATCTGCAAGTTGTTTCCAAGTATCTAAAATATCTTTACTGCTTTTGTGAGTGGTAGAAGCTTCTAAAAAGTTTCTTTGAGTTTTAGTACCTGCATAAACAAAGCGGTAGGATTCATTTAACTCCGCGTATCTTTCTCTCGAAAGAGAATTAATAAACATCATGTATGTACCCTCTACTGCTTTAGTTCTATCTAATGCACCCATGCATCTATCATGCAATAATTCGTAGAACAGACTTATATTCTGTATTTCTATGACTGATCTGGATTTTTCCAAACCATTTTTGCTTTTTGTAAGTGTAAACTCTTTTTTTTTCACTAAGGTATTCATTGGTTTTATATTTTACAGGTCAGAAATATTTTTAAGGTATATTCTTTTTACATATTCATTCGTATTATAATGAAAATAAAACCTATTAAACACAGATATATCTACCATGTCGTCGAATGCCCAGGCATGAGGGTTTTCTTTATCTAAATAAGACTTTGCCAACGCACCTATTTCTTTTCCAATGTCTATTGCCTTGAAAATGATTTTGGATCGAATCATTTCATTGAATAAACATGCCTCCCAGTTTGTGGTACGGAGTTTCCCCATCTGTAAAAATTGTCTTATCGGACCCTTTTTTCGTTCGTTTAAGTGTAAAAAAATAGGCAACGTGACATTTTTATTTTTTAAATCACTAAACGAATCAAACGCACGTTTCCCCACTGTTTTTTCTTCATACTTAGAAGGTACGAAATCACAGTTGTCATTTACAATTTGTAACATGACTCCATAATATGTAATAAAGTTTGTAAAGTCGGTATCCGGATTATTGCCGTTTAGTATCTTACAAATCAATTCTGCTGCCAATTTAAAAAGTATGGCACTCGTTAAGTAAATACGTTGCAAGTAAACTTTTAAAAAAGATCGTTTTTCCGATGAATGATTTATAAGGTTTAATAAGGTATTTTGGACGGCTTCGGGAATTGTATGTTCTGAAGAAAGTAATATTTTAGGAAGTTTATCCTGTAAATAATTAGTGTACCGGTTGTAGGTAGCCTCCATGAGCTGACCAAAATCAACTAATCTGAATATTTGTCTTATATAATGTTCTACCGTTTGAGAATGCGTACCAAACGTTTCTCGGATGTAACAGTAAAGTTCCTCTTTCAAAATATTTGCTAGCAGCAGGTTTTTGCTGATCGCTGCTCTGCCAGTCACACCCGCTTTTCCGTCCAAAATTTGATTATGATAATACTGAATCGTCATTACGACTTCCAGCAAAAACGGGAGTTTTCTGAAGAAAATCAGCTCACTTGCCGGATCATCTTGATGACTATGGTAAGAAACTACATACTGGTAAACTTTTCTTGAAAAATATCCTCTCAACGGCAATCCTTCCTTTAATTTATATTCGAGCAGCGAAAATCGAACGATGTGTTGATATGGTTGCAAATAGATCCGTTTGAAGAAAGCGTATTCCTTGAGAATCATTTTCCGAGTGTCCAGCATTTCTGCTTTTCTCCTTGGATGAATCGTGGGGTAGCGTTGAGGTTGCTGAGGGTTTATCATATCCATGCGGTTTAGCATGGAAAAATACGGACTATTATTTTAAAAGTCAACTTTCTTTTTCAAAATAAAGCTATTATTTTGAAAAAAACAATATAGATATTAAAAATAAGTCTCATTTATTACGTTTATGTTTTGTTTTGCATTCACAATATATAACTCGTCAACCAAATAATCACAAATTCCTATAAACCAGAATTGAGCATCAGGATGTAATCTTTTGAGTTGAACCGTAATTTTTCCCTGATTTTCAATACTGAATTGGTCTATGTGCAGCACTACGAAAATTGTGTTGGCATTTTGGACATATTTGATGGCTAGCCGATTCTTTACCCGTGTTTGCTGAACACCTGTTTCAATAGCTGCTAAGTTTATTACATTAACTATTGATTGTTTTGCCAGAAAATCTTTAAAAATCCGTTCATGCTTGTTCGATTCAAACCAAATACCTTTGCTACAAGAACTCTTTTTGTTGTTTAATACTTTTAAAAAGATTTTATTAATGAATCCATTTTCGGATATTGTACTTTTCATAATCTGTCTAATTGAATGTGTTGGCTTTTCATTTTCACTGTTCAATACAAATACATAAATTAAGCCAATTACTCTTTTTTAATAAAGTATTGATTGTCAATTTTTTATGCGTTAATAAATAGATTCTATTCCTAATATCTCGTCTCCACTCTCCTTTTTTCCGAATCCATTCTAAAAAAATAAGAACCAAGCCCGCGCCTGTACTTCACCCCGGTGGGCGGTTGCAGGCACGAGCGGTTCGATAAGAAGCAAGGACATGATATAGTTTTTAAAGTGTTATGATAATTATTTTCCCAACCAGATAATCAGAAACAGCAGTAGCAGTACAAAGACAGCGGTGGCTGCCAGTCGGGTCGAGTGTTCGCGGTGCGTGTAGTGGTCAAGCTCTGCGGGGTGCGGGTAGTCGGGTTCGTAGTACGGGGGCGGTATGCCCTGGTAGTAGCGGTGGCGATAGGGCGGGTAGTAGCCGCTGCGATAGCGGTAGCCGCCCTGTACGGCTGCCAGCAGCAGTAATAAGCCGCCGACGAAAATGATGGCAAAAGTGAATGTTTCCATGACAAAAGGATGTTGTGTTTAATTTTTGGAATCAATTTTGTTACAATCAGGTAAAAGAGTTTCATCTGGTGGCGGTCTTACCCGATGGTGAGCCTCCAGATGAGGAAGGTATTTGCAGCCTGGAAAGACACACTGTTGTTGGGTTTTGACCTTCGGAGTACGGCAATGGTTTGGTTGGTGGTTGTTCATTTTCATGTTACTGCTGTTTCGATAATTCTTTATAGGAAATAATGATGCCAAAAGTAAATTTTTACAACAGTAAATTTTATTCTTTGAAAATCAAGAATTTAATAATTATTAAAAAGTAAATATTGAAATTGGAGCGTAAAAAGACGAGAAATACTTCGCCCGCATTCGAAAATATTCCGAATGATATTTAGAATAGAAAAAAGTAGAATAAGTAAAACAAGCTATATCAAGTGGGATCGGATCAGTTTTCCCAATATCTCAATCCCCCGCTCCATCTCCGCATCAAACGGTCTTCCAAAACTGATGCGCATACAATTGCCGTAGCTCTTGCCCTGGGTAGAAAAAATCTGCCCGGGCGCGAAGCTAATGCCACGTTGGCGGGCTCGTTGGTAGAGTTCAAAAGCGTTGACGCGCTCCGGCAGTTCAATCCACAGCACAAAGCCGCCTTCCGGTCGGGTGATGTGAATGTCGGGCGGGAAATGCGTGTGAATGGCTTGCAGGTAGCGCAAACATTGCACGTGGAGTGCTTTACGCAAACGTTTCAGATGCAATTCATACCGTCCGTTTTCCAGAAAATGAGCAATGGCAGCCTGCGTCAATGTAGTGCCGGATACACTGGTAATCAGTTTATTATGAACGACCTGCTTCGTCCATTTACCCGGCAATGCCCAGCCCACGCGGTAGCCTGGTGCCAGGGATTTGGAGAAGGAGCCGCATTGCATTACCCAGCCCTCGGTGTCGTAGGTTTTGCAGGTTTTGGGGCGGTGTTCGCCGAAGTACATCTCGCCATAGATGTCGTCTTCGATGAGCGGAACGCTGTGTTTGGCGAGCATTTGTACCAACTGTCGTTTGTGTTCATCGGGCATACAACTGCCGAGCGGGTTGTTGAAATTGGGTACAAAAACACAAGCAGCGATACTAAATTGTTGTAAGGCATCTTCCAGGAAATTAAGTTCGGGTCCCCACTCTGGGCAGGTGGGAATTTCGAGGGCTTTCAAACCCAAACTTTCCAACGCTTGTAAAATGCCAAAATACGTGGGGCTTTCCACTGCTACGGTGTCGCCGGGTTTGGTGACGGCGCGCAGGCACATTACAATTGCCTCCATACAGCCCGCTGTGATGACCACTTCCTCGCTGGTGATGTTGCCCGACCAGTTGAACGCCAATTTTGCCACCTGATGACGCAGCGCCGGATTGCCCTGGATGTGTTCATAATTCAAACCGTGAAACTTCGATTCGCGCAAAGCGTGCAGCACCGACTTGTTTAACTTTGCCGCCGGCAACAACTCCAGCGAGGGTGCACCCACCGAAAACTGGATGACCTCCTCGGAAGCAAGGTCTTTGAAAACGGACATAATCATCTCCGACAGGCTGATTTCCTGCTCTACCGGCTCCGGCTTGGTCACGCGCGGCAGCGGCAGTTTTTTCGGATGCAGCCGCACGTAGTAGCCCGATTTGGGTCGTGCCTCAATCAGTCCTCGCGCCTCCAACTGCGCATACGCCTGAAACGCCGTACTCATGCTGATGCCCTGCTCCTTACTCAACATTCTGACCGACAACAACTTATCGCCGGTTTTCAAACTCTCCTGCCGAATCAACTGCTCAATGCGGTCGGCAACTTGTTGGTAGAGAAAGTCTTCTGGTTTAGAATTTATTATTTTTACCATATTAAAAGACGATAGACGATAGACGTTAGATATTTAATCAGATGCTGAAAAGTCTACTCTCTATCGTCTATGGTCTAATTTCTTTAAAAACTGTTCTGTACAAAAATAAGAAATCTGCATCTGTTTTTGGTTTGAGGTGCTATGAAATTTTGACTTGAAAAAAGATGCTAACTATAGTATGTAGATTTATAGTATGCAAGCTATTAATTTTGCTGCTAAATATTTGTTTTGGCAGTATTAGAACAATTTGGACAGCGAGTAAGAGAGGAGCGTCTAAAAAAGGGCTTTTCTCAAGAAGAATTGGCATTTAAAGCAGAACTACATCGCACTTATATTGGAATGATTGAACGTGCAGAAAAAAATATTACATTGAATAACATTGCAAAAATTGCTAAAGCTTTAGAAATTACCATTACAGAGCTTACAAAAGGTATTTATATTGAATTCCCCTTATCAAAATAGCGCACCGGAAGCGTGGTTAAAAATAACTCAGCAACTTATCGAAGCGCGTCCTTTAAGTTCAAAAGATATGGTGGGCGCAGTTCAGCAATCTTGGCAGCAAATATTTGAATCCAAAATAGGTCCGCTATCTATTGGCGTACATATTTTTCCAACTCCCCAAATCATAGGCGCTATCTTACATGAACTGATTCCTTACAATCTTGCTGCTATGTACCCTACTATGTATAAAGTAGGAAATTCTAAAACCGAAAAGGATATTGTTTGTGTTGCTGATAACAGCTATTCTATCGAAATTAAAACTTCCTCTAATCCACGAGAAATTTTTGCGAATCGTAGCTATGCTCAACCAACTTCACCTACGGAACTCAAACCCAAAAACGGCTACTATCTTACTATAAACTTTGAAAGGTTTATTCAACTTACAGATGGCAGCTATAAACCTCTTTTACGGGATGAGTCAGAAATGATTTTATATCCTCAAATATTACAAATTAAATTTGGCTATTTAGAACACACGGATTGGATCCCTCAAAATTCAGCAACTGGTCAGCAAGCTCGTCTAAACACTCAAGCAAAAAGAATGAAACTGTTGCGTATTTACCCGTTGAATTAAAATAAACTTAAAATTGATTTTTTGTTTGCCAACTCTTTTTCCGTTAGCCGGAGGCGTTCTGCAACGATTTTACAGTAATCTGAATTAATTTCGAACCCTAAAAAACGGCGGTTGTGCAGCATCGCAAGTCGAGCAGTCGTGCCGGAACCTAGAAAAGGGTCTAAAATTAAGTCTTCTTCATTAGAAAATCCTAGAACCATGCGCTCTACCAAATCCTCTGGAAATTGTGCCGGATGGGAGGTTCGCTCTTCAGAAGCACGGTTTGAGCCGGAAGTAACTTTAGCAATTTGCCACACATCCGATGGATTTTTTCCCAACGTATTACAACGGAGTTTTCCGTTCTTTTTTTGATTTGGATATTTTACATCGGGGTCGCGAATGCTGTCTAAATTAAAAGTAAAATTTTCAGCATCTTTGACATACCACAGTATTTTCTCATTGCGAGGTGAGAGATAATTTTTTGCGGCTACTCCTGCTCCGTAGTTCCATACAATTTCTTGTTGTAAAAAAAATTTAATTTTATCCCAAAGTAAATACGGAATAGGAATGGCTCTGCCTTTTTTTTCCATCTTCAAATAGCCCACATTTAACAAATATGCACCTTCCGATGTCGTGATTTTGTAAATCAATTCGCTCAGTTGTGCAAGCCAATTTATGTAATCTTCAATTGGTAGAATAGATTCATATTCTTTACCAATATTATAAGGCGGACTGGTAATAGTGACGTTAATTTCAATTTGGTTGATCAATCTCTGCAAACCTTCAGCGCAATCCATATTATAAATCAAACCAAATTCATTTTCGTAATAGGGTGTCCCTAATAAATTTTTTATTTTGGATGTTTTCACTTCGCTAACTTTAGTATGCAAAAATAATTGTAAAGATTCAATCTACCAACAATTACGACGACTAAAAAGCTCTAAAGTCACTTATTTTTGTCTGAGTAGGTAGTTTTTACTTTAAAAATCTGTTATGGTTCAATTTTAAAAATCTGCATCTGTTTTTAATATTTTAAATGCAACTATTTTGCAACTCGTTTTGAACCTCAAACTTCTGAACTTTGAACCTTCGAACATTGAACACTTCCAACCGACTGGCTTACATCGCTTTAGCATTTGTATGCATCGTGTGGGGCACCACGTATGTGGCACTGTTGATTGGCGTTCGGCATTTTCCGGCGTTTTTGTTTACCGGCTTGCGCCAATGCACGGCAGGACTGATTTTGGCGGGGCTGATGATGCTGGTGCAAAAAACGACGCTGGGCGGCTGGGCAAACGTGTGGCGGCAGGCTCTCACGGGTTTTATGATGATCACCATCGGCAATGGACTGGTAGGCTGGGCAGAGCAGACGGTGACCTCCGGCATTGCGGCGTTGATAGCCTCGCTGTCGCCGCTGTGGATTATTCTAATCAATCTGGCGGTCAATCGCCGGGAGCAGCCGCATCCGCTCGCGTGGGCGGGCGTAGGCGTGGGTGTAGGTGGAATGGTGGTGTTATTTCAAAACAATTTAATACAACTTACTGATTCACAATACGCTACGGGCGTGCTGCTGGTGCTGATAGCGGCACTGGGCTGGGCGAGTGGGAGTGTTTTTATAAAAAATCAGCAAAAAAGGAGTCACCCGATTTTAAATGCCGGGCTGCAAATGTTTTTCGGTGGGGTGTGGAGTTTTGGCTTGAGCGGGCTGTTTGATGATTGGAGCAATGTGCATTGGTCGCCCCAGGCGGTGGGTGCCTTGTTGTATCTCATCGTGTTTGGCTCCCTGCTGGCGTTTGCAGCGTACGGCTACGCTTTGTCAAAATTGCCCATTACGCTGGTTTCGATGCACGCCTACATCAATCCGCTCGTGGCGGTTTTTCTGGGTTGGCTCATTTTGAATGAAAAAGTAAATGTCAATACGATGATTGCCTTTTTGTTAATTATCATCAGCTTGTATTTAGTGAATCGAGGTGTGCAGATGAATAGCAGGTCGCAAGTTGCAAGCCGCAAGTCAGAAACAGAAAATTCAAAAATAAAGACTGTCAACGTTTAAATATTGGCACATTAGCACACCAGCAAATCAGCAAATTGATATGATACCTGCGCTGTCAGAAGTTTGTAACTTCTGATTGAAAATAAAATCTATTTTTATGCTACAAATCATTGACTACCAACCCGACTATCAACCCCACTTTGAGCGGCTCAACCGCGCCTGGATTGAAGAAGGATTTGGACGATTGGAACCTGTTGACATTGAATCGCTCACCCAGCCGGAGGTGCATTTATTACAGAAAGGCGGTGCCATTTTATTTGCCAAAGCAGACGACATCATCGGAACGGTCGCCTTGAAAAAAGTGGATGACCACACCTACGAACTCACCAAAATGGCGGTGGACGAACGCGCGCGCGGCAACGGCGTAGGCACATTGCTCATTCAAGCTGCATTAAAAAAAGCCCGTCAAATCGGTGCGCAGCGCGTGATTTTATATTCTAATACCGGTTTTAACACCAAAGCCGTGCAATTGTATCGCCATCTTAATTTTTTAGAAATCCCGTTAGAAAGCGGTGTATATGACCGAGCTGATATCAAGATGGAAATCCCAGTGGTGCCGATGGACAAAGCTGAGCGGGAACGTTTAATTGAAAGTTACGGGCAGGTTTATAATAAAATCATGGAATCCATCGCTGAATATCCGCGTGAAATGTGGCAATGGCGACCGCCTTTCGGCAAATGGACGATTCACGAGAATCTGGTGCATCTTGCGGATAGCGAAGCGAATTCGTACATCCGATGTCGCCGCCTGATTGCAGAGCCGGGCAGCCCTGTGCTGGGCTACGACCAGGAAATTTGGACAAAAAACCTCCATTACCATCAGCAAGATGTGGACGATGCGTTAGAACTGTTTAGAATATTACGCAAAAAATCGTACGATTTAATCAAAAACCTACCTGACGAAATTTGGCAACACACCGTCGAACACTCCGAAAACGGCACGATGACCTTTGAAGACTGGCTGCGCGTGTATGAAAACCACACCCACATCGGCTCCATGCGGCGGGTGTATGAAGTATGGAAGAGGGTAGTAGGTAGAGGGTAGAAGGATTTTCTCGTACCCCGTCCCTCTACCCTTGTCTCTCTACCCGCTACTTTCTACCTTTGTCCTTTTACAAAAAATATTTGAATGGACACCAACACACACATCGGCATCGTGGGCGCGGGCACCATGGGCATCGGCATCGCGCAGGTGGCAGCTACTGCCGGGCATAAAGTGTTTTTGTATGACAATGACGCGGACGTACGCCTACACGCCGCCGCTCGATTGAACGATAACGTACAAAATATTGCCAAGAAAAAAAAGTGGACAGACCCGGAGGCAGAAGCCGTGCTGGCGCGCATTACTTTCATGGAAAATATGGATGCATTTAGAACGTGTGAGCTGGTCGTGGAAGCTATCGTGGAAGATTTGAAGCAAAAAATGCACACGTTTGAAGGTTTGGAAGTTGTGGTGCCGACAACCTCTATTTTGGCGACCAACACCTCCTCACTGTCCATCACGTCTATCGCTGCGGGTTGCAAAGAGCCGCAGCGCGTAGTGGGCATTCATTTTTTCAATCCGGCACCGCTGATGCAACTGGTGGAGATTATTCCGGCAATTCAAACAAGTCCTGAAGTTATAGCACAAGCACAAAATATTATAAAAAGCTGGGGCAAAACCACCGTACTTGCCAAAGACACGCCGGGCTTCATCGTCAACCGCGTGGCGCGCCCGTTTTACAGCGAGGCGTTGCGTATTTTGGAAGAAGGCGTTGCCAATTTTGCAACGATTGACTGGGCAATGAAACAAATGGGCGGTTTTCGAATGGGACCCTTCGAACTCATGGATTTCATCGGGCAGGATGTGAATTACAAAGTGACCGAAACCGTGTATCAGTCCTTTTTTTACGACCCGCGTTACAAACCGTCGTTTTCGCAAAAACGCCTGGTAGAAGCAGGTTTTTTGGGTCGGAAATCAGGACGGGGTTTTTATGATTATGACACAAATGCGGAAAAACCGCAGCCGAGGGAAGACAAAAATTTAGGTACGCAAATTGTGCAACGCATTGTGACCATGCTGACCAACGAAGCGGCAGATGCGGTTTTTTGGAACGTGGCGACGAAAGAAGACGTGGATTTGGCGATGACGCTGGGCGTGAATTATCCGAAGGGTTTGCTGCAATGGGCAGATGAGATAGGCATTCAAAAAGTAGTTGAAACAATGGATAATTTGTACGATTTTTATCGCGAAGACCGCTATCGGTGCAGCCCCTTGCTGCGCAAAATGGCGAAGTTGAATGAGAGGTTCTATTGATGCTGTGGATACTGATGGAATATTTATTTACATTTAACATTATTGTTCAAATTGCCACATCACCGTATTAGCAAATCAGCACATTAACGTATGATCATTGTTGAAGTAAAAACCCGTCCAGATTGGAAGCACTTTCATGCTTTGCCGCGCCGCATTTACAACCACATTCCACATTGGATTTGTCCATTAGAATCGGATATTGAAAATATTTTTAATGCCGACAAGAACAAAGCGTTCGCACACGGCGAGGCGCAGGTGTTTATTTTGTTGAATGATGAATCGGAATGTGTCGGTCGAATCGCCGTTTTTTTGGATGTTGAACGAAACGCACAGCAGCCGTACCCCACCGGCGGTATCGGTTTTTTTGAATGTATTGAAAATCAAGCCTATGCGTTTCAATTGTTTGAACACGCAGAAAAAATGTTACAATCAAAAGGCGTAAAAGCGATAGACGGACCGGTCAACTTTGGCGAGCGCGACAAGTTCTGGGGCTTGTTGGTGCAGGGTTTTGAACATTATCCCCTGTACCAGGAATACTACCATCCGCCGTATTATCAGGTATTTTTTGAAGCGTGGGGCTTTCGACCCTACGAGCAGATTCTGACTTTGAAAGGCATCGTGCAAAACGTACCCATCGAGCGCTTCCGCCCGCTGGCAGCGCGGGTGCAGGAGCGATTCGGCTTGACCGTTCGGCATATTGATACCCGCAATTTGGAAAAACTGGCTACTGATTTATCCACGTTTTACAACGAAACCTTCCATTTTCAACCGTATTTCAAACCCCTGGAATTCAGGCAGGTTTATACTTTGCTGAAACAAATTCGCCCGATTCTCGATCCGAAACTGGCTTGTTTCGTGTATGACAGCACACATCCCATCGGCTTTTGCGGCTTGCTGCCGGAAGTGAATCCGTTTATGCGCCACGCCAACGGCAAAATGAATGCCTTGAAATTATTGTGGTTTATTGTAAAACTAAAAATGACCAAGCCCAAGCCAATGAAGGGTTTGCTCTTCGGCGTTCACCCTGATTTTCAACGAAAAGGGATTTTCCCGTTGATGGTGGATTTTTTATATACAAAATATCTTACAGATAATTACCGCGATGTGTTTCTTGCCACGATTCGCGGGCACAACAAAATGATGGTGGATACCTGCGCCAATTTGAATGTAAAACCCGACCGCGTCCACGTGGCGTACCGCAAAATGCTGGATGACACGATTGCGTTTGAGCCGCTGGAGTTTATCTCTGTTTAGACGATAGACATCAGATTTCAGAAAGATGTAAGTAAATCTGTCGTCTAATGTCTATCGTCTAACCTCTATTATCCCTTCAAATCTTCTTTTTTCTTCAAATACTTATCCAAAAACTTCAGCACTTCGCTGTACGCTTTGATTTGATTTTCTTTTTTTACAAAACCGTGCCCTTCGTCGGGGAACAGCACGTATTCCACGGGAACGCCGTTTTTCCGGGCAGCCGCTACGATTTCGTCGGATTCTACCTGCAACACGCGCGGGTCTTTGGAGCCTTGCAACACCATGACTGGTTTTTTAATGCGTTCGGGATGGAAAAGCGGTGAAATGCGGTACAAACGCGCCGAGTCCTGCGGATTGTAAGGGTCACCCAACTCCTCATACAAAGCTTTGCGATTGGATTCCCACCAGGGTGGAATGCTTTTCAAGGTACGCAACCAGTTGGTCACCCCAAAAATATTCACGCCTACGTCAAACACATCGGGCTGATGCACGAGCGCCGCCATCGTCATAAACCCGCCGTAGGAGCCGCCCATAATGCCGATTTTGGTAGAATCAATATACGCTTGCTGTGCCAGCCAGTTTTTGCCTTCCACACAATCCATCAGGTCTTTTTCGCCGTGATTTTTGTCGTCCATTTTGTAAAATGTCTTGCCGTAGCCGCTGCTGCCGCGATTGTTTACACCCAGTACTGCATAGCCGTGATTGACCAAATACTGCGTTTGCGCGCTGTAGGTTTGGCGCGTTTGCCCGCCCGGACCGCCGTGTACCAGCACCAGCGCAGGCACTTTGTTTGAGGCAGAAGCCTGTTTGGGTTTGTAATAAATGGCAGGAATCTCCACCCCGTCGAAGGATTTGTACCGAATCACTTCTGCCGTAACAAGGTCTTTCGGATTAATTTCGGGGTTCAGGGATTTGGTCAACTGTTTGGATTCGCCGGTTTCGATGTTGTAAACATATAAATCACTGGGCTGACTCGAACTGCCCAGGTAAAACGTCATCAATTTTTCACGATCAGAAATATTCACCGAAGTGATGTCCACGTCGCCAAAATCAGGAAAATCCACGGCTTCGTCGGTCTCGGTATTGCGAATCCACACCACCGTTTTACCGTCTTCATTCATGCCGTTTACCTGGTATTTACCGCTTTTTGAAAAATAAGAATATACGATGTCCCATTTTTGTTCCAGTGCTTTTTCGCGCTTGCCGCTCGCCAGGTCATAACGCATCACGTATTGAAACTCGCCGCCGTCGTCTGTGAGGTAGTACATGGATTTGCCGTCGGGACTAAAATCAGCCAGGCTGTGCTGCCCCTGGTTTTGCGAAATTTTTTGTAATGACTTTTTTGAAAAATCATACAAATACAAATCATTATCACTCGTAGTAATAGCTTTGCCTAAAACCATAAACTTTTTATCATGTGAAATGCCGTTGAAATCCAATGCTTCTTTCATTTCATACACCAATCGCGGTTTTAGGGTCGCAATGTCCATTTCAAACACGTCCATTTTGCCACCGTCGCGTTTGTTGTAGCCATAGAAAAAGCTGTTGCGGTCGTGCGCCCAGCCGTAAAACTCCGCCCGTGCAGCCGAGTCCGGGGTGAGTTCCACCGAGGAGCCATCTGTGTTTCGCACAAACAAATGCAGGATTTCATTGCCGTTGTCGTCTTGTTGGTACAAAATACGATCGTCTTTCGGGAAATAAGAAATGGCAAAAATGGAGGAGCCGGTGGAGTTGGTCAGTGCTCTCGGTTCGCCCCCGCTGACAGGAATTTCATAGGCATTGAAAATACCGGATTTGTTGCTGTTTACCAGAATCTTCATATCATCGTGCGAGAAAGAGCCGCCGTTGTAGCTCACGTTGTTCATGAATTGCTCGATGGTGTATTGCTTGACATTGGTGTCGGTCGGTTGCTCGGTTTTTTTGCAACTGTAAAGGATAAGGATTGTAATAAAAAGAAAAAGTGATTTTTTCATGTGAAATATAGGTTTTATTTAGGTGATTTAACTATAGAATATAGAAGATTGTCATTTGATTTCTTCTTTGACAGGATTGGGGAATAAATATCTTATCACACCTAAAAAGAAAGCGGCAATATTGGCAGTAGTAGTTGTAATAAGTGTTATAAGCACGGCATCTGAAAGACTCAGCTTTTTTAATCCGGCTGCTATAACGATCCCTAATATGGTAAGCAGCCAAATAACGATCATCACAAAAATATACCAGGCATATCGTTTTCGCTCGCCAATGTCTTGTCTGACCCCTTCAAGTCGAGCCTGTTTCTCTTGTAATTCGTAATTGGCTACTTCAAAACTAACGGGTGCCTCCGGCTGAATGGGGGTCTTTTGTACCTTGTTCTTGATTTCTTCGCCTTCTTTTCGAATAATTTCATTGGGATTGTCGAGCGCCAAGGGTATTTATTTTTGCAGAGAAGAATTTATCAATGATGTCATCATCAATATCTTTATTTCTGGGAATAGCAGTTTGAGACTTTAAATACTTTTCAATGGTAAGATACCAGGGAGACCCACTCTCATGTGTATGATTGGCAAGTTGAATAGCAGAAAAGTCGGCATAGATGTTCCAAATAATCTCCAAAAACTCCAACGTCTGCGCATCCTTTATTTCCGGCGTTTTTGAAGTATAAGGATCTTTGTAAAGATTGGTAATGGATTTATTGCCATATATCTTAAATTCTTCATACAAAGAGCGGATGACGGGTCCAAACTTCCAGGCTTCAATTGTTTCGTTGATAAGCGTTTTTTTATATAGCGCTAAATACCAACCATAGGCAAAATAAACGAGTTTTTGCAACTTCATCGGGCTTATTTCCTTCCCCTTTTTTAAACTCGTGGCTATAAAAAAGTTGGCGACTTCAAATGCTGAATACATTTTGAACGAAGTTGCAGGGATAAAGACTCCCAAAGTGAAATGATTTGTTTTAAAAAACAGAAATTCAAAGATACGATATTCTTTTGATAATAGCAATACTGTACTGAAATTAATTATAAAATAATCACTTTTACCTTTTGATTTTACAACAATTTGTT
>Ga0224722_1000279_pt1 | contig 29774 bp, 34 predicted proteins | sample Balambano_FR1_Me_FD_161646 | JGI IMG/M metagenome (GOLD analysis project Ga0224722, IMG submission 161646) | Freshwater sediment microbial communities from Lake Towuti, South Sulawesi, Indonesia - Balambano_FR1_MetaG | ecosystem: Environmental > Aquatic > Freshwater > Lake > Sediment | place... | reverse complement strand
CAGCGACGCAGCCGCCTTACGACGGGCTGTGGTACCAGGTCAAGCCAGGCATCGAATATGCGCTGATGCAGGGCCGGGTGAACATGCGCGAGGAGTTGCTGCTGGTCACGCGGCTCGACCCGGCCCGCATCTCGGTGCGCGTGCTGTATGAGCCGGATGCGCCCAAGACGGCGCGCGAATGGCAGACGCAATCCGGCGCGGACTTGATCGTGAACGGCGGATTCTTCGACGATCAAAATCGCGCCACCGGCCTGGTGATCGCCGATGGCCAGCCGTTCGGTCGCAGCTATCGCGGCTTCGGCGGCATGTTTGCCTGGCGCGACGCCGCGCCCGAGCTATGGTGGTTGCGCGATGCGCCCTATCGCGCCGACGAGGCCATCGCGCAAGCAGTGCAAGGCTTCCCCATGCTGGTGGTGGACGGGCAGCCGGTGGAAGGCATGAGCGACAACGGTGAACGCAATCGCCGCAGCTTTGTGGCGCTGGATCAGCAGGGGCGAGTGCTGCTGGGCGTGACGCAAATGGCGCAATGGTCACTGACCGATCTGGCGCAGTTCCTGGCCCAATCACCCGACCTGGGCGTGAGCCGCGCCCTCAACCTGGACGGCGGCGCGTCGTCGGGCTTGTGGATGGGCGGGAATTATGACGGCGTCTCGATGAACTCGTTCGACCCAGTGCCGTCGGTCATTGCGGTGAGTGCGCGCTAGGCGTAAGCGCTACATCACGTCGAAGAACAAAAGCAGGGTGTTGCCGTAACGGCGCTCGTCGCCGAGTTCGAGACGTTGCAGCGGCAGCGGTGTGTATTCCTTGGGAGCGACCTGCACGATGGCCACGCCCTCTGCACCCAGCCAGCCGGCGTTGTTATCCAGCGCCGTCAACGCGCGCGACCAGAAGCCTTGAAACTGCGGCGGGGCGATGTAGATGAAATCGTAGGCCGCGTTTGGCCGCGCGCCGATGTAGGCGAACGCATCCTGGCGGATGACTTTGGCCTTTGCTTCCAAGCCCGCAATGGCTAGATTCTCTTTGATCGTCTTGATGGCCTGCGGTTCCTGATCTATCAGCGTCACCTCGCTCGCGCCACGGCTCAACGCCTCGATGCCGACTGCGCCAGTGCCAGCGAACAAATCCAGCCACTTGGTGCCGCGCACGTCGTCCATCAGGATGTTGAACAGCGCCTGTTTGACGCGGTCAGTGATGGGGCGGGTGGTGCTGCCCGGGACGGCCTTGAGCTTGCGCCCTTTGGCGCTGCCGGTCGTGATCTGCATCGTGCCTGAATTTAATACGTGCGCACCATGGCTGGAGTGAAGACGAGATCGAGACGCCATGTGTTGCTGTCGCGCTCTGCCTGCCAGATGCCGGCCGTGGGCGCATGGTTGCCCATATCAAAGACAAACTTCGACAGATCAATCGTCTCGCTGGAGAGCAATTGCAGCATGGCCTTGATGGGTGAGCCGTGCGTGACAAACCCTGCCACCTCAATCGGGTCGCAGTCCACGCGGGCCAGGAAGTCGCGCATGCGGGTCTTGACGCTGTCGAACGTCTCGCCGTTGCGATGCTCAGCCAGCGCCTCTTCCACCTGGGCGGGGACGCCGGTCTGCTCGGCAATGATGCGCGCGGTCTCGCTGGTGCGCTCCAATGGCGAAACAAACAATTGTTGTAGGCCGCATTGGGACAAATACAGCGCTGCCGATCGCGCCTCTTCTCGACCAATATCTGACAGGGGCGGGCCGGGAACGCGGTCGTAAGGGATGCCCGTGCCTTGCTGGGGGTGGGCGTGCCGGATCAGATACAGTTGTTGCAACATTGTTGTTTGGTAACGTTCGTTAAGATCACTGACACGCCGCAGCAGATTCCTTTAAGTCGCCGCGCGCGCCGGGCTCAAAGCACCTGCAATAGTTCGAGCTGGTATCGAGTGACACGCCGCCGCTCCAGTTGAACACGGTCAACTGGGTGCGGGCACATTGCACACCGGGCAGTGGCCCGTTGATGGGTGCGGTGTATTGCCATCCGATGCCGGTCGGCCCACGCCGTTCACGGATCATCCACAGACGTGATTCGCGCAGCGGGTCACCGGCGTTGATCTCGATGCCATCGGTGACGCCCAGGTAATACACCAGCCCAAACACGAACGGCGCCGATAGCGACAACACAGCGATGATCCCGATGCCAACTCGCTCCAACCACAACCTCGTTTTGCTCATCGTCCTCGGCCCATGCCTCAAAATCAGCAAAGGCGCGATAGTATAATCGCGCCGCTTATCGGCCTGGGGACGTGGCGAAACTGGCAGACGCGCATGACTTAGGATCATGTGCCGCAAGGCTTGTGGGTTCAAGTCCCACCGTCCCCATCCCATTCGGATCGGTAACCAATACAGTCATGAATCTTCAAGTTGAACCTCTCGACACGCACGAAGTGCGTCTGACCATTGACGTTGACGACGACATCTTGAACAAGGCCAGGCGCGACACGGCGCGTGAACTTGCCAAGCAGATTCGCATCCCTGGCTTCCGGCCGGGCCATGCGCCCATGAACGCCGTGATCCGCGCTGTTGGCGGTCAACAGGCTTTCGACACCGAGGTGGTGGATCGCGTGGCGCGCGAGGTGTATTCGCAGGCGTTGGACGAGGCCAAGATCGAACCGTATGGCCCCGGCCAGATCGAAGACGTAAAGCAATCGCCTTACCAATTGATCGCCAAGATCCCGCTTGAGCCGACGGTGGATCTGAAGGACTATCGCTCGGTGCGCCTGCCCGCACCGCAGGTGACTGTGACCGAAGACGAGATCGAGCGGCAACTCCAGTTTTTGCGCGAAGAGAATGCTGTGGTGCAACTGGTTGAGCGTCCGGCCGAGATGGGTGATCTGGTCGAGGCCGACATCCACGGCCATGCGGGCGACGAAGATGTGTTTCACACCAACAGCCGGCGCGGCATCGTGCTGGACGAGGAGCGCATCGGCATCCCCGGGCTGGCGCAGATGGTGTCCGGTATGAGCGCTGGCGAACACAAGGAAGACACGCTGACATTTCCGGAAGACTTTGACAGCGAGCAACTGCGCGGCAAGGAAGTGCACGTGCACATTGACGTGCAACGGGTGAGCAGCCGCACGCTGCCTGAGATCAGCGACGAGTTGGCCCAGGCCGCCAGTTCCTTCTCTACCCTGGCCGAATTGCGCGAAGACTTGCGCACCCGGCTGACCGAATACAGGCAGCGCCAGGCCGATAGCGACTATTCCGTGCAGGTGCTGGATGCCTTCACTGATCTGGCCGATGTCAAATACCCACCGGCCTTTGTCGAGGATCGTTTGGGCGACTTCTTCCGCGATTTCAAAGAAGACATCCGCGACTCCGAGGGTCTGCCGTTTGAGGAATGGCTGAAGGTGCAAGGCAAGACCGAGCAGCAGGTGAAGGACGAACTCCGGCTCACGGCCGAACAGCGCGGCAAACGCGGCTTGGTGATGCGTGAACTGGCCCGAGCCGAAAAGCTGAATGTGAGTGAGGATGAGGTAGCGGCCGAGGTGGAGATGACCGCCATACGCTATGGCACCCGGCAATCCGAGGTGCGCAAGCTATTGGCTCAGGAAGACACGCGCGGCACAGTCAAGAACAACATTCTCTCGAACAAGGTGATGTCGCAAATGGTCAGAATCGCCAAGGGCGAGCGGGCAGATGAGCCTGTTACGGAAGCTGCTGCCGCCGAGGCCGAGGCAGTCGAATCGCCGGCCGCAAACTAATGCTCAACTAATGCTTTGTAATTAGTAATTGGTGATTCAAAGCAGTCTGGGTAACTCGTTACCAGTTACCAGTTACCAATGACTAATCACGAGGAGTGCAATGGTTCCAATTTACTCGCAGGCGCAGTTTGACTCGATTCAGAATATCGTCCCGATGGTCATCGAGACCACCGGTCGGGGTGAGCGCGCGTATGACATCTATTCGCTTCTGTTGAAGGAGCGCATCGTCTTCCTGGGCACGCCCATCAATGACCAGGTCGCCAACTTGATCGTGGCGCAGTTGCTGTTCCTCGACCGCGAGGACAACGAGAAGGACATTAACTTCTTCATCAACTCTCCAGGTGGACAGGTGTATTCGGGCATGGCCATCTACGACACGATGCAGATGATCTCTGCGCCGGTGGCGACGTTCGCGGTGGGCTTGACGGCCAGCTTCGGCACGCTGTTGCTGTTGGCAGGCGCCAAGGGTAAGCGCTATGCACTGCCGAACGCCACGATTCACATGCACCAGCCGCTCGGCGGTGCGCAGGGTCAAGCGTCGGACATTGAAATTCAAGCCCGGGAAATTCTGCGCCTGAAGACGACGCTGAACAACATCATCATGCGCCACACGAACATGACCGAGGAGCAGGTGCTGAAGTACACCGACCGCGATATCTACTTCACGCCAGAGCAAGCGCGTGAACTGGGCGTCATTGACGCGATCAATGAGCTTAACGAGGGCAAGCAAAAGAGCCTGAACGGCAAAGTACACGAGGCGCTGCCTGCCGCAAATTAGCCTCTCCGCGTCTCTTCACAAAAGAAATGAGGCATCAGACCCGGTCTGATGCCTCATTCGCATTTCCGCAGTTTATACTTTGCGCGATGGCAAAGTCAGGTCCCAGCGCCAACACCTGTTCTTTCTGCGGCAAGAGCGAATTGCACGTCAACCGGCTGATCGCCGGACCGCGCAACGTCTTCATCTGTGACGAATGCGTGCACATGTGTCAGGACATTCTGGACGGCGAACGCCGCTCGGCGCACGAAGCGCGTGGGTCTGCACATGCCAATGCCGCTATGCTCGCGCCGCGTGCCATCTACCGGCATCTCAACGATTACGTGATCGGGCAGGACGTGGCCAAACGCACGTTGTCCGTGGCGGTCTACAACCATTACAAGCGGATCGAAAACAAGGCGCGCTTTGCCGACGTAGAGGTTGCTAAGAGCAATGTGCTGCTGGTCGGCCCTACCGGCAGCGGCAAGACGCTGCTGGCGCAGACGTTGGCCAAGCTACTGGATGTGCCGTTTTGCATCGCCGATGCGACCGCGTTGACCGAGGCTGGCTACGTGGGCGAGGACGTGGAGTCCATTCTTACCCGCCTGATCCAGGCCGCCGACGGCGACGTGCAGCGCGCCCAGCGCGGCATTGTCTACATTGACGAGATTGACAAGATCTCGCGCAAGTCGGCCGACAATCCCAGCATCACGCGTGATGTGTCGGGCGAGGGCGTGCAGCAGGCGTTGCTCAAGATCATCGAGGGCAGCGTGACCTATGTGCCGCCGGATGGCGGGCGCAAACACCCGCAGGCCGAGATGCTGCACATAGACACGAGCGACGTGTTATTCATCTGCGGTGGCACATTCGAGGGGTTGACCGAGCTGATCTCGGATCGCATCGGCCTGAAGCGGCGCATGAGCCTGCCGAATGTGAACAGCAACGCGGTTAAGTCGTCGCCATCTGCGCGCACTGGTAATCTGCTCCGCCACGTCACGCAAGACGACCTGATGCACTACGGCCTGATCCCCGAACTGGTGGGCCGCCTGCCGGTGATGGTGACGCTCGAACCGCTCGACCACCGTGCGCTGATGGACGTGCTCACGCGCCCGCGCAACGCGCTGGTCAAACAGTATCAGCGCCTCATCAGCCTCGACGGCGTTGAACTCGTGTTCAGCGACGATGCGCTGCGGGCCGCAGCCGACGAGGCGATTAAGCGCGGCAGCGGCGCGCGCGGACTGCGGGCCATCATCGAGCGGGTGCTGATGGACGTGATGTATGAAGTGCCCTCGCGGCGTGACATCCGCAAGGTTGTGGTGGACGCCGCTGCCGTGCGCGATCAGGCCAGCCCCAAACTCTACGACCATGCCGGCCGCCTGATCGGCTCCGAACTCGACAAGGCGGCTTAGCAACGGCGCAGCGTTGAGACGCGTCGCTGTACTTAGCGCACAATCCGGATCGTGGCATCGGTATCCACTTCCCTCTTGCAGGCCCGCGACCGCCTCACCACGCCGTTGCTGCTCGCGCTGTGCGTGCTGGCGGGGCTGGCTGTGGGCGCGGCAGCAGTGCTGGTCAACCCGCTCATCCTGCTGGGGCTGGTGGTCGCGGTGCCGGTTGGGCTATGGCTCATCTCCAGCGTCAACCGCGCCGTGTTCGCCTTGGTCGTGGTGATCGGGTTGATGCCGCGCTTCGCGCTGCCGGTGCGGCTGGGATTTACCCCAACTTTTCTGGATCTGGCCCTGATCGGACTATTGATCGCCTGGCTATTTCGGCAGATGGGCACTCGGCCAGATTTGCCTTTGCGCCGCGCGCCGGTTGTGATCCCAATCCTATTGCTGGTCACGGTCGCCCTCGCCACCTTCCTCGTCGGCCTGCCAAACGGCGCGCTCACGCCGCTGGTGCTGCGCCGCTTCTTTGAGCTGGTGCTCAGCCTGTTGATGGCGCTCGTGCTGATCGCCATCCTGCCCGACCTGGCTGCGCAGGAACGCTTCGTCATGCTGGTGATACTGATCGGCGGCGCGTCGGCGGTGATAGGCGTCGTGCTGTATGTGCTGCCCGATGATTTTGTCATCCGCGTGCTGTCGGCGTTGCGCCCATTTGGTTATCCGGCCGGGCCGGAGGTACTGCGCTTCATCCGTGATGACCCGGCGCTGATGCAGCGGGCCACCGGACTGTGGATTGATCCCAATGCGTTCGGTGGCTATCTGTTGATTACCGGCGCGCTCACGTTGCCGCAGATCTTCTCGCGCAAGCCTGTGTTGCCGCGTTGGCTGGTGGTGGCGTGCCTGGCCACCATCGCGCTGGCGCTGGTGCTCACCGTGTCTCGTGGTGCGATGTTGGGCTTGGGTGCGGTGGCCGTGTTGATCGGCTTGCTTCGATACCGGCGCCTGCTGGTGCTGATTGCGCTTGTCGTCGGCCTGGCACTCATCCTGCCGCAGACGCGTGAGCTGGTTGGTCACTTCGTGGACGGATTCCAGGGCCGTGATCTGGCGACGCAGATGCGCTTTGGTGAATACAAGGACGCCATTCGCTTGATCGAACGTTACCCGCTGCTGGGCGTGGGATTCGTCGGCACGCCCGATGTTGACTTGTATGTCGGCGTGTCTTCGATGTATTTGCTGGTGGCGCAGCAGATGGGCTTGCTGGGGTTGACCGCGTTTGTGTTGGTGCTCAGCGTGCTGTTCATCGGCGCGGTGCGCGCCTGGCCGCGCGTGCGCAGCGATGATCGGCTGTGTGCGGTATTCCTGGGCGCGCACGGCGCGGTGCTGGGCGCGCTGTTCAGCGGCATCTTCGATCACTATTTCTTCAATATTGACTTTCACAATTCCGTCATGCTGTTGTGGGTGGTCATCGCCCTGGCCGCAGCCAGCCAGATTGCGCCTTTAGATTCAAAAGTTGCAAATCCAGCAACAGGTTTGCTGCGCTACAATCCCCAACGCCATGATGGAACTCGAAGTCAAGTCCCTCAAAAAAGTTGACGTCATCGCCGTGTCGGGCCGGATAGATAGCTCCAATGCAGCCGACTTCGACAACGCCATGAAAGATCTCCTCAGTCAAGGCAGGCGGCATATCGTGCTCGACCTGTCAAAGCTCGACTACATGAGCAGCGCTGGACTGAGAGCGATGGTGGCTGCGCTCAAGAGCGCGCGGCACGGCGGGGGCAACGTCGTCATCGCCGAACCCAACGAGCGCATGGTGGACACGCTCAAGCTGGTGGGCTTCCAAACGTTGTTCACGCAGTATCCGCATGTCCTCGACGCAGTCGACTCATTCTGATGAGTCGTTGACCGTGCCGGCGCGCTTCGACCAATTGCGCCGGGTCACGGAGTTTGTCAGCCGTCAGGCCGAGCGTGCCGGGTTCGCACCCCTTGAACGCAATCGCATCGAACTGGCGGTGGATGAGGCGTGTTCAAACATCATCCAACACGCCTATGCTGATCAAGCTGGTGGCCTGATTCGCGCGCGTGTGCAAACCGAGGCGCGCCATATCGTCATCACGCTTGTGGACACAGGCAAGCCGTTTGACCCCGGTGACGTGCCTCAGCACGACCCCAAAGCAAACCTTGACGATATGAAGATCGGCGGGTTGGGCTTGTATTTGATGCGGCAGACGATGGATGACGTAAGGTTTGAATTCAATGTGCGTGGCCGGTGGCCCAGGGAACCCAAGCGCTTTAACCGGCTGACGATGATCAAAGATATATGAACTCAGTGTTAGCCATTCGCAGTGAGACACACAAGGAGCGCGCCCTGACACAGGTGAAGCTGTCGGGCAGGCTTGACGCCAGCACCGTGGGCCAACTCGAACGCATCCTTGCCGATGCGCAGCTTGCAGGCGTGCGCGCGGTCGTGATTGACATGAGCGACCTCAACTATGTATCGAGCAGTGGCTTGCGCGTGTTGCTCTCGGCTCGCAGCGCCGTTCGCAAACGCAACGGCGACATCTTCTTGTGCGCACTGGGTCGCAATGTGCGCGAAGTCTTTGACATGGTCGGCTTCAGCGCGGTCTTTGGCATTTTCGATACACAGGAGCAGGCATTGCAGGCGGCGGACAAGCTTATTGCCCGTTAATTCGGCCCATAAATCGTTGACAAGGCCCTTGCCGTACTTATAATCGCGCGCGAAATTTGGCCTTTATTTCACTATTTTTGCGAGGATTCAACCATGACCGCTTCCGAACAACTCGATATCTCGCTGGCCTCGCTGGCGCTGGCTTCGGACGAAGACCTGCAGGGGGTTGCGTTTCTCGATGCCGCCGACGCAGGTGACGCAGATATGGAGGACTTTGCACCATCCGACGACGAAGACGAAGCTCTGGAAGACGACGAAGACATCGAGATCGAAACGGACGACGAACTCGATGATGACGAGCTTGACGACCTCGAAACCGAAGAAAGTGACGCTGAAGACGAGGAAATCTCGCTCGAAGAATTGGACGAGATGGAAGATGCCGAAGAGGACGAAGAGGAGTTAGAGTTAGACCTTGACGACGAGGATGACGATGAGTCGCTGTGGGACGATGACGACGATGATGACGACGACGATGATGACGACTATTGATCGTCACTGTCAGGGGCTAGCCTAAAGCTCGAGCACTCAGATTTCAAGCCGCCAGCGTTTAACTGGCGGCTTTTTGTTGCCGGGGCTGCGTTTGCGTCTGTGCCTGTGCTTGTGTTTGTAATGGCGCTTCCGCAAAGCGAGCGATGACCTTGGCAATGTCCAGAACCGAATTCGGTTTTGCCAGCCGGCCAGAGGCCTGGCGCGCCAGGCGAAGCCGGCCCGGATCGGCCAGCCAGCCCCTGATCTGCCGCAACACCGCCCAGGGGGTGGGGCACCATGCACCCGCGCCGCTATCCACCACATAGTTCACGTTGCCCTCTTCCTGCCCTGGCACAGCGTCATACAGAATCATGGGCAGCCCTGCGATGAACGCCTCGCAAATCGTGCCTGGCCCGGCTTTCGTCACCAATACATCGGCCGCGCCCATCAGCTCAGGTATGTTGTTAACGAAACCGAAGATGCGCGTGGGCACGCGCGGGTTCATGAATTCCAGATTTTCTTTGACGGTCTGATTGCGACCGCACACCACGATCAACTGAATGGGCAACCCACTGAGTGCAAGCTGCCGCGCTGTCACCTCCAGCCGGCCCATGCCATCACCTCCGCCGATCAGCAACACAGTCAGGCGGTCGTCTTGCAGCCCCAGCGCGCGGCGCGTCTCTTCTCGGTTGCCCAGGCGCTGCTGAAAGTCCGGCGCAACAGGCTGGCCCGTCACTGCGATTTTGTTGCGCGGCATGAAGTTGCGGATTGCCTCTTTCCTCGATTGCTCGGTGGGCACGCACAAGAAATCGGCATCGGTGACATAGTGCGCCACATGGCCCGAAACGAGATCGGTGACGACGTGTATGAACGGTGTTTGCCGTCCCAATCGTTTGAGCGCGCCGGGGATGCTTTGATTGAACAGCAGGTGACACGATACATACACGTCGGCAGGATTGTTCTCGACCACGGTCTCGGCCGTTTTCTCGCTCAATGGATCGAGCACGCTGCGCAGGGCGATGATGCGGCGACGGTTGTTGCTGGCGTGGAAGCCGAGCGCATACAGCATGCGGGCGTGGCTGACCCACATCGGATATGTGTCGGTGAAGGCGCTGATGAAGGTCGGCATGTTGCTCAACCCATTGACGAGCGCCACGTCATACACATCGCCGCATATCATGTGAATGCCCTGCGCGATGGCCTGCGCTGCGCTGCGATGGCCGCCGCCGGTGTCGCCATACAGCAAGACGATTTTCTTTTTCATGACGGTGCAGCACGGCGCAGTTGCGCCTTCACTCCTGGCTTGAGCGCACGGGCTGTGCCGGTTGCGCCGGTTGCGCCGGTTGAACGACGCGCTCCAGCCGGCGCTCGAATTCACGCCGGGTCAGGAGCACGCGGTGGCCGCACGTTCGGCACTTCAAGCCGATGTCGGCCCCCAGACGCACGACCGACCACTCATAGCCGCCGCAAGGATGAGGTTTACGCAGGCGAACAACGGTGCCAATGTCAATCGGCGTGAGCGTGATCGGCGCCATGCGCGGATTATAGGTTGCCGATCAACGCGGGCCGACTGCTATAATCTCGCCGCTTATGGGCGGCCCTCTTGGCGGCATTCTTCAAGGATTACAAAACCTCGACAACGGCGGCATCTATCTCATCATTGCCGAGCTCATCGTCCTCGTTCTTTTGCTTCTGATTGCGTTCCCAGTTCACGAATTGGCCCACGCCATCACTGCGCGCTGGCTGGGCGATGACACGGCTGAGCGTCTCGGTCGCATCACCCTCAACCCACTCAAGCACCTAGACCCGATGGGGACGATTCTGTTCGTTTTGACTGGATTCGGTTGGGCCAAGCCCGTGCCCGTGAATATCTATCGGTTGAATGGCAACTATCGCACCAGTTTCGCCATCGTGGCGCTGGCCGGGCCTGTTTCAAATCTGATCCTTGCCGCGATCTTCGCCGTGCTGTATCGCATTCTTGTGCCTTCACTGGGCGATACAGATGCGGGACAGGTGATGGCATTTGCACTTCGCACTGCCGTCAGCTTGAACATCGTATTGGCGCTGTTTAACCTGATCCCAATCCCGCCGCTGGATGGGTCGCGCTTGCTCACTGCCATCCTGCCGGATCAAGGTCAGGCCATCATGGATCAACTGGAGCGGTTCGGGTTTCTGCTCGTGCTCGTGCTGTCGGTCACCGGCGTACTCGGCACACTGATCGTGCGGCCCGCCGCTGACCTGACCAATTTGATGCTGAGGATGTAAGGGAAAGGGAAAAGGAACGATCACAACATGGCAAAAGCGCGCATCGCGATCATCGGCTGCGGTTTCACCGGCATCGCTCTCGGTCTCGCCCTGAAAGCGGCCCTCAAAGAGATTGAAGTCATTGGTCACGACCGGGATCGAGAAGCGATGCGGCGCGCTGAGGCATCCAAGGCGATTGACAAGGGTGAGTGGAATCTGCCCGCGACGTGCGACAGCGCTGCGGCCATCTTCGTCACCATCCCGCAAGACGGCCTTGAAGTGACCCTCAAGGCCATTGCCAAAGACCTGGAACCGCAAACGATGATTGCTACCGTCGGTGGCCTGAACAGCGTGGCATTGAAACATGCCCGCGAATTGCTGCCCCAGGACGTGGCGTTTTTCGCGACCAATCTGGTCTTTCATCCCGACCGGGTGAGCGCTGTGGCGGCGACTGCAACGGCTGAGAGTGTCAAGGATGCCATGTGGACGATCGCGCCGCGACCCGGCACGACGCCGGACATGGTGGATGTGTTTGCCGGGTTGGTCAGTGAGGTTGGCGCAAAGCCGATCTTCGTTGACCCAACCGAACGCGATGGGTTGGCCGTGTCGGTGGATGCCCTGCCGCCGGTATTGAGCAGCGCGCTGATGTTGGCCGTCAGCAACGACGATGCCTGGCGCGAGCGGCAGTGGATGGCGGGCGCGGCCTTTGGCGATGCGGTCGCAGGCGCGAACTCGGCCGAAGGCTACGCATCCATGTTGATGGCGCAACCCGAAGCAGCGATGCATTGGCTCAACCAGGTGATGTTGCAGTGCATGGCTCTGCGCGATGCAATCCGCGACCGTGATGCGGCTGAGGTGGACAAGCTGCTGCAACAGGCGCGCGAGCGGCATGAACGCTGGCTGGCCGACTGGCGCAAAGGGCGCGACGACGGCCGAACGCCGGTGCAGCAAAAGCACTCCATGCTCAGCATGTTCGTAGGTGAGCGTATGGCGGGGCGCATCTCCAGCAGCAGCGGCAGCGGTAGCGGGAAGAAGCGTTAGCGCCCTGCAATCATCAAGTTCAGCGCGAACCCGATCGTACTCTCTGACCGGGCCGCCTCATCATGCGCATACTCAGCCTTGCCCCCACCTCGTTCTTTAACGACTACGGCTGCCACGTGCGCATTCTGGAAGAGGCGCGCGCGTTACAGGCGTTGGGACATCAGGTCACCGTCGTGACCTACTACAAAGGCAACGACGTTCCGGACCTCGAGGTCATCCGCACGTCGCCGACGCCCTGGCACAGCGACTATGAGGTCGGCTCGTCGCGACACAAATTTGTATTCGATGCGCTGTTGGGCAGCCGGTTGTTGCGCGTGCTGGCGCGCCGCAGGTTCGATGTGATCCATGCCCACCTGCACGAGGGCGCGCTGATCGCCGGCATTCTGGCCAAACCCTGGCGTACCCCGGTGGTGTTTGACTTTCAAGGCAGCCTGACCGACGAGATGCTCCAACACGGCTTCATTCGAGCCGAGTCTGCCGTGCACGGCTTGTTCAAACGGGTCGAGCGCATCGCGAACCGGCTGCCGGCTGCCGTCGTCACCAGCACGAAGCATGCCGCGGAGTCGTTGCAGTTGGAGTTGGGCAACTCCGCGCTCGTGCGCGCCTTGCCTGATGGCGTGAATCCGCACGTGTTCCGGCCCGATGTGCTGCCGTCGGAACATCGCGCTTTTCTGCGCGCCCATCTTGGCATCCAGCCGGATGAACCCGTGGTCGCCTTCCTGGGATTGCTGGCGCAGCATCAGGGCTTGCAGTGTTTGATTGACGCGGCTGCCATCCTGAAGGCTCAGGGCCGGCGCGTGCGTTGGCTGGTGATGGGTTATCCCGGCGTGAACGTGTGGCACGAGGCCGCCAAGGCCAAAGACGTGCTGCCTGAAGTGGTGTTCACCGGGCGCGTCGCCTACGCCGAGGCCCCCCATATGCTGGCATTGGGAGATATCGCCATTGCGCCGAAGCTTTCGATGACCGAGGGTAGCGGCAAAATCCTGAACTACATGGCCATGGGCCTGCCGACGGTCGCATTCGACACGCCCGCCCAGCGGGAATATCTAGGATCTCTGGGCGTCTACGCGCCAGTAGGAGATAGCGCTGGGCTTGCTCAGCAGGTGGCTGCGTTGTTGGATCGGCCACAACGGCGGCGCGTGTTGGGCGAGCAATTGCGCCGGACGGCTGTGCAACACTTCGGTTGGGATCGCGCCGCGACTACGCTGGTCGGCGTGTATGAGCAAATACTTTCTATGCGCAAGGCGCGCATAGCGGAGCCGCATCAGCCGGCCGATGAATCGGCGGATGCGGCTACTTGACGCAGGTATGTTCAGACAAATCGCCGCCGACTTCAATGAATCGTGGCACTACCGGTCGCTGCTGCGCATGCTGGTGGAACGCGACCTGAAGACGCGCTATCGCGGCTCGGTGTTGGGCGTTGCCTGGTCGTTTTTGCAGCCGCTGGGCATGATGCTGGTGTTGACCTTTGCGTTCAGCGTCATCACGCCTGGGTCTTCCAAGATTGATCGCTTCCCGGTGTTTGCACTATCGGGTTGGCTGGCGTGGAGCTTTTTCACGGCAGCTGTCACTGGTGCAACTGGCAGCGTGGTGGCCAACGGGTCGCTGGTCAAGAAGGTCTACTTCCCCCGGCTCGTTCTGCCAGTCTCGGTCGTCATCTCCAGCCTGCTTAATTTTTTGCTGGCCTTGCCGGTGTGGCTGCTGGTGGCAATTTTGTCCGGGCATCCCTTGTATGTGACGTTGCTGTTGTTGCCGCTGGTGATCTCGATTCAGGTCGTGTTCAGCATCGGCGTGTCATTCCTGCTGTCCACGCTCAACGTCTTCTATCGCGACACGCAATTCATCCTGGAGTTGGTGATGCTGGCGCTGTTCTTTCTCACACCCATCTGGTATGACATCGAACAAGCGCCGCCTGTCATCGGCCTGTGGGTGCGCCGGTTGAACCCGATGGCATCCTTGGTCAACATGTATCAGGACATCATGTATTGGGGCGTGCCGACGGAATTTGACTTCGTGTTGCGAACGGCGTTGACGGCCCTTGCCGTGCTGGTGGTTGGCTATCTGGTGTTTCGGCGGTTCAGCCCGCGATTTGGCGAAGAGGTGTGAATTGTGATTGCGCTCAAAGACATCAAGAATCTCATCATTGACATGGATGGCGTGCTGTGGCTCGGCGATCAGCCGCTGCCGCAGTTGGTGCAATTTTTCGACACGCTTCGCGCGCTGAGACTGCGCTTCGTGCTGGCGACCAACAATGCCAGCAGGAGCGGCGACGAATACGTGGCCAAGCTCAAAAAGTTTGGAGCCAGCGTGGCGCACGACGAGATTCTTACTTCGCCTCAAGCGACTGCGCTGTATCTGGCTCAGCACGCACCCGATGCGCGCATCTTCTTTATCGGCGAACCAGGCTTGGGCGTCGAACTTCAGGCCAAAGGTCTGCGCATTGCCAACGATCAGCCGGAAACCGCCACGCATGTGGTGGTGGGGTGGGATCGCAACCTGACCTATGCCAAGCTGGCCGAGGCGTGTCTGCTCATCCGGCGCGGCGCGACGTTCATCGGCACAAACCCGGATGTGACTTACCCCGGTGAGCGCGGCATTGTGCCGGGCAACGGTGCGACGCTGGCCGCGCTGCGCGTGTCCACAAACGTAGAGCCGCTAATCATCGGCAAGCCCGAGCCAGAGATGATGGTGCAGTCTATGGCTCGCATGGGCGGAACGCCCGCAGACACCGCAGTGATCGGCGATCGCCTCGACACCGACATCCTGGGTGGCCAGAATGCCGGCCTGACCACGCTGCTTGTATTGACAGGTGTCACGACGGCCGACGATGCCGCTCACAACCCCATCCGCGCGGACTATGTGTTTGCCGATATCGGCGAAATCGCTCAGGCCTTGCGCAGCCGCGCTTGAGGCGAGAGGTCTTTACTCCAGCATGTAGCCCTGGCCGCGCAGGGTGATGATTGTGAATTGATTGTCGAAGTGCCGCTGGAGCTTGGCCCGCAGACGCGACATGTGCAGGCGCAGCAATGACGTTTCCATGTGGGTGTATTGCTCGCGGTGCAGGCCGGTTGCGGTCAATTCGATTGACGAGACGATGCGCCCGCGCTTTTGCAGCAGCAATTGAAACAGCCGCCATTCGATGGGGCTGAGCGGCACCCACATGTCGCCCTTGCGGATTGCGTGCAGGTGCGGGTCGAACGTGACTGCGATTGCGGCCCAGCCTGTGCCTGAATGCCCCTCAAGCTTTGACGATACGCTGCCTTGGATGGCTCTCAGTGATAGCAAGGTGTGCAGTGCCGTTGCGCGGGCCGCAAGTTCTGCTGCCGGCGCTTTATACAAGATGTAATCGGCCGCGTGCAACCGCACGGCCTGCATGGCTAATTTGATGTCCGGCTGAAGATCAATTAGCACGACGGGCAGCAAGGCCATCTCCGCCAACGACAATCCGCCATGCTGAACCGTGGCCAGTGCGGCGGCCTGCATACGTTGCTGCATCGGCGCGCGTTGATGCCAGCCCGTGAGTGATGGCAAATCTCTGAACTCAACAATCTGAAAACCGGATTGTTGAAAGGCAAGTGCGATGTGATCACACGTTTGCGAGATGCGTAGGTATAGCAGGATGTGGTGCGATGAAAGTTGCATTGTGATGTAAGTATTAAACTTTATTTTGCACTTATACCATGATGCAGAAAGACTACTTAGACAGAGTTGTCCTGACAACCAAGCGCTAGATTCCGAATTTACCTGTGCCAAAAAAGTAGCCAAAGCCTTGTATTGAATGGAGCAAGCTGTATAATTTGCCGCCGTTCAATTCAAAGTCATTCGAGTCCCGTAACAGCGGGGGAGGAAAGAGAGTATCGCGCAGTTTAGACCTCAACAACCGACGATCCGAATCAATAATCAGATTCGTGTGCCGCAAGTCCGCTTGATCGCGGCTGACGGCGCGAACAAGGGCATCGTGGATACACGTGACGCGCTGGATATGGCGCGAAGCGCGCATCTGGATCTGGTTGAAGTAGCCCCAAACGCGGATCCGCCTGTGTGCCGCATCATTGACTACGGTCGCTTTCTCTATGAAAAGGAGAAAAAAGACCGGGCAGCCAAGAAGAGCCAGCGAATCATCGATGTCAAAGGGGTGCAACTGCGCCCAAAGACCACCGATCATCACCTGGCATTCAAGATTCGCGCAGCGCGGCGGTTCCTTATGCAGGGAAACAAGGTCAAGGTCACTCTGCGCTTCCGCGGACGCGAGAGCGCGCACCTGCATGTGGCGCGGATGATGCTGAACAAGGTGGTTGATGGTGTAGCTGATCTGGCTGTCGTGGAAGTCAATCCAAACGTCGAAGGCCGGGCGATGCTGTTGATCCTGGCGCCGACGGCGGCTACGCTGGCGAATGCGCACCTCAGATCTACGCAGCAAGCCGTTGAAGCCGAGCGCGCGGCCGACAAAGCCGCAGGCTATGACGAAGAGGTGGAAGAGGCTGAGCCGAACGACGATGATGATGGCGAAGATGAAGTTGAGATGAAGGAAGAACAGCCCGCCAAGCTGACTCCTGAACAGGAAGCAGCCGTGCGCAAGCAGCACAATCGTGAGAAGCGGGCGCAAAAGCTGGCAAACGAGCAGCTTGGTTTGCCGTAAGGATCGAGGAAAAGCCAAAGAACGAGAACGCATCATGGGTAAGATCAAGACACACAAGTCCACGTCCAAGCGCTTCAAGGTGACGGGCAGTGGGAAGCTCATGCGCACACGCCAGGGCAAGAGCCACTTTCGCCGCAAGAAGCCGGCGCGGGTAAAGGCACTCTTTGTCGAAATGACTGCTGTCGAAGGCAAGGGCGTGCAAGAGCGCATCCACAAACTTGCGCCGTATTTGAAGAATAAGTAATCAACGGCCTCTGCGCTGCTTTGTCATGCGCAGAAGCCATGCATAAACAGGAGCAATAGGGAAATGGCTAGAGTAAAGGGCGGCGTGAAGGCACGCCGACGCCACAACCGAGTGCTTGCGGCGACGAAGGGCCAGTTTGGCGCGCGTCACAAGCACATCCGCAAGGCGACCGAGGCTCGCCTGCACGCGCTGGCGTATGCCACGCGCGACCGCCGCACCCACCGCCGCGAACTACGCGGCTTGTGGATCACCCGCATCAACGCTGCTGCGCGGCTGAACGGCACGACGTATAGCAAACTGGTAGAGGCGCTCAAGGCGTCCAACATCCAGCTCGACCGCAAGATTCTCGCCGATTTGGCCGTCCGGGACGCCGATGCGTTTACCGCTGTGGTCAAATCCGCTGGCCTCGTCGCCGCCTGAATTTCCGATCCTCACGGCTTGTCAACATGCCCGCCATCATCACGATGGCGGGCATTTTCTTTGCGGTGCGCGCGTCCAAGCGCGACAATCTGGGAGGAGGGGATCATTACTATCTTGCGACCTGCATTATTTCTGGACCGTGACGGCGTCATCATCGAAAACCGCGATGACTATGTGCGCAGTTGGGCCGACGTGGCATTCATCCCAGCTGCGATCGAGGCTTTGCGCGTGATCGCGCCGTTGGACATTTCGGTCATTGTTGTCACCAATCAAGCGTGCGTAGGCAAAGGCATCATTACGTTGGATGAGGCCGAGACCATCAATGCGTGCATCGTGCGAGAAGTGAATGAGCGAGGCGGCCGGATTGACGCCGCCTATTTGTGTCCACACCGGCCGGATGAGTCGTGTTCCTGCCGCAAGCCCAAGCCTGGCATGTTGTTGCGCGCAGCGCGCGAACACGACCTCAAACTCTCGCAGTCGTTCATGGTCGGCGATGCCATCACCGACATGAAGGCCGCGCAGGCAGCCGGCGTCTCCAGCATTCTGGTGCGCACCGGGCGGGGCGAGCGCGAGTTCGCTGCCTTTGGCGGCCAGCCCTGGTTCGACGTTGCGAACGACTTGCGCCAGGCGATTGATATGCTTTACCAGCCCAGCACAACCTTGACATGATGACCACTGACTTCATCAACGACTACAAAGCGGGCTTTGCCGCAGTCATCGCGGCGATTGATACAGCCCAAGTGGCGCAAGCGGCTGAGGCCATTCGCCTCGCGTTCGAAGGCGGCCGGCAGATTTTCATCGCCGGCAACGGTGGCAGCGCGGCAACGGCATCGCACATGGCGTGCGATTTGGCGAAGACCACTCTGGGCAAGAGCAAGGTGCTGCCCACCAAGCGCATGCGCGCCATCGCACTCACCGACAACATGCCGCTGGTGACAGCCTGGGGCAACGATGTGAGCTACGACTGCATCTTTGCCGAACAGTTGCGCAACCTCGCCAACCCTGGCGATCTTCTGGTGGTCATTTCGGCCAGCGGCAACTCGCCCAACATCCTGGAGGCGGTGAAGGCGGCCAAGGACATCGGTCTCAACACCGTTGCCTTGGCGGGCTTCGAGGGCGGCGCGGTGGCGGCGCTGGCTGATTGCGCCGTGGTCGTGCGCAACACGCACTACGGCTACATCGAAGATGCACACAGCGTCATCAGCCACCTCATCACCGACGTGCTTAAGCAGTCCGTTCAGCATTGAACCTAAATCGCGTACGCTCTGGTATAACCCTCGCGGGCCGACTCGGCTCGCGAGGGTTTTGTTTTCATGCAGTTGCCCACCCGCACGCTCACTGTTGCCAAGCCAAATCGGCTGGACAAGGCTATGGTGTCGCTCTTGCCAGAGCTCAGCCGAAGCGCGGCACAACGCTTGATAGACCAAGGCCGGATTTTGGTGAACGGTGTGGCGCGCGATGCCAGCTTTCGTGTGCAGGTCAAAGATGTCATCGTGGTGCACATGCCCGATCCAGCGCCAGCGACCCCTCAAGCCGAGCCGATTGCTCTGGACGTAATTTACGAAGACGACGATGTGATTGCGATCAACAAGCCGGCCGGCATGGTGGTGCATCCGGCGGCGGGCAACGTCAACGGCACGCTGGTCAACGCGATGCTGGCTTATGCACCCGATGTCTCGGCGGTCGGCGACGAAGGGCGCCCGGGTATCGTGCACCGATTGGACAAAGAGACGAGCGGGCTACTGCTCATCGCCAAGACCGATGCGGCGTTGGCGTCGCTCCAGACGCAGTTCAAGACGCGCACGATCAAGAAAACGTATCTTGCCTTATGCGTCGGGCATGTGCAACCAGAGCGCGGGCTGATCCACAAACCCATCGCGCGCGACCCCGGTAACCGCAAGCGCATGGCCATCGTGTCGGGCGGGCGTGATGCGGCGACCAAATACGCCGTGACGGAGGTCTTCACGCGAAACGACGGCGCCGTCGCGCGCGCCTACTCGCTGGTGCGGGCGCATCCGCTGACTGGCCGCACACATCAGTTGCGCGTGCACCTCGCGTCCATTGGCTATCCCATCGTGGGCGATGCGCTCTATGGCGCGCGCAAAGACCCGCTCACGCGCGCGCTTGCGCCTCGGCAACTGCTGCATTCGAGCGAGCTCGTGTTTGCGTTGCCATCGAGCGGAGCCGAAAAAAGACTTCACGCGCCGATGCCAGAAGACATGCGGCGCGTGATGGATGACTTGGGCGCTTAGAACGAATCAGGACTTACGCAGACCAGAATTGGGGACGCGGATTCACGCCGATAACGCGGATTGATTCTGCCCTATCCGCGAAATCCGTGTTCATCCGCGTCCAGAAAGCGTGTCGGTGCGTAAGTCCTGCGATTGTGAAAGCTATTTGCCGTTTTCGCTGCGGGCCGAACGGTCAATGATCTCCTGCGCGACCTTGCTCATGGTGGTGCGGCGCGAGCGGGCCGCCATCTGAATCTGGTGGTAAGCCTCTTCCTCACCCACGCCGTTCTTCATCAAGATGCCCTTGGCGCGCTCGATCAACTTGCGCGCGGTGAGCTTCTCTTCCAACTCGTCTACCTTCTCGTTCAATTGGCGCTGGTTGCTGAACTGGGCCATAGCCACGCGCATGGTCGTGATCAAGTCATCGCGCTTGACCGGCTTGATCAGATAGCCCTGCACGGGCAACTCGGCGGCGCGATCCAGCAGCGTGCCTTCGTTGTATGCAGTCAGGATGACGATGGGGATGGGGCGCTGCTTGAGGATTTCCGACGCCGCCTCCAGGCCATCGCGGAAGGGCATGCGCACGTCCAGCAGCGCGATGTCCGGCTGTTCGCGGTGCGCCAGCGTGACGGCCTCCACGCCATCGGCCGCGCTGTAGACCGTGTGGCCCAGTTCGGTCAGGATCGTGCGCAATCCCATGCGAATGATGGACTCATCGTCGGCGATCAGCACGCGAAGATTCTTGTTGCTCATTGTGATGACTACTCCGTTTTGATTTGACGAATCTAGAATGCGCAGGGCGCGCATCGCTATGCAACTCGTCACGGAGTGGCGCGATTATACTTTCGTCGCGAGTCCCTTTGCGATGCCGTTTTTCGTCCTTCTTCTCGCGCTCTCCGGCTTGGCCATCTTCTTGATCGTGCGAGACATGTTGCGCATCCGCAAAATGCCGGCGCTCGATGACACCGCACAAGTGGACGGCACGCCGCTCGTATCCATCATCATCCCCGCCCGTAACGAGGCGGTCAACATCGCTCGCTGCCTTGAAGGAGTGCTGAGCCAGGACTATGCCCGGTGCCATGTCGTGGTAGTGGATGACGGCTCGACCGATGGAACGCCACACATCCTGGCCGATTTCAGCGCGCGCCACACGGACAGATTGCGCATAGTGCCGGGCCGGCCATTGCCCCACGGGTGGGTGGGCAAGTGCAATGCTTGCCTGCACGGCGCGCAACATGCAACGGGTGAGTGGCTGGTATTCGTGGATGCGGACACCGCGCCTTTGCCCGGCTTGGTGCGCGCGTTGATGGCATTTGTGCGGGCGCGCGATTTGGATGCGGTCAGCGTGTTCCCATTCAACGAACTGCCCACGCTGCCCGAACGGCTCGTCCTGCCGGTGTTTTATCAATTCGCCTTCACTGCCTTCCCGCTCGACAAAATAGTTCTGCCGGATGTGCCGCCAAGCAACGCCATGGCCAACGGCCAGTGTCTGATGGTCAATGCCCAAGTGTATTGGGCGATGGGCGGCCACGAGGTGGTAAAGGACAAGGTGCTGGAGGACATCGAGTTTGCGCAGGCGCTGCGGCGCGCTGGTCATCGCCTGGGCATCGCCACTGCCTTCGATCAATTGCGCGTGCGCATGTATCGCTCGTTTGGCGAGATCGTGCAGGGGTTGGGCAAACACGCCTCGGCCGGCAGGCAGGCCAGCGGTTGGCGCGCGTTCTGGGCGGTGACGCGCATGACGCTGACCGTGTTGATGCCACCGCTGCTGTGGTTGGCGTGTGCTGGGATGTTGCTCGCCGGCCCGGCGGATGCACTGGCGTGGTTGGCCATGCCCGCGACCAGCGGGGCCTATGTTGTATCGCTCGCGTTCTGGTCGCAGCGGCTGCGTCGTTGGTATGGATTGCCGGCCTGGCTGGCCGCATTCATGCCGTTGGGTTGGCTGATCTATCTGTTCATCGCCGTGCGCGGCACGCTCAATGTGCTGTTCAAGCGCGGCGTGGTGTGGAAGGAGCGTGTGTATTCATGACCGACTTGCCTGCGTCGCCAATCATCCCGACCGAGACGTTCTTTGCCTGTGATCTGCGTGCCGGCACGATCACCCAATGCGCATTGAACCCAAAGGCGCGCAAGCCCGCGTATCGTCTGGAGATTGACCTCGGACCGCTGGGCCTGCGCACCAGCAGTGCGCAACTCACTCAGCTATACACGCCGGAGCAACTGATCGGCCGGCAAGTCGTCGCTGTCGTGAATTTTGCACCGCGCAATGTCGCGGGCGTCGAGAGCCAGTGCCTGGTGCTGGGCGTGGACACGCCGGGCGGTGTGGCGTTGCTGGCCGTCGAGCGGGTGGTTGAGAACGGATCGCGGGTGTATTGATCCGGTCTTTGTCTGCTCTGGCTGGATTGCCACATCCAGCCGCGAACGCGGATCTGGCGATCCGATCAGAGCACTCTAAATTGACTGCGTGTCACTCGCGCATGACGGCTGGAGCAAACACCGACTTGGTTGGCTTGACCACGAACTGCGTTTGCGCCCAAGCGCTGGAGCCGAATGGATTCGCCGCGCGCACGCGCCACGCGTAGGGCTGATCGGATGGCACCAGCACCCCAATCGCCTTGTGCGTCGCGCTCTGCCAGCCAAAGCTCAGCGTCTGCGTCAGGGCACCGCCGGAGACTTCGACCGCATAGTCATCGCCGCTGCCCTGCCAGCGCAGTGTCATGGCCGTGCCCGACAGCACCACTTGGCTGTCAATCGGCGACGATAGCGTTGGCGTGATCGCGCCGGGTGGGCATGCGCCCGCACAGGCGCGGATGGACACCAAGTTGCCGGCCAGATTAGGCGCGAGCGTGTTCAGATTCGCAATCGCAGCCGGCCCGCTAGCCCGGCCGCAGTCGCCTCGGAAATTCGTCTGGCTGCACGCCACGATCCCCACACCTGCATCCAGCTTGAGTGAGCGCGCGCCGCTGCCCGAGCCGGCCACGTTCACATCGCTGATGGTCTGGCTGCTGGTGAACACGTTGCCGCTGAAGTCGAGACCGGCGTAAAGCGTGTAGACGCCGGTGATAGCTGGTTCGATGCGCAATCGCCGCGTGGCCCAGGGCGCGCCTGCGCCGTTGGCGCGCACGCTCCAATACAGGTCTTGATAGTTCCAGGTGGACGAGAGCGTGAGCGCGGCTTGCAACTGGTCGGTGGTCGTTTCGGTGATCACTTTGCCGCCGTTCACAGGATCAGCCGTGTTTTTTATGCGTAGCGTGTAGCCAGCGAAACTGCAATTGGCCACCGCCGCCCATGCGAACGTGATGGTTTGCGCCGGGGCGATGGCGCCATCGGCCGGCTGTTGTTGCGCCGGGGCAACGCATGTGGGCTGGCCGTCATTTTGCGAGACGTAGGTGTTGTTGGGGAAATCCACTCGAATGTCCGCCCAGGACACTTCGGCAAAATCGGTGGGCGCGAGGCTGTTGGTGCTGGCCCACGGCGCGGCGTTGGGGTCGGCCGGGTTAGTCCAGGCAGTGTGCCCGCTCGACACCATGAAGTGCACGTGCACGCCGCAGGCGAAGCCAGTCTCACCCTCCACGCCTAATTTCGTGCCAAAGGCGACGGCATCGCCCACGTTGACCGGCACGCTGTTGTGGGCCAGATGGACATACCACGAGAATTCGGCCGGCCCGTGCTGCACGACCACCATGTTGGCTTGCCTCCACACGTTGCTGAAGTTGCCGCACGCGCCGGCGTTGCTGCTCTCCTTGACGAAGACGACAGTGCCCGGCTTGGCCGCCAGCACGTCGCCCGATGCAGCCAACCCCTGAATGTCGAAGTCCACCTGGCTGACGTGACCCGACGCATCCTTGCTGAAGGCATAGCCGATCAACCCCTTCTTCCACGGCAACTTGTAGCCGCTGAAGTTGAGGGCGCTCGCGCCGCCCACCTGGCCGCGCGGCAACGGCTGTTCAAAGTAGGCGCGATCAGCCTCGTCCACTAGCGAGGCGGGCAGGTTGGCCAGCAACGTGTTGAACTCGCTGGCGGTCGCCGGCGTCGGCACAAACACTTGCCAGGCACCCTGATCGAACACGCCGATCAGCGGCACGGCGCCGTGCACGATCATGCCGCCGACGGCCGTGCCGGGAATGGGCTCGGCGATGGCGAATGCCCACGCGCCAGCTTGCTTGACCTCGCCGAGTGCGTAGCGTTCGCCGAATTTGCTTTGCGCATCCACCCGCGCCAGGGCGCTCTCGAACGCTGGCCTCGGCGTTGGCTGCGATTGGGCTGGGCCAATTGCAGTGCTTGGCATGGGCTGCGCCGCGATGATGAGCAGCAGGCTCATCAGCACGACGAAAAGATGTGAGCGTGAACGTGATCGCATGGTTATTTGTTACACCTCGATCCACATCGCCACGTCGGCCAACGGCTTGCGGCCCCGCGCCTTGCCCTCATCCGCCGGATAGCCGACTGTGATGAGCGCCTGCGGCTCCCAATCGGCGGGCAAGTCGAGCGTCGCGGCCACGAGGCCGGGGCAGAATAGCGGTGCGCACATCCAGCACGCACCCAGGCCCAATTCACCAGCGCGCAGCAGAACGTTTTGCAGCGCCGCCGCGACGGCTTGCCCGGCCATCCACCGCTCAGCGGCATTGCGTCGCGCGTCGGGATACACGTCCATATCGCCCATCGTCAGGCAACCCAGGATGCCGGCTTGGGCCGAGGTGATGCGTTGATAGGAACGAGCCACATCGCGCTCGATCACATCTGCTGCCATGCTGTCGGCCGCCAGATCGCGCCGCAACTGATCGCCCATCGCTTGCGCCAACTTTGCACGAGCCTCACCCGTGACGACGGCGAAGCGCCACGGTTGGCGGTTGTGGGGTGAGGGAGCGCTGATGGCCGCCTCGAGCAATGCTTCGATCATCGCCCGCGGCACGGGCTGGTCGGTGTAGCGGCGGATCATGCGCCGCGGCGTCGCTCCCTCAGCCATACAAATCCATATTCGCCGGGCGGGCGATCTCGGCAGCGTTGCCGTCGCGCGGCGCAAAGCGCAACCCACGCACCAGCACGGCCGGCACGCCTTCCGCAGCCTGACCCATCACCAGCGTGGCTGCGCTGGCCACCATATCGGCCAGGCCGATCTCGGTGTGTTGCAGCTTGAAGCTGAACAGGTCTGCGCGCCCGCGCCAATCCTCAACGCCGGGCATGCCGGCCACGCCCACGGCCACGCCGATGGTGCCTAGGCGGTGGGGCCGGCCGTGGCTATCGGCGACGACCACGGGCATCGTCGCGCCCAGCGATTCGCGCAGACACTCGTATAGCTGGCGCGCAGTTGCATCTGGGTCGCTCGGCATGAGCAGCACGATGTCGGGGTCGTCGGCTGTGTTGGAGTGATCTATCGCGGCGTTGGCCGAGACGAAGCCAAGCGTGTGCCGCGTGATTAGCACGTTCGGCGCCATGCGCGAGATGCCCGCTGATTCGCGCAGGATCACCTCCACCAGGCGCGGGTCTTTGCGCGTCACCTCGGCGACCTCGACTGCGCGCGCGGATGGCGTCACATCGCGCAGGTTCAGGAATCGCCCTTCCGCCTTGGCCACGATCTTCGACGTGACCACCAGCACGTCGCCGTCGCGCGGCTGCATTGGCCGCAGCGCGTTCGTCAGGATGCTTGTCAAGTCATCGCCCGGCTGGATGATGGGAATGCCGGTAAGTGGAATGAGAGAGAGCACGGCCAGTGTTGGTTGTTGGTTGTTGGTTAACCAATAACCAACAACCAATTCTCGTCACACGTCACGCGTTGGTGATGCGAATGCCCGCACCTTTGACCTTGTTACGCTTGTTGATGTTGAGCAACACCACGGTCATGCCTTCGATCACAACGGCGTTGGCAAGCGGGCCAGCGTCCCAGGCCTTCATGCCAGTGTCGCGCACGAGCTGCAGGCCGATGTGTTTGGCGTCTTCGTCATCGCTGCACACCAGCACGTCGCAGTCAATCACCGCGTCCAGCTTCTTCAGGTGCGTGGCGGAGATGTTTTGAAACGCAGTCACCACCTTGGCCCGGTCACCCACGATGGCCTGCGCCTCCTGCGAGGCCGAGCCGCCGGGCGGCACGTGCACGCGCAGAAAGTCATTTGGGTTGATCGGCACGGTCACGTCCACGATGACCTTGCCATTCACAGCGGCCTTGACACCTTCGAGCGTGTCCTTGTGCGCCGCATACGGCACGCTCAGCACGATCACCTCGGCCTCCTGAGCCGCCGCTTCATTGTCTGCGCCCTTGATGTGGCCGTTGCCAAGTGCCAGGTTGAGCTCTTCCGCCACCCGCTGCGCCTTCTCGGCATCGCGCGAGCCAATCGTCACGTCGTGTCCCGCGTGCGCCCAGCGCATCGCCAACCCCGATCCTTCTTTGCCTGTGCCACCCAATACTGCGATCTTCATGCGGCGGATGATACCGCCGCGCCCATACATTCTGAGGTTTCTCCAACACGCCGCGCCTAGAATGCCCGAATCTTGACCCCGCCCCGCGTGTTCATCGTCGCGTCCTCTCCGGCGCTTCGCGCTGGCTTGCGCGCGCTGCTCTCGGACACCGATACGATCGTGGTGGGCGAGGTCAGCGTGCTGAATCGCGATCAGCCCGCAGCATTTGCGGATGTGGATGTGTTTCTATTGGCCGACCCGACTCAGATGCACGCGCTGGCCGCGGTGTTGACGCCTGATCGCAGCCAGTCGGTCGTCTTGATTGCCAATGATCGCGACGCGTTGCCAGCCCTGCGTGCCTTGGCAGTGCACAGCTGGGGCATCGCGCATGGCGACGCCAGTGCAGCAGAACTGATCGCGACGATTCGCGCCGTCAGCCAGGGGTTGGTCGTGTTGCCGGCGGCATTGGCTGCCGACGCCTTGACACCACAGCCACCCGCCAACGGCATCGCCGAGCCAGCCGAGCTGGAGCAGCCGTTGACGCCGCGCGAGGTCGAGGTGCTTGAGCGCGTCAGCCGCGGGTTGCCCAGCAAGCTCATCGCCCAGCAGCTTGAGGTGAGTGAGTCCACGATCAAGTTTCACCTGTCGTCTATTTACGCCAAGCTGGGCGTCTCCAGCCGCACCGAGGCCGTCAGCCGGGCCGCGCGGTTGGGGTTGATCACGCTGTGACCCCCGACCCTTAAAGAGGGGTTGGCGCTAGTCATCAAACAGCGGCGCGAGCAGGCTGTCCGTCGGCACGAAGTCGTCGGTCAGCACGACGCCATTGCCCATCTGCGCCGCGGCTTGCAGGTCGCGTTGTGACACCAGCCATTGATTGATGCTGCGTTCGCCATCGCCGCCGTCAAAGCCGCGCAACGCCGTGAGGTCTATCGGTCTGGGTGAAGCCAGGACGATGAACGTGTTGCGGATGGCGTTCTCCCAATTGCGATTGGTCGGCACGAGGTAGACGTGGGCAAACGTTTGACCCAGCGTGCGTAGCATGGCCGAGACGAACGGCAAGTCGCCGCCGTCAATCAGGTTGAGCATATAGATGCCGTCGTCGGTCATGTGCTGGCGCACCAGGTCGTTGAACTCGCGCGTGGTCAGGTGATACGGCACCGAAAAGTCGTTGAACGCATCGCCGACGACCAGGTTGTATCTGCGGGCCGGGTCGAGCGTGGCCAGGAACAGGCGCGCGTCCTGCGCGTGCGAGACGATCTTCGTGTCGGCCCTCACGCCCAGGCGTTCGCGTGCGACCTCGGTCACGGCTGGGTCAATCTCGGCCACCTCGATCGCTGAGCGCGGATGCACCGCCTCGATGTAACGCGGCAAGGTATAGCCGCCGCCGCCGATGAAGAACGCGTCAATCAGGTCGTATTCCTGCTCCATGTAGGCCAGCAGTTCTGCGCCGATCTTCTCGTAGCCATACAGCAACTTGCGCGGGTCGTCCAGGGCGCTGTAGCTGTGCACCAGCCGGTCGAGCGTGAGCACGCGATACACGTCGCCGTTGGCGCGCGTCTCATCGCGCACGCGGATGCAAAAGTAGTTTGTCTCGCGCAGGCACGGCCCGCCCAATGCGCTGCGCAACGGCCACGCCGCCAGACCAACGACGATGAGCAACGCGACAGCCCCGGCCAGCGCGGGCCGCCGCCAACCGCCCACCCATTGCCCGAACAGCAGGCCCATCGCGATCAGCACCGCGCCGACGCCCAGCAGGATGGCGCGCGTGCCGAACATGGACACGAGGACGTAGCCGGTGGCGAATGTGCCGGCGATGCTGCCGAGGGCCGAGGCGGCGTAGATGCGGCCGACGGTGCTGCCGCTGCGGCTCAGGTCATCCAGCGAGAGCTTGACCACGATGGGCGAGATCATGCCGAGCAGCACGCTGGGCAGCAGGAAGATGACGGTGATGTAGAGCAGCATGCGCAGGACGAGCGGCAGGCCTGGAATCTGCGGCATGCCGCCCGGCCCAAACAGCGCGACCGTCAGCAGCACGCTGAAACTGCCCATACCGGCGATGATGAAGATGCCGCCCAGCAAGCGACGCGAGGCTGCCCGGTCGGCCAGCTTGCCGCCGAAGAAGTTGCCGATGCTCATGCCGGCCAGGATCACGCCGATCACGCTCGTCCACGTGTAGAGCGACACGCCAACATACGGCGCGACCAGCCGGCCGGCCACCAGCTCGATCGTCATCACGCAGGCGTTGCTGATGAAGACGATGAGTGCGGGACGCCACAGGAGGTCGCGAGTCGAAGCAGAAATCATGAAGTGATGATACAAAGGTTCGCAATGAAGACGTTGCCGCGCTTTTCGCTCGCCTGCCTGTTGCTGCTTGTGATGTTCACACCTGCGCCAGTGCTGTCTGAAGTGGACGCCAGTCAGTGCGGCGCAACGCATTGTGCATATCTGCCCGCCGCGCCCAAGAGTGACCTAATCGGCATCTCGGAAGCAAAAGTCGGGCTGGCCGATAAATTCATCTGGGCGGCGCAAGGCATGATCTTCAATGCCTCCGATAAACCCATCTACAACGCGAGCATTGAGTTGCAGATTAGAGACTTGAACAGTCAAGTTATCATCACGCGTGTGGTGACTACTGGCCTCGTTGGCACTTTGCCCGGTCAAGCAAATCCGTTTCACTTCCAAGCGGCCTCTCCAAATCTCCCTTGGCAGTCAGCAGAAGCAAAAGTAAAAGACTTCTCCACCACATACACGAGCACACTCCAGAATTTAGAGGTGGTGTCATACGTGGCCAGACTGTGGGATTGCCAAGACATATGCGTGGGCTACCTGGATGTGCGCGTAAAGAACCCTTACGCTTTGCCGGTGAGAAATGCCAGGTTGCTGGTTTGGACATCTGACTCGTTTTGTGAATCAAGTTCTGGTGTGCTTATTACGCCTACATTGGGAGCCGGAGAGGGCACGACTGCGACATGGGAATTCTGTCGGGTCGTGCCGGTTCGCTACCCCACCAGCGACCTCTACATCGTCGCCCAGGGCGAAGTAGCGCCATGAACAGTGATGTCTACTGGGCCAGCGCGGCATACTCCATCACTGTGTAACTAGCTACCTGACACTTTTACGAAGACTGCAAAGTAAGCCGCAAGGTGTCTTTATTTCTTGCTTTAGTGCACGCCGTCATTCCGAGTTCAGGATGGCCGCAGGCCAGACGACGCGGCAGAAACGGTAGGGCGCGCTCTCCGTAGCGCGCCGTCGTCGGGTTACCAGGGTCGCTACGGACTTGTGCCCCGCATGGGGTAGAGCGACCCCTACGGCCGAAGGCATGTTTCTGAGCAGCGGCGCGAGGAATCCCACAAGATGTGGCAAACGAATGCAACAATCGGCGGGCCGATGCATATCTTGGTTGATCATGGCTGTTGGGATTCCTTGTATCTTGAAGGGGTAGCATCGGAAGGTGCTGCGGAAGCACGGGGAGAGACGAACCCGAGGGATTCCAGAGGCAAGAAGCCTGATGGCGAGATCAGGTCGCTCTCCCCGATAGGGAT
>Ga0224722_1000277_pt1 | contig 29814 bp, 27 predicted proteins | sample Balambano_FR1_Me_FD_161646 | JGI IMG/M metagenome (GOLD analysis project Ga0224722, IMG submission 161646) | Freshwater sediment microbial communities from Lake Towuti, South Sulawesi, Indonesia - Balambano_FR1_MetaG | ecosystem: Environmental > Aquatic > Freshwater > Lake > Sediment | place... | reverse complement strand
CCCCAACCCTGATCAGTCGCCGCGATCTTTCCAACAACGCCTCAGCCCGGAGATGGGAAGCGCAAGGCTCACCTTTTTTCTGGAGGGGGTGTGGGGGACGCAGCCTGTTTTGCATCTCAGAACACGAGACAAGCTTTGTCTGTTCTGGGATGCAAAAACTCCACTGCGGGGGGTTTGGGGAGCTGCCCCCCAAGCCGAAAACCTAGATTTTTACAAAGCTTGAGCCGTCCCAAGATTTGTGCGTACAGGGTGGTAAGGGTTGCGAGAGAAATTATGGGGAATGATCCACGTTAGGATTTAAGGATTCTCCTGCCGCAACGGTTCGAAGTATGGCTCAATCCCGGTTACAAAAATTGGGGGCGTATCTGCGTCCTCATTGGCGTGGTGCAGCGTTAGGAATTCTGGCGTTGTTTATTGTCAACCTATTGGGAATGTATATTCCGCTGCTGATCCGCGATGGGATTGACAAACTCCAGGTCACGTTCAGCTTTAACCAGGTGATGTATTACGTGGTGCTGGTGTTGGTGCTGGCATCAGTGATGTGGGTGGTGCGCATGGTGTCCCGAATTGCCCTGTTTGGCGTGGGGCGGCAGGTGGAATTTGACTTGAAGCAGAAGATTTTTAAGCATTTGCTGTCTTTAGAACCATCGTATTTTGCGATCAATACGGTTGGAGATTTGATTAACCGAGCCACCAGCGATGTGGATAATATTCGGCGGTTGCTGGGCTTTGCGGTGCTGAGTCTGGCCAATATGTTGTTTGCCTATGGGTTAACCTTACCCGTGATGCTGGCGATCGACTGGAAACTCAGCCTGTTGTCGTTGTCTGTCTACCCGGTGATGTTTGTGGTGGTGGTATTGTCCAGCGATCGGCTGCGGCAAGAACAGCAGTTGGTACAGGAAGAATTGTCCAACCTGAGTGAGTTGATTCAGGAAGATATGAGCGGCATGGCCTTGGTCAAAATCTACGCCCAGGAAGACAACGAACGTCGTGCCTTTGCTGAACTGAACGATCATCTCCTGGAGGCTAACCTGACTCTGGCCAAAACGCGCAATATTCTGTTCTCGCTGCTGCGGGGGTTGGCCAGCATTAGTTTGTTGATTGTGCTGTGGTTTGGGGTGCGATCGATCAACAGTGGTGAAATTTCGGTGGGCGATTTTGTGGCGTTGCTGCTGTTTGTGGAACGGTTAGTGTTTCCCACGGCTTTGCTGGGTTTCACGATTACAGCCTATCAACGGGGCGAGGTGAGTATCGATCGCATTGAAACTATTCTCACGGTGGAACCCAAAATCATGGACAGAGGGAATGCGATTGCGTTGCCCCGATCGCAAGTACAGGGTGCTTTGGAAGCACAAAATCTCACCTTTGCTTACCCCGTATTTTCCAGTGCCCACCCCGTTCCCCCCGCGCTCGATCAAGTCAACTTTCGGATTGAACCACAAGAAACCGTGGCGATCGTGGGGCCGATCGGCTCAGGCAAATCCACTTTGGCCAATGCTTTGCCGCGTTTGCTCGAAATTGCCTCGAACCAGATTTTTCTAGATGGGTACGATATTACCAACATCCGACTCTACGACTTACGCGGTGCGATCGCCTACGTTCCCCAGGAAAGCTTTTTGTTCAGCACGTCCATTCGCAACAACATTCGCTACGGAAATCCCCATGCCGACGATGATCTAGTGATTGAATCGGCCCGGCAGGCTCAGATCCACAATGAAATCTTGAACTTCCCGCAGCAATACGACACGCTGGTAGGCGAACGGGGGATTACGCTATCCGGTGGGCAACGGCAACGAACCGCCTTGGCGCGTGCCCTCCTGGTAGATGCCCCTATCTTGATTCTGGATGATGCCCTTTCCAGTGTGGATAACGAAACCGCCACTCGGATTCTGAAAAACCTCTCTGAGGGAACAAACCGCAAAACCGTATTGTTTATCTCGCATCAACTCCCAGCAGCAGCTAATGCCGCCGATCGCATTTTGGTGATGGATCAAGGCAAAATTGTCCAATCAGGCTCCCATGAAATGCTGATTACTCAAGCCGGACTTTATCAGGACTTATGGGAACAACACCGTTTTGAAGAAGCATTACAGTAACTTACGACTGCGCCTGGACTGAAGCAGTCATTTGGCCAAACAAATTTTGCAACTCTGTTTTAGTTACAGTTTGGTTACACTCAGTCGATCGCTGCTGATTGCTCCGCTCATATGCCAGTATCACAACGGCTATAACACTTGCAATAATTCAGTAGCAGGTTTTGCACACATCAAATCGAGGATGGGTAGGAGTTGATAAGTGAGTGGTTCTCCTGGCCACAGGTAGACAAATAAATATTGCAGATTGAAGCCCAAACCTAAATTGGCTTGACCTCATTCTACTCAGTTGGTTGAAACGGCTTCACCGTGCCACCGAGGTTCTCCGTAATCGCTGTTGTATTAGCTACCATCATTTTGCTGTAGCTATCGGCATTGCTGTCGGGAGCACCGATCGAGTCAGAATAGAGTTTTTGCGGTGCGAGTTTCACCCCAGCCGAGTTTGCCACTGTCTCAATGAGCGTGGGATTAATCGTGGTTTCCCCAAAAATGGCCGGGGTGTCTGTGGCTTTAATCGCTTCCACCAGTTGTTTCACTGTTTGGGCACTGGGCTGCTCCTCGGTGCTGATGCCAATTAAGGTTCCAGCAACAGTCAAGCCATAGGCACGGGCGTAGTACTGGAAGGCATCGTGAGTGGTCACGAGTTGGCGTTGGTTGGCGGGAATGGTTTGGATTTGTTGCGTAATCCATTGATCTAGTTGTTTGAGTTCGGTGATCAGTTTGGCGGCATTTTGAGTAAACGTTTCCTTATCTTCCGGCGAAAGTTCAATCAGTTCATCGCGGATGCGGTTCACCATGACGATCGCGTTTTCCACATCCCCCCAAACGTGTGGATCAGGCACCCGTCCAGTATCTGCTTCATCCAGTTCTAAAGGTTGTATCCCTTCCCCGACAGCCACTTTCTTCGCCTGCTTGGCACTCGATTCCAGCAATCGAATTAAGCCCGCTTCCAAGTTATAGCCGTTATACAAAATCAAATCCGACTGCTCGAAGGCGCGTGTGTCTTCAGGGGTTGGCTCATAAACATGAGGGTCATCTCCAGCTTGTAAAATGCTGATGTGATCGATTTCATCACCACCAATGTCTTCTGTCCAATCGGCAATAATGGTGTTCGTAGACACAACTTTTGGGTTAGCAACTTCAGCAGTTTGTTCAGAATTATTTTGGGTACAACCCATCAATCCAGATAGTAGAAGAATGCTAGTCAATACTATTTTTTGAATTGTTTGAGTCATTGGATGTTGAGCGATTTGATCGTTAGAGTAAGCCGAGCGAAGTCATGATGGATATTTTCGCTGCCGCCATGAACCCGCAACACGCAATCGTCTCTAGTTTGGGTGCCTTGCCTGCGGATAGTGTGGGTTTCCCCTAGAATAGACGGTTCATCGTAGCAAGCGGTAATTTGCTGGCCGACTTCCGCTCCAACTTGCATGCCGAATCGCAAGGACGGTTGCAAGCGGTGCGGTTGTATGAAATGACCAGCGATCCCGGTGTACGCGATACCCTCAGCTTCATGGCCAGTGAAACAGCCAAGAAGTAGCACATTTCACTGACTGAAGGGGTGGCGATCGGTTCTGTAGACGTTCGACCACCCCTTCTCTAGGCGTCCAACGTCTATCTATGTGGGGAGTACTCCACATTTTTTCTATTCGATAATCTTCATAGGCAGTTTCATTATTCTTTCATTTTTTTTGCGTTACGCTAGCAGTATACTTTCATTATTCTTTCACTTTTTGCGATTGCGCCCTGCATAACCCCTCGATGAGGATGACTGGAGATTGTTATGACTGCTTTGAATCCTGACTTACCGTTAGATTCCTTTGGCGCGTTTTCCGTGTCAGGCATGCAACCATTGACGCAAGCGATCGTCCATCCACGGGTAACGGTGAAGAACTTGACAGTCCATTACCGGATGGTGCAAGCATTGAAGAATGTTAGTTTGACGATTCAACCGGGCCGCTTAACGGGAATTATTGGCCCGAATGGTGCGGGTAAAAGTACTTTGGTGAAAGCCATGTTGGGGCTAGTGCCCGTGACGCAAGGAGAAGCCCTTTACGGCGATCGCCCCCTAGCAGATCAGTTAGATCAGGTAGCCTATGTACCACAACGATCGCAGATCGACTGGACCTACCCAGCAACCGTGTGGGATGTCGTGATGATGGGCAGAGTGCGGAAATCTGGTTGGTTTCGGCGTTTTTCCAATGTCAGTCGGCAAATTGCAGCGGATGCCCTGGAACGAGTCGGCATGGCGGAGTTTCGCGATCGTCCCATTGGGCAGCTCTCCGGTGGGCAACAACAGCGGGTTTTTCTAGCGCGGGCACTGGCAGAGGAAGCCGATGTGTTTTGCCTGGATGAACCGCTCACAGGCATTGACCAGAAAACCGAAGCCGTCATTTTCAACATTTTGGTTGAACTCACCAAAGTAGACAAAACGGTGATTGTGGTGAACCACGACCTGGGTGAAGCCATTACCCACTTTGATGATCTGATTCTGCTGAACCGGGAACTGATTGCTTACGGCGATCGGCAAAGCGTTCTTCGTCCCGAAAATATGCATCGGGGCTACGGTGGGATGGTGAATTTCTTTTCCCCAATGGCGGCCTGCAGCAGAGCGTAACGCAACTGGAAGTAAACTATTCACTACTTTCACTGCGAATCAGTTGAGCATAAGCTGCATCGGCTTGATATAGCTCGACGTGAGTGCCTCGTTCGACAACTGCCCCCTGATCGAACACAATAATTTCGTCACAGTCCCGAATCGTACTCAACCGATGCGCCACGATGATGCAGGTGCAGCCACGCCGCCGCAAGTTGCGATTGATAATTTTCTCTGTTTCGGTGTCCAGCGCACTGGTGGCTTCGTCCATCACCAGAATTGATGGGTTATGCACGAGGGCACGAGCGATTTCTAAACGTTGTCGTTGACCGCCGCTCAGGTTTGCCCCCCCTTCAATCAGTTCGGCATCGTAGGCTTTGGGCAGTGAGAGGATGACATCATGAATGGCCGCATCCCGACAAGCTTCAATCAAGTGCCGATCGCGCACTGTGCCATCCCAGAGAGTTAAGTTTTCGCGAATTGTTCCGGCAAACAAGAGGAGATCTTGTTCAACCAAAGCGATCGAGTTAGTCAGAACGCGGCGCGGAATTTGAGTCAGGGGTTGCCGATCCAGCAGAATCTCGCCCGCCCAGGGTTGATACAGTCCTGTAATTAACTTAACGATCGTGGATTTGCCAGAGCCACTTCCACCCACCAGAGCTACCCGCTGGCCTGGTTGAATCACTAGATTGAAGTCTTCAATGAGCGGGGGATTGATTGATGAGTAACCAAAGGTAATATTCTTTAACTCGATATAGCCCTGCAATCGAAAATGAGTTGAACTGATCAAAGAGATTTGAGCAGAAGTTACTTCTGAGCGATGAGAAGATTTTCCGATGAAGCTACGATCGACTTCCAAATGAGGATCAGTTTCATTACTTAAAACATCTTCTAATCGACTCAGATCACCCTCTAATTCTTGTAAGGTGCTGCCCAAATTCACGAGTCGTCGAACGGGTTCTAAAAAACTTTGCATCAAGCTTTGAAAGGCAACGAGCATCCCAACGCTGAGGTTGCCATCCATCACCCGAAATCCGCCCACCACTAGTAATAAAACGGCAACCAATTGGGACAGCAGAATTGGCAATGCACTCAAGGTTTGATTTTGCAATCCCAGTTCTAGTTGAGAGTTGAGGGCTTTGGTGTAGTAACCGGCCCAACGCGCAAAAAAGTCTGATTCTAATGCCGAAGATTTCAATGTTTCAATACTTTGTAAGCCAGAAATAGCTACACCAGCGGCCTTTCCGTTCTCCATCCCCAGACGAATGTTGGCATCGGCTCGCTGCCGCGACACCCATTGCAACGCCACCAGATTCATCCCGGCAAACACCATACCGATCGCCGTCAACAGTTTGTCGTATTGCAACATGACCAGGGCATAAAACAGCATCATGATGACATCGATGACCGTGGTCGCTAAGCGTCCAGATAAAACATCGGCAACTTTATCATTGAGCACAGTGCGATTGGCAATTTCTCCCGCATAGCGCTGGGCGTAGTAGCCGATCGGAAGTCGCAAAATATGCCACAAAAATTGACTCGACATCGTGACAGCTAACTTGATGCGCAAACGGCGCAAATGGCGCAATTGTACCCAGGCCAACAGCCCTTTCAGCACGGCCGCCATCAACATGCCCAACACCAGGGGACGCAACCAATCAGCCTGTCCTTGCACCAGAATGTTATCCACAAAAACCTGCGTAAAGACGGGAATCGCAATCCCTGGCACCACCAAAAATAGCCCTGCCAGCAAACAATACACAACGGCTTTCACGGAACCACGCAAACGATCGCCCAACGCCCGCATCATCCGCGGTTTCTTTCCTCCTTTCCGAAAGTCAGCACCGGGTTCCATGACCAGCACAACGCCCGTATATGCTTCGTCAAATTCCTGCAACGTAACGGTTCTGGGGCCAGTTGCCGGATCATTCAGATAAACCCGATCGCGCACCCACCCTTCTACCACCAAAAAATGATTGAAATTCCAAAACACAATGTAAGGGCAGCGCAATTGTTGTAAGGCACTCAACCCTTTTTTGAATCCTTTTGCCGTTAGACCATATCGTTTAGCTGCTTTAACGATATTTACGGCTGTGCTGCCATCGCGCGAAACGCCACAATCTTGGCGCAGTGTTGCTAACGGCACAATTTTTCCGTAGTAACTCAGCACAATTCCTAAAGCCGCAGCGCCACATTCTACCGCTTCCATTTGTAAAACGGTTGGGGTTCTCACACGATTGCCAAACCAGGTGCGCATTTGAGTTAGCGATCGATGAACGCGTGAGTCTAATGTTTGGAGCAACTGAACACCACTTAACATTAGTTTATGTTCGTTAACGACCTGAGAATGGGCAAGACAAACGTGATTGGGGCTTGCTGCTCGATCGTAACGCGCACAGAGGCCGTAGTCCCCGGAGAAAGTTGAATCTCAGGGCCTCTAGAAGAGGACCATTGATAGCCCGTGTAGGTCGTTGGGTCGGCATTGAGCGTGGCCATTACTTCGACCTGCCCGCCCGGAAAGGTAAGGCTATTTGCCACTTCTGCATTTCCCACCGCAGTGGATAACCGTTGTTGGCTTACGGGAAAGGGAGAGATTGATTGCACCTTGCCCAGAATGCCGCCAAATCGCTCTCGTTTGATTGTGTCAGGAGTAATTTGCAGTGGCATTCCCGGCTGAATGCGCTTGCCATCCTGAATGGGGAAATAAATGAGCGTCACCAGTTGCGCCGAGTTTGCGGTAGTTTCGACCACGCCCAAGCGCGTTCCCGCACTCAACACGTGTCCCGCTCTGGCACTTAGTTCTATGATGCGGCCAGTGTGACTGCTAATAATTCGACTGTTGTCGTTGAGTTGCACATTGAGTTGAGCAATTCGTTGTTTGACATCTTGGATTTGATTATTACGGGTATTCCTTGCTTCTAGCGATCGCTGCGTCAAAACCTTCTCCTGACTTTGAAGATCTTGAAGTTGCGTTTGGATTTCAGCAATTTCGCTCATTGCAGTGCGGTACTCGGTTTCGATCGCGACTTCTTTACTGCGTAATTCTTGAATTTGCGCCTCTAAGTTGGCAATTTGTTGAGCATTTTCCTGGAAGGTTTGAGTTGCTTCTAAGACTCGATCGGCGGGGATAGCTCCTTCAATTTGTAATTGAAGGCGGTTATCCATTTGCTGTTTCAGACTGGGTGCAAGAGATCGTTTATCTTGAAGCGTTGTCTGCAAAGCTTGTCGTTGCTTTTGAGTTGTGATTAAATCATTAGCTTTTAAGGCAGGGCTGAGTGCTCGCTTATCTGCTAGACGTTGTGCAAGCGCCTGTCGCTTGTCGCGTAAGACTTGCAAATTAATCCCTACTTGCTGACGATTAAGCTGATTAAGTTGTTGGTTTTGCTGCTCTAAATTACGGAGTTTGAGCGTTTGCTGTTGCAACTCTTTCCGTAAATCTGCTCGCTCGATGAAACCAATGACTTGCCCTTGCTGCACCCGATCGCCCATTTTCACCGTCAATGCTTGCAACTGGCCTGCGACGGGCACCTGTAGGTCTACTGTGCGATCGGGATAGAGCAACACGCCTTTCCCAGTCACGGTGATCGGGATTCTCCCCCAAATGCTCCAGCTTACTGTGGCTATCACCAGTGATCCCAGCGTTGCCAGCACCACCCAATCTCTCGGAGCAACCACTTGCATCAACTGATCCAGGCGTTCTGGAGACGATAGGTGCGCCAATGACTCCTGCCGAAAAATTTTGTGCTTGTGATTTAGCATCCTCCATACCCCTTTAATGAGTCCCGCGCACCCGTCTTAGCAACCAATCAAACCGTACACCTGCTAGAGAAACATGTTCCAGCGTATTAATATCTAACTCGTCCTCGTATTCCATGGCTGCATCTAGAGGTTGGTCTTTGTCGTAGCTGCGTTTGCCATAACCGTACCGTGTTAGGCGATCGTCCAAGCGATTGGCCAGAACCACAGCGATCGCTCGATAAAACCGGGCCGCGAAGCGATCGTCTTGTTGCAACTTTGTGCCTAATTGTGCCCGTGGGAGCGCCAACACCAAACAACTCTCCACTGTGCTGACCGTGGCGGAAGCGGCCTGCGCATCTACAAAAGACATTTCTCCTAAAATTTCTCCCGTGGCAAGTCGCGCAATTTCTTTACTCATGTGGGCACCATTGACGACAGCGGAAACCGAAACAGCAAGCGTCCCTTCCAACAAAATGTAGATGGCATCCAGGGTTTTCCCTTCTTCGATCAACAGTTTTCTAGCAGGAAGTTGGTGCGGAATACCCACTCTCACCATCCACTCCAAATCGCTGTCGTAGAGTTCGGCAAAGACTAATAACGCTTTTCTTAAGGGTTGTTCTGCAATGGTTTGTCCCCGCACCAGTAAATGTGAAATCCCCCGTAGATGGTTGGAGAGAAAGACGGAAATTGTTTGATAAAACCGCGCTGCAAATCCCGCATCCTGTCGCAGCTTGGAGGTTAATTGCTGGTGTGATAGTTGGAGTACCTGGACAGGCGCGATCGCGATTGTGCTGGTCACGGGTGGGTTGGCATTGATAAACGGGAGTATCCCGATTTCTTCACCCACCTGAATTTGGGCCACGGCTTGGTCCACTCCGTCTGGGCAGGCGACGACGGTTGCAAGCTTTCCACTGACAACCCAGTAGATCTCATGGATTGTTTGCCCTGCCTGCACCAGTGCGGTTTGGGCCGCAATCTCCTGCAGGCGACCTGATGCTGTCAACCAATCCAGATCTCCCTGATTCAGCGCTCCTATGGGAAGACACAACTTTTCCATGATGGGTAAGAGCGAAATAAGACTCAATATACTGTATGACTCAGATTTCCTCTCACAAGCAGATTTATTCTGTAACTGAACTTAAGAGAGCGATCGCCACTGCATCATCCTCGGTTTCTCGCAAATAACCTGGTGCATCGGCAAACAATACTTCTAACACATCTCCTTCCAGATCGAACCAGACCTTCACCCGTTGGCTCATAATTGCAATTCTTCTTTGATCGCCCCTTGCAAGTCCGCGATCGCCGCATCTGCTCTCCCAAATCAATCGTAGCGAGACTTTTCTTAAATCCCACTTCAAGGAGCAAGATTGAGCTTTCTACACAATTGTCACGAAAGTATGACGTGAAAAGAGGGTGCGATCGCTTCGATGTCCACCTAAATCAATACACTTTACCCACTCTTGAAAATTTTTTAGAAAAAATGAACCTTTCATTTTATTTTGCGTTAGCTCTCCAGACCAATTGGGAATTCTGGAGAAAGTAGAGGTATTGCTTAGAAAAGACTTCGATAAATATTATGAAACTCTAACAGAATATGCACGAAAAATTGCCTACATTTTTTAATCCAGGGCAATGTCGGAACGAATCTGAGGTCGAGAGCAAGTTTATTGTTCATTACCTCCTTCCAGCGTTAGGATATTCACCTCAAAGTTGGAACCAAGAGATTACTTTTGGTAAATTCCGACTTGATTTCCTAGCTGTCACTGCGAACTTACTCAATCAACAACATCAGCTTCGATTGATTCTAGAGGCTAAACATCCTAAGCAGAATCTGGATAGGCATGTTAGAAAACTTCGTAATTATCTCATTAGTCTTGACGTACGATATGGGCTTCTAACTAATGGAAAACAACTAAGAGTTTATGAACAAGAGAATGAGAATCTGAATCTCATCCTTCAATTTCCATGTTCTGAAACTCCTATTTATATTGAAGCAATTAAGGGTTTAGTTGGTAAAGATAAACTTTATACCTCGAGTCAGTTCACTAGTACTTCTAATCCTTCTAGGACTACTAATTCAAAAGTATTCACGCTACTTCGATTTACATCTAAGACAGAGGAAACTATGAAAGTAATTGCGGTATATCACAACAAAGGTGGAGTTGGTAAAACTACAACCGTAGTAAACCTTGCTGCCGCATTAAGTAAGAAAGGTAAAAGAATTTTAGTAATTGACCTGGACAGCCAAGCCAATACAACTTTTGCTTCTGGATTAATTAAGTTTCATGATGAAACAAGTGATACTATTAAAGGCTCATATATCTTTCATGTACTGAAGGAAAGAGATAAATATCCAATTCTTGAAGTTGTTCGAAAGTCGTGTTTTACATCTCCAGAGTTTGATGTAATTCCCAGCCATATTGATTTGATGGAACATGAGCAGGAGTTTATTCAAACTGAACAAGCTCGTACAAGAATGGTTAAGAAGCTGCAATCTGTAAAGGATTTATATGATATTGTTCTGATTGACACACCTCCATCGCTTAACGTCTATGCAAGAATCGCTTTAATTGCAGCCGATTATTTAATTATTCCTTCAGACTTGAGGCCATTCGCTAATGAAGGTTTAAGAAATGTTCGCAACTTTGTAGAAGATATAAATACCTTTAGAGAGGATATGGGAAGGGAAGAATTGAAGGTTTTGGGGGTTTTGCCAACTAAACTGTCAACAAATCCAAAATTTGTGCAATATACGTTACCTAAGATGGAGGAAACGATATCCAGTCGTTATGGGTTTCCTCTGTTGAAATCAAGGATCTTCGAGCGCCAAGATGTATCAAAAGCGGTTGAGCGATTTGTAGAGATTGGTGATTTGGATATTCCAGATCCATGTTCCGTTTTGGACCATAAACCTGATTCCCAAGCAGCAGCAGAATTTGAGCAGCTATCGACTGAAATTTTAAACTTAATCAGTGAATAAGCGAGAGTCCTTTGTATGACCTTACTCACCTCAATTGTTGACCTTGACTGCATTCAGGTGAATTTCGGTAAAGGAGGCTTTGATCCTAAGAGTAAAGCTGCTGAAATTGAGGCATTAGCTTATTCGATTTCAGAGCTAGAAGGTTTGGTAAGAATTCCAGTCGTTAAATCTCTTGGAATTGATCAATATGAACTAATTGATGGATACCTAGAATACTGTTCCTATCTCGAAGCAAGAAGGCTAAATTCAGATTTACCCAATAGAATTACAGTTTTTGTTATGAAGTCTAGTAATGAGAAAGAAATATCTAAGCAACTAGATATTAATCGCCAAGTTGCACAGGTAGTTCTTCCTTCTACTTCAGAGAAAGGTACAGATGGTATCTTAGCTTTAAGAGTAGGCACTTTAGAGTCAAAGTTAAGTGAAGGGTTTCATCACATCGAATTAAAATTTGAAGCCATCAAAGCTGAATCACTTTTGATAAAAGATGAACTATTAGCTTTAGTTGACTCTAAGTTGCCTCGGCTCTTGCCGCCACTTGAGGCATTTAATCGAATATTAGAAGAGCCAGTTAGACAGAAAGTTCACAAAAAAATTGCTGACTTAAGAAATAAAAAGTTAGCTAATAGAATTGTTGACTCCCTTCAGCAGTATAGGAAAAATGGGCACGAGTTTACAAGTTTTGAAGATGTTCTCAATTGTTTAGATAAGGGAACTCTATCCTCTCAAAAGATGTTAGAGCTTATCGATAGGTGGCAAGATTAAGCAGCGAGAGAACGATCGCGCACCACTCAAAGTTGGATGTTAGAGAACGAAGACGAACCTGCTGAAGCGTGGCTTTTAGCATCTGACAGCATCTGCTGTAGGCTGGTCAATAAAGTCGATGGATTCACGCATTCCCCTATTGGCTCCCATCCGTAACACTGAACAGGCTTTCTGTCATCGTACAATTTTCTTGATGAAGAAACTTTAAGCTAATCCAAAAAATTAGCGAGATTTTCTGCATCTGGCAAAACTGGATTGTAATTTATGGGTTAACATTTGCCTGCAAATTTACATCCATGGAGGAATCAATGGCACGCTCATCTTCCAAAAACTTTCTTCAAGTTTTGTTTGATTTCTCCTTTACGGAATTTATCACGCCTCGGATTGTAGGAGTCATCTACGCGATCGTCGTTGTGCTACTAACATTGGCTTGCCTTGGCGTTGTGTTCTCATCCCTGACCCGGGGAATTGGGCCACTCATTGGGGCGCTAATTTTTGCTCCATTGATTTTCTTTTTATATGTCTTGTTCTTCCGCATCGTTTTAGAGTCGATGGTTGCTGCCATGTACACGGCCAACAACACCGCTCAAATTGCAGAAAACACAAGACGCAGATACCAGAGCGACAACGACGTTTGAATGCCCTCACAATTATGATTGAGCTTTACTACTGGCCCACACCCAACGGGCATAAAATCACCATTTTCTTGGAAGAAGCGGGACTGGAGTACGAAATTCATTCCATCAACATTGCCATCGGGGATCAGTTCAAACCGGATTTCCTCAAGATTGCGCCGAATAACCGGATGCCTGCCATCATCGATCGCGCCCCTGCGGATGGTGGTGAGCCAATTTCCGTGTTCGAATCGGGAGCGATTTTGCTGTACCTGGCGGAGAAGACCGGAAAATTTTTACCAACCAACCTACGCGATCGCCAGCGGGTGTTGGAATGGCTATTTTGGCAGATGGGCGGACTCGGACCCATGGCCGGACAGAATCACCACTTCACCCAGTACGCACCGGAAAAAATTCCCTATGCCATCGATCGTTATGTGAAGGAAACCAATCGACTATATGGCGTGTTGAATCGGCAACTGGCTGGAAAAGACTACATCGCAGGAGAGTATTCCATCGCCGACATGGCCTGTTACCCGTGGATTGTGCCCTACGAGCGACAACAGCAGAACCTGGAAGACTTTCCCGATCTCAAGCGCTGGTTTGAAGCCATGCGCGATCGCCCTGCTGTGGTGCAGGCGTATGAGCAGGGCAAAGCTTTGAGCCGCGATCGGCCTACCGTAACAGATGAGAGTCGCAAAATTTTGTTTGGTCAGACGGCTGCCTCAATCCAGGAGAAGGTGTAAGGAATAGGAACTAAGAACCGCACACTGAAATGACTTTAGTTACAATCTGGCAAGATCTATTGCAGATTCAATCTATCCAGATTCACGACAACTTTTTTGAATTAGGTGGACACTCCTTATTAGCAACTCAAATGACCTTCCATGTGCATGCTGCTTTAGAGCTGGAACTGCCTTTGAAATATGTCTTTGAAGCTCCCGCGATCGCGCCACATCAGTCATCTTTTCAAGGTTGTAGCAAAGGGGATGAGGTGTAATCGCATTGACCAGAAAGTTTAGGCCCAAGTATCGTCCGAAGAGCCGAGTCTGGAAAGCTTTCTGGCTCGCCTTTCGATCGAGTGGTTCCGGCGAGCGTTACCTTTCGGCTGAGCGCTCAAGTCGAAGCTGGCCAGCTTGCTGGGGACGGCGATAGCAGGAAGTTTGTTGTTAACAACAGCCTCTAGCACCTGATCGACCTATTGCCTTTATGAAGAAAACGAGCGGCAATTGCAAACTGCGGTAGCCTGAATAGTCGTTAAGCGTCTCTGCGAGGTTTGCCATGTTCAAGTTTTCCTCCCACCGGTTCAGAGTTGGGTTAGTTGGGGTGCTGGTACTGTTGTTGGCGACTCCGGCTAGCGCTCACCACCCCTTGGATGGGCAAGTGCCGGCCAATGCACTGCAAGGGTTTTTGTCTGGTTTAGCGCATCCGGTGATTGGCCTTGATCATCTGGCCTTTGTTGTAGCAGCGGGGTTGTTAGCCGCCACCAAACGCCATGGAATTTGGATTCCGATCGGGTTTGTGCTGGCGGCTTTAGGTGGAACGGGCTTGCATCTCATGGGCTTGGATCTCCCGGCAAGCGAATTCATGACAGCCGGATCGGTGTTGGGGTTTGGCATCTTGCTGGCACTCCCGCAAAGTCCAAACTTAGCGGTGATGATTGGATTGGCCGCATTGGCAGGCATTTTTCATGGGTATGCCTACGGTGAATCGATCGTGGGTGCAGAAATGAATCCCCTCATCGCTTATCTCGCTGGATTTAGCGTAATTCAACTGGCGATCGCGGTGCTGGCTGCCAAAGTTGGGCAACTGACCATGCGTCTGCTCGATCGCACCCCGCAAATATTGCGACAGGCTGGCCTCGTGATTAGTGGGTTGGGTGCGGCTTTTATGCTGTCCCGTCTTGGCTTATGATGAATTGCCTGTAAGCTATTTACCCTTGCGATCGCTTTATGACTCAGTATCAAATTACGTTGCTACCCGGTGATGGAATCGGCCCCGAAATTATGGCCGTGGCCGTGGATGTGCTGAAGGTCATCGGGCAACAATTTGATCTGCACTTCGAGTTTCAGGAAGCATTGCTGGGGGGAGTGGCGATCGAGGCTACGGGGGAACCCCTACCTGCTGCGACGGTGGAAACTTGTAAAGCCAGTGATGCGGTCTTGCTGGCCGCGATCGGGGCCCCCCAGTATGACAATTTGCCCCGGCAGCAACGCCCCGAAACGGGATTGTTGGGAATTCGAGCGGCCTTGGGATTGTTTGCCAATCTACGTCCAGCCAAAATTATTCCCCAGTTGATTGATGCGTCCAGCCTCAAGCGCGAAATCGTAGAAGGGGTAGACATCATGGTGGTGCGGGAGTTGACGGGTGGTATTTACTTTGGCCAGCCCAAGGGCATTTTTGCCACCGAGTCGGGCGAGAAGCGGGGCGTGAATACAATGGCCTACACCGAAATGGAAATCGATCGCATTGGCCGGTTGGCCTTTGAAACGGCCCGCAAGCGGCGCAACCAATTGTGTTCCGTGGATAAGGCCAATGTGCTGGATGTATCGCAGTTGTGGCGCGATCGCCTGATTGCCCTCTCTGCCGACTACCCCGATGTGGAATTGTCCCACATGTACGTAGACAATGCGGCGATGCAACTAGTGCGGAATCCCCGCCAATTTGACACGATCGTTACAGGTAATTTGTTCGGCGATATTTTGTCGGACGAAGCCGCGATGCTAACCGGCAGTATCGGTATGTTGCCTTCCGCCAGCGTGGGTGCTGCTAATCCCGGTCTGTTTGAACCCGTCCATGGTTCTGCGCCGGACATCGCCGGACAGGACAAAGCCAACCCAATCGCTCAGGTGTTGAGCGTCGCCATGATGTTGAAATATGGGCTGAACCAACCTGCCGCTGCCGATCGCATCGAACGAGCCGTAATGCAAGTCCTGGATCAAGGTAAACGCACGGGCGATATCATGTCCGCTGGGATGACGGCGGTCGGTTGTCGAGCAATGGGCACTGCGATCGTGCAAGCATTAAGCGCATAATCAACCAATCCCTTTTCAACGCCATGCCCCAGGAAATCATCGAAATTCTGTCCGCTGAAGCCGTGCGCCGCACCGTCACCCGTCTGGCCTCTGAAGTGATCGAGCGATCGGGCGATTTATCCAAGCTGGTGCTGTTAGGCATTTACACCCGTGGCGTGCCCCTGGCGCAGATGCTTGCCAAACAGATTGAAGCCCTGGAACAGGTGAGTGTGCCGCTAGGCGCGATTGATATTACCTTTTACCGAGACGACCTGGACACGATCGGCATCCGCACCCCCAACAAAACCGAAATTCCCTTTGATCTGTCTGACAAAACTGTGGTGCTGGTGGATGATGTGATCTTTAAAGGACGTACTATCCGCGCGGCTCTGGAAGCTGTAAAAGATTATGGCAGACCGTCTGTGGTGCGATTAGCCGTTCTGGTCGATCGAGGCCATCGCGAACTCCCGATTCATCCCGACTTTACCGGCAAACTCTTACCCACTGCCCGCGAAGAACGGGTGAAAGTTTACCTCCATGAGGTCGATAACCGGGATGGCGTAGAACTGTTCAAAACGTGAGTCTATTTTTTGACCGATCAAAGAGAATCATCCCCCGTGCAGCATTCTCCAGAGTCGCCATAAGTCGTCAGGAATATGTTGACTCTGACACAAGAATCAGTAGTGTAGACGGTATAGTTTTTCCAGAGTCCCGTCTGCAAAAACTGCTCCGAAATCATGACGCATTCACCTCCCCCCGATCGCGATCCCAACCTCGAACCGCCTACACCACGACCTCGTCGAAGATGGCAGCGGATTGCAGTGCCGATCGGCGTGGCGGTACTGGCAGGTGCGGGCGGAGCTGGCTTTTGGGGTTGGCGATTTATTCATAACGAACTGCCAGGAATTGTAGCTGACAACATGAGCCAGGTTCTCAACCGACCGGTACAGGTGGGTGAGGTCAAGGGGCTTAGCCCAACTGGAATTGTGATTGGCGCATCGGCCATTCCCCCTACGGCTGAAGACACCGATCAGGCTACTGTCGAAGAAATCAAAGTTGGCTTCAACTTACTGCAAACGCTCTGGACACGTAAGTTGAAGTTGGACATTACGTTGAAAGATGCCGTTGTTTTTCTAGAACAACAAAAAGAAGGCTGGATCACGACAGAATTTACGCCGGCAGAAGATGAGGGCTTGATTGAAATCGGGACGATCCGGGCGGAGAATGCGACTGCGAAATTGCTGGGGTTGGGCACTGTTAACGGCAAACGAGCAGCGGTTGTATTGGATCAACTCAACGGGAAGGTGGAGTTGTTCGAAGAAAATCAGCGCTTTGTTTACGATCTGGCTGGCCGATCGCGCACTGGCGGTACGATCAAATTGCTTGGAGAAAGCCGGTTGCCGTCCCAGGATACTAACCTCCAGATCCAGGCAGAAAACTTTTTGGTATCCGAGATCGATCGCCTGCTCAATTTCCCCTTCGATTTACCAGTCGGGCGAACAGGCGGCAACCTGAAAGTGGAACTTCGGCCCAATGTCAAAAATCCCCCGATTTATGGCACTGCTCAATTTGCGGGCGTGACGTTGGCCGTACCGGGAGTACCACGACCATTTGAGAAGGCAAAGGGGAGCTTACAATTTCGCGGGACGCAAATTCTGCCGGAAGTTGTGGGTCAATACGGTAAAGCCACCGCAACCGCCAATGGTGTCATCGACCTGGAACAAGGCTTTAATTTGAGTGCAAAGGTAAATCCAATTGCGCTGCCCGACCTGACTGAAACCCTCAAAGTTTCGGTGCCTGTGCCGCTAGCGGGAACAGTCGTCGCAGATTTGAAGTTGACCGGTGCGATCGAAACTCCAGTCTTATCTGGCACCGCTCGTAACACCACTTCTGGCAAAATCGATCGCATTCCAGTGCGCCAATTTAGTACCACCTTTCAGGTCGATACCGCCGCCGAAGAACTGGTGGTTCAACGGTTACAAGTCATCCCTGTGGCTGGCGGCGAAGTGACGGGGTCAGGGCGAGTTGATCTGGGGCAAACCAATGCCGTCGGCGAAATCAATCCTGGTCTGGCCTTCAACATTCTGGTGCAGGGTGTACCTGGCGATGACATTGCCCGCGATTACAACAACGGTGAACCACTCCCCGTCACGATCGGCCCGGTCAATGCCCAAGCCCAAGTGTCTGGAACCGCCAGTGCGCCTGTGACTTCAATTCAGTGGACAGCCCCCAACGCCACTTACGCTGGTTCCGGCAGAATTGACATTGCCAGTGGCGAAGTCCGGCTGCGAGACACCCGCTTTGACGTGGAAGGCGGCACCGCCACAGTCGATGCGATCGCGCGGAATGGACGCTGGCAAGCCAACATTGCGGGTGCTGGCATTCCCCTCAATCGCTTCTCCAATGACCTCAGCGGTCTGTTCAGTGGCAATTTCACCGCCTCCGGCTCCCTATCCTCCTTCAGCCCAGCAGATCTTCGAGCCCAGGGCACTGCTCGTTTGTCAAATGGAGTTTCAATCGTGGAAGGGCCACTCACAGCCCAGGTGCAATGGAACGGACAACAATTGCTTTTGCAACAGGCCACTGCACCAAACTTTAGCGCCAATGGAACTGTTGGCTTGAGTTTTGCGGGTGCCCCTGCGGTCACTAGGTTTGACTTAAATGTGCGGCTGGATGATGTGAACCTCCAGGATTTGGATGTGAATTTACCAGCAGCGATCGCCTACTCCGGGCAGGCAGATTTTGCTGGTCGCGTCACGGGCACCCCCAATGCTCCCAATGTGAATGGCAACCTGGCCTTGAAAAACTTTGTGGTGAATGGCGTGGCCTTCGAGCCGTATCTGTCTGGGCGGGTGCAGTATGCCCAGGGCGTACGACTGGATCTGCGCGGGAACGACGATCGCATTGCTGCCGTGCTAAATCCTCAGTTCCAACCAATTGCCTTTGAAATTCGCCGAGGCGACGCGATCGCGACGGGTCAAACGCGCGGCGAACTGCTGTTAGTAGATGTCAAAAACTTTCCGCTCTCGGTGGTACAAGTTACCGCCATTCCACCCGAATTTGATCCCAACGGCACGCTGGATGGCAACTTTGCTGTGAACTGGAATCGCCAAACCGCCAGCGGCAAAGTCCGGATTGCGCAGCCCGGTGTGGGAGCATATCGCGCCGATGAGTTTCAAGGCCGGATTAACTACGCCAGTGGGGTGGCGACTTTAACGGAAGGCCAATTGCGCCGGGGGATGACGCTGCTGCAAGTGGGAGGTTCGGCGAACTTACTCGCTCCCGATCCCCAGTTCAAAGGCCAAATCAAAATTGCCCAGGGTGACGTTCAAGATGTCCTGGAAGCCTTACTGATCTTTGATCTGCAAGATTTTCAACCAGATCGACGCGCGCGCGCATTTGGCACCGCGGCTGATTTGCAAACGGTTCCCATCGATGCAGAGCAGGTATCGATCGAACGACAACTTCGGCGACTGGCTGAAATTCAAGCACTTCAAGCAATTAAGCAAACCGAAAAAGATGGGGCGATTTTGCCACCTCTGGCTGATTTAAGCGGAAACTTTACGGGTGTCGTCGATGTCGCTGGCTCTTTGCAGACTGGCATTAACGCTGAATTCAACATCCGCGGCCAGGAATTTCGGTGGGGAAATTTTACTGTGAACGAGGTCGTAGCCTTGGGTAGTTTCCAGAATGGTGAACTGTCGCTCTTACCGCTCCGCCTCCAATCGGATGATGAGGTCATTGCGTTCTCTGGAAAACTTCTAGGCGAGGAACAGTCTGGGCAGTTACGGATCGAAAATTTCCCGATTGAGAAACTCAATGATCTGGTGAGATTGCCCCTGAATGCGACTGGCAGATTGAATGCCACAGCGACGATCGCGGGCAGTTTCTCGAATCCGTCTGCTGTTGGTGGTTTCAGTCTGACCAATGCCGAACTAAACGGAACCGCCTTGCAACAAGCGCAAGGCAGTTTCACCTATGCCAATGCTCGCCTCGACTTTTCCAGCGACATTGCGATCGTCAAAGACGAACCATTGGCTATTGTGGGAAGTCTGCCCCTGCCCTTGTTTGGCACCCCCGCCGACAGTGATTTGATTAGCCTCGACATCAATGTGCGCAACGAAGGGCTGGCTCTGTTGAATGTCTTTACCGATCAGGTGGCCTGGGTCGATGGGCAAGGTGAGGCCAAGGTAGTCGTGCGGGGGACGCTACAAAATCCCACTGCGGTTGGGGAAGTTCGGGTTCAAAATGCCACTCTCACCGCACAAGCCCTGCCAGAACCGCTTACCAACGTCAACGGCACTGCTCGCTTCGTGCAAGATCGGATTCTAGTGGATAATTTCCAGGGTGACTTTAGTCGGGGCAAAGTCGCTGCTGCTGGGGTCATTCCGCTGGTAACGCCCTTGAGAGCTAACGATCAAGATATTGATAACCCATTGACGATCGCCTTGAACGATATTTCTCTGGACTTAGAAGGGGTGTATCAGGGTGGCGTTGATGGCAATGTTCAGATTATGGGTGCAGCCCTTGACCCTATCTTGACTGGGGAAGTTCGGCTCAGTAATGGAGAAGTGTTACTCTCGGCGGATGTTGCAGCGAACGGTCAAACCCCGATCGCTGGTGGGCCACAAAATGCGACTGCGGTAGAGTTTGACAATTTGAAGCTGGTTTTGGGCAATAACGTTGTGCTGACCTATCAACCGGTGATTCAGTTCGTCGCTCGCGGAGATTTACTAATCGACGGCGACTTCAACAATCTCCAGCCAGTAGGTGTGATTCAATTGACCGCAGGCCAGGTTAATTTGTTTACGACGCAGTTCAATCTCGATCGTGGCTATAACCAAACCGCGGAATTTGTCTCCGGTCGTGGCCTCGATCCAGAATTGAATATCCGCCTGGTTGCAGTCGTATCAGAGGTTACTAGTCGGCGACAACCATCAATACTCACCCCATCGGAAATTCTAGATGTCCCCGCGCCAGCCACAAGTTTCGGCTCGTTACGAACGGTAAGAGTGAGGGCACTGGTCAACGGTCCCGCCAGCCGGTTATCGGAAGACTTGGAACTGACCAGTAGTCCGCCGCGCTCGGAAGCAGAGATTGTGGCGTTGATTGGGGGTGGGTTTGTGGATACTTTAGGGCGAGGAGACACCCTGCTGGGGTTAGCAAACTTGGCTGGCTCGGCCCTGCTCACAAATGTCCAAACTGCGATCGGGCGGGCGTTGGGATTAAGTGAGTTTCGGCTCTTCCCCACCTACACAGCCAACAACGATCGCGACCAGGGCGATCGGACCAGCACGTTAGGACTGGCCGCAGAAGCAGCGGTTGACATCACTCCCACAATTTCAGTCAGTGTGTTGAAGATCTTGACCAACAGCGAACCCGCCCAGTTTGGTTTGCGCTATCGGATTAATGACAATTTGCTCCTGCGGAGTTCTACCAATTTCTCCGGTGACAATCGCGCCTCCGTAGAGTACGAACTGCGGTTCTAGCTCCAATCCACAGACATACTGAGTTGCAGTGTGCCCAATCCTAAATCTTTTGCCGAAAGGGAACGGGCTTCAAAAATGGCCATCATATCTTTGAATTGAGGGTTGCCACGAGAAGCGCCAGTTAGTCCTTTGGCAATAATGAGGCCGCAATATCCTTTGGTCTTTTTGCAACGCTGTTCCCACTTCTTCCGCGCAGCCACGTGATTGGGATCGTCTTCCCCAAATTCACCAAATAAATGCAGTTCACCATTGCCAGTTTGGAGCAAGCCAATGTCGTAGCGATCGCCTACCAGCGGATCTTCTCCCGGATTAAAGCAAATGGCCTGTAAACCCCCAGCACTTTTGATCTCTTCGATCAGGGCTTTGGCCTTAGGCCGCGAGGTTTGAATCATCACCACGGGCAAGCCATCCCCAGCTTTGGTCACATCTTGAGACTGGTAATGCTCTGCTCCGACCCGCAGCAACTCCAACACCTCCCATGGCACCATCCCCAGGCTGAGAAAGGAGTTTTCGGGGACAAGATCATTCCGCACCAAGGGGAACAAGGAACCAACTTCCGCTTCTGGGCCTTCCATCTCCAGCAATTCGGCGGCCAGGTCAGGGATAGTTGCCACTTTCACCGCTAAGGTGTCGGTGTTATCAGTTTCACTTGACAGCAGAGGAATTTTATAACGACTGGAAATCTCTGGGAAAGCGTCTTCTTGCAGTTTCTGGCGATGCTGTCGGATGAAGCGATGCAGCGCTTCCAGGCTCACGAGTACGGCAGCAGCCTCATCTTCGTACAGAAACGAGCGCAAGCCTTCTAGCGGGTGGAGGTTGCCAAACATGGGTTCAACCTGGTCAGTCCGTGGGGGCACGCCCAATGCTAAAGTGCGATCGCCAGCAGTTTCATCTTCGGCTTCAAAGGTGATGAACAAGCAATCCTGCCCCAGAAAAGCTTCTTGCATTTGTTCGATCGATTCTTGCGAGATAGCGCGTTGCCGAAATTGGCGCAGGGAATCGAGCGAGCGATACAGCAGCACGCCATACTCCATGCCTAGCATCCCCATCACCGAGGCGTATAGAGTTTTCACATCCCAATGGTTAAGTTCGATCGCAATAATTTCGTGATCCGCCAACACTTCCCACGGGGCATCTTCCCAAAGCTCAAACGCCTTACTGATAAGCAGCTCCGCATATGCGGGGGGCAGATTGGGCGGACGGCTCCCCATCGCATCCTGCAAGCCCCGAAAAATTTCGTCAATTAAGGGCAGTTCCGGCACATATTCCAACGTAATGTCCAGATCCTGTAACACACCGCGCAGAAAAAATTGCAATTCTCGATCGCGCACCACTATCTTTTTTGGGCGAGCAGGCATCCCTGGATTATGCGGTTGCTCCATCGCTTTCAGCAACGTCCGCACCACGGCTTCCGGCCCCGTTTGCAAGGTCACAATGTCCATTGCCCGCACCATTCCCTGCGTCCCATCAACCCACAGGATGCAATCTCCCTCTGGGGGCAACTCCGAGTCCATATCCAGCCAATCGCCACCCTGAGAGTTAGAAATCAGCCGACGGCGATCGCCTTCCCACACGCTGGGAAGTTGCTTCAGCTGTTGCAGACGACGAAGGGTAGAGTGATTCAGCGCAGTCATAGAAACAGACACGATGGAGAGCGGTTAATCCTACCTCGGACTCCAGTCTCTCTGCAAGTAGCGCACAACTAAAGGAGCTTATGGTAGATATTTATCTTACTGTGGCGGATCTCTGGCCAGTGTAACCAAGTTATGAGAGTTAATTCACGGGATGTTGGAAAACTTAGTCGCGAAACAAGGCATGCCGTGACCGATGTTCGTGTTCTATGCTTAATATATGGTTGGAAAAATCCCTACCACAAACATTGCCATAGCCAAGGAGTTTTAGGATTTTATGACACAAGCAACTCAAGCTCCCCAGCGAGGAATCCAGATGACGGATACTGCTCTCAACCATGTTTTGATGTTGCGAGAAAAGCAAGGCAGCGACCTTTGCTTGCGGGTCGGTGTGCGCGGTGGTGGGTGTTCGGGAATGTCCTACACCATGAACTTCGAAGACCCAGCCAACATTCAAGCCAATGACGAAGTGTTTGACTATGATGGCTTTAAAGTGGTTTGCGACCCCAAGAGCATGCTGTATCTCTACGGGTTAGTGCTGGATTACAACGATGCACTCATTGGGGGCGGGTTCCAATTTACCAACCCTAATGCGGATCAAACCTGTGGCTGTGGTAAGTCTTTTTCTGCCTAGAAACCTTGCGTGTAAGGTTTCTCCAACATGCTAAGGGTTTTACTCACACAAGACTTTTATAGATTGCCATCCATCGGTTCAAAACTCAACCACGTTCCCAACGCTTACCCGAATCAAATTCGGGTATCGATCTAAGCTAGGATGACAGACTGTGGCGATCGCTTGGTGGAGCATCAAAACTCACAAACGCCACTTTGGAATGAATTCTTGCAGCTTCTATGACTCAAACTGTTGATGCGTTATTTGATGAAGGGATTGAGCGGTACAAGGCGGGAGAGGAACCAGAGTCGCTAATTCCTGTGTTCAAGGAAGTGTGCGATCGGGCACCTAAGAGTAGCCCCGCTTGGACGTGTTTAGCCTGGTTGTATCTCTTGACAGACAAACCCAGCAAAGCCTACGAAGCGGCTCAAAAGGCCGTCAAGCTGAACCCCCAAGATCCCCAAGCTCGAGTTAATTTGAGTCTGGCCATGCTTGATGCCGATAAGAAAGGTGTGCGGCAACACATCGAAATCGTGCAGCAAATCATCTTGGTTGCGGCTGAACTGCGGGAAGAAATTGAGCAGAACATTCAGGACGGGCTGACCCGTAGACCCGACTGGAAAAGTTTGCATCGAGTGAATGCCTGGTTGTTTGAGTAGGGGTTGCACTCATCATGTTTTCAACAGAACAACTACAGACTTACACCCTCTGGTCAGGGTATCTGACGATTTTTTTAGCGGCTCTAGCGCTTCTGGGATGGATGCTGAAGTGGGGCATTCGGTTCCGCCTCATTGGGATCACTGGCTTTATGGGGGTCTTAACGGGAGGTCTATTTGCCCTTAGTTTAGGGTTGTACACACGCCCCACCATTCCCAATGCAGTCCGGTTTTCTCGCATTTTTGACATGGGCGGCACAGATGTTGTGATTTCTGTTGCGCCCAATATTACGGAAACTCAACTCCGCGCAACGCTTCAGCAAGCAGCCGCAGATTTATACTCATCGGGGCGGTTGTCTCAAGGAACTGATAAGATGACGATCCGGCTCCGAACGGTGATTCACCCAGAGCCAGGTCTGTCTAAATTGATCTTTCTGGGGCAGGTACGGCGATCGCTCGGATCACGGACAGATCCCAACCCCGAAATCGAAATTTATGCCGATCGCCTTGCCGAATTACCAAAACCCGTTGCTTAGCAGCAATTATTCTTGGCTGAATTGACTATTTGCTGCCGCTTGCTAGATTGAGATTACCATCTCAACTTAACTTTGACTCCACTGTTCCTATGTCTACAGTCACCAATCCCTTGCCAATTTTGAATGTTGCTCCGGCTCAAGTGATTCGAGGACGAGGCATTCTGGCAGAGGCTGTGGACGGGATTTCACGGTTAGGGCAGCGGCCTCTAGTGGTTGGCGGCGATCGCACATTAGAACTGGTATTTCCCCAGTTGCAGCCTGCGTTCAAACGACACAAATTACATTCGGCCAAAATGTCCTATACGCCGGATTGTAGTGAGGCCAGTTTGGCTGCGTTGCAGACGAGTGTCGCCTCCCATCGGGCCGATGTCATCGTCGGTGTGGGTGGTGGCAAAGCCCTGGATACCGCCAAGTTACTGGCACATCAATGCTCCGTTCCAGTGGTCACAATTCCCACTTCGGCTGCAACCTGTGCCGCCTGGACTGCTCTATCCAATGTTTATTCCAACGCAGGGGCTTTTCTCTACGATGTGCCACTGCCCTACTGCCCAAACTTGCTTGTGCTGGATTATGACTTGATCGCAACCGCTCCAGCGCGGACGTTGGTGGCTGGCATCGGTGACGCGATCGCCAAATGGTATGAAGCCTCCGTCAGCAGTGGGCATTCCCAGCAAACCTTAATCATTGCGGCGGTACAAGAAGCTCGTGTTCTACGCGACATTCTGTTCCAAAAGTCTTTAACCGCCTTACAAACTCCTGGCAGTGAAGTGTGGCAAGCAGTGGTTGATGCCACCGTGTTGTTAGCAGGAGTGATTGGTGGGCTGGGAGGTGCCCAGTGTCGAACCGTTGCAGCTCACGCTGTACACAATGGCTTAACCCATCTGCCCGCGGCCCATGACATTTTGCATGGGGAAAAAGTGGCTTACGGAATTCTGGTGCAATTGCGCCTGGAAGAAATGATCCAGGGCAACCAACTGGCCGCAACAGCCCGTCAGCAACTCCTCAAGTTCTACAGTGATATTGGTCTCCCCCAAAGTTTGCATGACCTTGGCTTATCCCATGTGACGATCGCCGATTTAGAACACGCTGCCACGATCGCCTGTGTAGAAACCTCCGATATTCATCACCTCCCGTTTGCTGTTAATCCGGTTCAACTGATGACCGCAATGGTTTCTACAACTGCCCCCATCGGCCAGAATCTGAAACGCTGGGATGAAGAGACGATTGAATCACAGGAAAAAGAGGTACAGCTATGAGTTTGGACTGGATTACCCCGGCCGATCGCCTGAAAACACTCCCGCCCTACGTATTTGCCCGTCTGGACGAACTCAAAGCCCGCGCCCGTGAACAAGGATTAGATCTGATCGACTTGGGTATGGGCAATCCTGATGGCCCAACTCCTCCACCTGTGGTTGAAGCAGCGATCGCCGCTCTGCAAGATGCCACCAATCATGGCTATCCACCCTTTGAAGGCACAGCGGGTTTCCGCCACACCATCACCGCGTGGTATCAGCGCCGGTATGGTGTGATGCTGAATCCGGACAGTGAGGCGTTACCCTTGCTTGGCTCGAAAGAAGGGTTGACGCATCTAGCCCTGGCCTATGTGAATCCGGGTGATGTGGTGCTGGTGCCCAGTCCGGCCTATCCGGCCCACTATCGGGGACCGTTGATTGCCGGTGCAAACATTTACAACCTAGTGCTGAAACCAGAAAACGATTGGGTCATTGATCTGAAAGACATTCCCGATGAAGTGGCAGAGCGAGCCAAGATTCTTTACTTTAACTATCCCAGCAACCCAACAGCAGCCACTGCGCCGCGAGAGTTTTTTGAAGAAGTCGTTGCTTTCGCCCGTCGTTTCAACATTCTGCTAGTGCATGATCTGTGTTATGCCGAACTTGCATTTGATGGATATCAGCCCACTAGTTTGCTGGAAATCCCTGGTGCGATCGACATTGGCGTTGAGTTCCACACCATGTCCAAAACCTACAATATGGCTGGTTGGCGAGTTGGGTTTGTGGTTGGCAATCGCCACATTGTGCAGGGGTTACGCACGCTGAAAACCAATCTCGACTATGGCATCTTCCGAGTTTTGCAAACAGCAGCCCAAACGGCTCTGCAACTGCCCGATGTCTATCTGCACGAAGTGCAAGCCCGCTATCGGACCCGCCGAGACTTTTTGATCAATGGACTGGCAGAATTGGGTTGGGATGTGGCCAAGCCAAAGGCCACGATGTATCTTTGGGTACCTTGTCCACCGGGAGTCAGTTCCACTGATTTTGCCTTATCCGTGCTGCAGCAAACCGGAGTTGTTGTGACACCGGGAAATGCTTTCGGGGTTGGGGGTGAAGGTTATGTGCGGGTGAGCCTCATTGCAGAGTGCGATCGCCTCGGTGAAGCTCTCCGTCGCCTCAAACAAGCTGGCATCACTTACGACTCCGGAGCCGAACTTACCGCCAGTTTGCAGAAAGGCTGAGCCGTAGAGAACTTTTGATTACAAAAACAGGAACAATATCTGTGTGATTTCGTCGTTGTGGCACAGTATTAATGCTATGCGAGCCTACCGCTAGGCAAAGGAGCCAAGTTGATGAATACCGCGAAATCGCTGGGTGTTTTGACTGTGATGTCTCTGCTGCAAGTTGCTTTGTTGACAATGCCCGCAAATGCCCAACGACGAGTTTGTATTGAAACCGATCAGGGACGGCGGGTCTGTGGTCGTTTGATCGACGACGATGACAACAACTTCGGTGGTTTCAACAACAATCGTCGATGCAATGTTGCTGGGTTTGATGAAGATTTTTATCTAGAAGCGTACCCAGATGTTGAGGCAGCGATCCGGCAGGGACGAGTCCGCAGCGCCTGTGAACATTACACGAGAAACGGTCGTTATGAAGGTCGCTTCCCGCGCTTCAACGAGGCCAGCTATCTCGCCAACAATCCCGATGTCGCCCGAGCAGTTCGAGAGCGCAAATATCGAACTGGCTACGATCACTGGCGGAAATTTGGTCGCTACGAAAACCGCAGACTGTAGTTATCGCTAAGGTAGGAAATCAATTGGCGGCATCGCCTCGTTCCATAATTGGAGTTTGAATTTTGCAGCGTCCCATGTGAATGTGCAAAAAGGGAACTCCAACTCTGACTAACTCCATGTAGAAATATGCTGCGATAGCGAGATTCATCCCTGATTCTGGTGGCAATTCGACTAATTCTCCATCAACTAATTCAACGATTCCTTCATATCCGGGATCTGCTAAATCCGGATAGTCTTCAAAGGAAAGCTTTTTAGTAGTTGTCATGGCGATTGCCTCCAGCCCGTAAGTATCCTGCACCTTATCTTAGTTGCCGTACTTCATTTGAATCACAGTGCGGGTGTTTGTGCCAGCCAGCAGAAACACGGCTTGGCCATATTTAGGAGCGCTGGTTTTCACAACTGGATTATTGGAAAACCCATAGCCTTCGGTGGGCATTCCAGCCCCATTGCGGTTGAGGTTGCGATCGCCGTTGGCATCATGAAACACTGCGACGGCATAATTTCCAGCGGCTAACCCGCGATACACAAACCGCATCGGTTCTGCGGTAATCTTGACGCAATCTCGTTTGATGGCGCGATCGTTGCTGTTGGGAAAGCCCTGACTGCCATTGAATACTTTGATGCAAAGCAACCCATTCTTATCCTTTAGCCCGTTCACATCCACAACCAGATTTCCCTTGAATTGAGCGTCAGCAGCGCCAGCAAAGGTCAGGACGGCAAAGGCTGCTAGAACGGAGGCTTTCAGTTTGAAGTTCACAAATATGTCTCTCTAAAGATAAGTTACTTACGTAAGACAGACGTAATAATCACCGTGATTGTTGCACTAGCGATCAGGGTAAAGGCAAGCTGCACAACCCATTGCGTTGATTTCTGATAGTTGTCGAAGCGGTCCTGGTATTTGTCAAAGCGATCGTTAAACTTGTCCAGTTCTGCTTTAAAGCGATCGTTGTCAGCCTTAAACCGCTCGTTATCTGTCAAGGTTTGGTCTAGCCGAGTAACTAGGTCTTGCAAAGTGGGTTCAGAGTTAGGTGTTGTCGTCATAGTTTTGAGCAGGATTCACGCCTCTGCTATGCCCATTGTAGAAAACACTGTCTCATGTCTCGGCTTCTTGAGTCGAGTGTTTGGCAGAAAGGGCGATCGCGATCGCGTCCACCACGCGGGCCGCGGGAATCACTTCTAGTCCCACATTGGAAAACGTTTGGCCTTTGGGAATAATGGCTTGTTTGAAACCCAGTTTGGCGGCTTCTTTCAAGCGCAGTTCCATTTGGGACACGGGCCGCACCTGTCCACCTAAACCAACCTCGCCAATAATCACCATCCGCGAATCAACAGTACGATCGCGGAAACTGGCAACCACCGCCACAGCCACCCCCAGATCCGCAGCCGGTTCATTCACGCTCAAGCCACCGGATGAGGCAACGTAGGCATCCAGTTTCGATAGGGGAATTCCGACGCGCTTTTCCAACACAGCCAGGATTTGCAACAACCGATTGTATTCGATGCCCGTGGTCGATCGCCGCGGTGAACTGTAGCTAGTCGGGCTAACGAGTGCTTGCAACTCCACCACGATCGGGCGCGTTCCTTCACAAGCCACGATCGTCGCGCTGCCAGGAGAAGCCTCCTCCCGATTCCCCAAAAACAACTCCGAGGGATTCGTCACCTCGTCCAAGCCCTGGTCCGCCATTTCAAACACGCCGATTTCGTGAGTTGCACCGAAACGATTTTTGACCGCCCGCAGCAAGCGATGGCTGGCAAAGCGATCGCCCTCAAAATACAGCACCGTATCGACTAAATGTTCCAGCACCTTTGGCCCCGCGATCGCCCCCTCTTTCGTCACATGACCCACAATAAACAACGAAACATTTTGCCGCTTTGCCAACTGCATCAACACCGACGTACATTCCCGCACCTGCGCCACCGACCCTGGAGCCGAAGTCAACGCACTGAAATACAACGCCTGAATACTATCAATCACCGCCACCTGGGGTTGTAGCGACTCCAGTTCCGCCAAGATCGTGTCCAGATCGATTTCAGGCAGGAGGTAGAGGGAAGATGGGGGGA
>Ga0224722_1000276_pt1 | contig 29821 bp, 19 predicted proteins | sample Balambano_FR1_Me_FD_161646 | JGI IMG/M metagenome (GOLD analysis project Ga0224722, IMG submission 161646) | Freshwater sediment microbial communities from Lake Towuti, South Sulawesi, Indonesia - Balambano_FR1_MetaG | ecosystem: Environmental > Aquatic > Freshwater > Lake > Sediment | place... | reverse complement strand
GAGTGACTTCGCCTGGTTGGAATGTCAGCCACAGGTCGAGCGGATCGGCAGCCTGAATGTCATCACGCTCAATGGGAACGGACAGCACCCGCTGCCCAAACGCACCGAGGACTATCTCGCAGCGGGCGCGACGGAAGGCAACCGTAACACGGAACTGTTTCAAGCGGCGTGCCAGTTGCGCGATGCAGGTCATTCGCAGTCAAATGCCGAGGCGCAGCTTATCCCGCGTTATATCGCCGACGGATGCAGCGAACGTGAGGCAGTGGCGACGATCCGCAGCGTCTACAGTCGTCCGCCGCGTGTTCCGATAGCGAAGCTCACCGAAGGTATTCCGAATCCGCGTGATCCGGTGGAGCAGCTTGTCAACCGCTACCGTCAGCGCGACGAGCAGGGAACACGCCCGACGGTAGACGAAATCCGTGAGGCTGTAAAAGCATGTGCGACGCTCGATCCACTGGCATGGGCGGAGACGCGCAAGCAGCTTCGGGCCATCGCCGGGGATACCTTCCGTGTGCAAGACCTGAATCAGATGTACCACCAGGCGCGGCGGGAAGCACATCGCAGCAAGAACGCCGAGTTGTTATCTGCCGCTGGACGTTATCTGGAAACCGAAACGGGTATCGTCTACGAAAAGATGACCGAGCGCGGCTTGGTGCGTCAGCCCGTCACCGACTGGACGGGGCGCATCGTCGAGTGGATCACACGGGTTGATGACGATGGGCAGGAAGAACACATCATGCGCACGCAGGTTCAGCACCCGATGCACACGACCACGCTCGACATCCCCGGTGAGTTGTTCGGTGATAGCAATGGTTTTGGGCGCTTCATCACGGGGCGTGCGAGCGGCATTTTCACCGTCTATCCCGCCATGCACCGCCATCTGCCGCACGCCATCCAGAGCCTATCGGGGACGATTCCGCGCAAGACGACCTATCGCTTTTTCGGTTGGGCAGAGCATGAAAGAAAACGTGTTTTTCTCACGCCGGGGATGAGCATCAGCGCAGCAGGCGCGCTGTCAGCGCCACCGGAAGTCGAACTCGAAAATCGCTTGAGCGGATACGGCTTGGTTGATGCGTCATGGGAGGACAGTCTCACCGCCTTCAACGCGGCGGTCGCCGTGTTTCCGCCGCACATGGCGGGCGCGCTCACCGCCTTCGCGCTCCTCCCGCTCGTGCAGCGTTTCTTCCCTCCGGCAGCCATGCGTCCTGCACTGCATCTGGTCGGCACGACCGGCAGCGGCAAATCGGAGATCGCCGCCTTGATGACCAGCTTCTACGGGCAGTTCACCCGTGACACACCGCCCGCGCAGTGGGGCGATACGGTGAACACCGTCGAAGTGTTGGGTCATGCGCTGGCAGACGCGCTCTTCTGGGTGGATGACTGGAAGCCGTGTTACTCCGATGAAAAGACGTTCACGCGCTTTCTGCACGCCTACTCACGGGGGATGGGACGCGGCAGGCTGACGAAGGACTCGAAGGTACGGCAGGATCGCCCGTGTCGTGGACTGCTGCTCTCCACCGGCGAAACGACCATCGAAGGCGAAGCCTCGATCTTGGCTCGAATGCTGGTGCTGGAAATCCCGCCGTGGGAGAAGCGTGATCCGGGTGGCAAACGGTTGGCGCTGGTAGAGGCATATCGCGCCGCTCTCCCCGGTTTCACGGCGCACTTTGCCCGCTGGATCGCTGCGCAGGTCGAAGCGGGAACGCTGCAAAGCCACCTTGCACACGAATATGAATTGAGCGTCAAAGGCTACCGCGACAAGCTGACCGCGCAGCTCGGCAGGCAGGCGAACACCGGGCGTGTGATCGGCAACTGGGCGACGCTGATCACCGTCTACCGGTTGCTGAGCCAGTTCTTGGAGGAGCAGGATGCGGACGATACACTGCCCGCATGGCAGGACAGCATCGTCCAGACGGCGAAAGCCGTGCAGGAGGAACGCGCTGGGCAGGTGTTCATAGATACGCTCGGACAATTGCTCGCGAGCGGGGATGTGCGCCTCGTCGATCTGGATAGCGACGACGAAGTGAAGCCGGGTGCGTCGATCATCGGCTATCAGGATCGACGGTTTATCTACCTTCTGCCGGAAATCTCCCTGCGCGAGGTCAAACCGACGCAATCGCTCAACTTCACCACCAAATCCATTGGCGATCAGCTCCGTGAGGATGGTTGGCTGCTCCCCAACAGCGCCGACGGTCGCTTGACCATTCAGAAGCGCTTACGAGGGAACAGAACGTGGGTTTGGTGTCTCAAACGTGAAATGCTGGGTGATGACGCTTGAGGACATGAAGGGCAACAATTACGTGTTCAAGTGTGAGTCTTGATCTGATAACACTGGTGTAATGACACATTTCTGCCATGAGGGAAATGATCCCCTCATGGCGAGGTGGTTGGCGTGAGACTGTTCGTTGGCGACTGAATTGGCGTCCGGGCGGGGATAGTGCGTGTGGGGACACCTGTCCTCGTCAGCGGGAACGGCGTTGTGTGCGCGCCATCGGCATACCCGATCAAGTCCACGGCAAACTGCGGACAGGTGGGTTCGAGATCGTCAATGCCGTACAGCGTGCGCTCGTCTGGCGTGAAGTCGCGGAATACGCGCGTGCAGGCGTAGGCGATAAAGGCATCCGGTCGGTCAGCCCACAGCCGCAGCGTGCCGTCGCCTGACCACGAGAGGAAGCGTCCGTCGTCCAGCATCATCGCGCCAGTGACAGCGTTCGTATGCCCGGAGAGGGTCGCCAGCGGCGCGCCATCCCTGCTCCACAGCCGCAGGGTGCCATCCCAGCTCCACGAGAGGAAGCGTCCATCGTCCAGCGCCAGCGCGCCACTTACAAAGTCCGTATGCCCAGTGAGGGTCGCCAGCGGCGCGCCGTCCCCGCTCCATAGCCGCAGGGTGTTGTCGTCTGACCACGAGAGGAAGCGTCCGTCGTCCAGCGCCAGCGCCCCACTGACACGGTTCGTATGCCCCACCAGCACCGCCAACGGTGTGCCGTCCCCGCTCCACAGCCGCAGGGTGTTGTCGTCTGACCACGAGAGGAAGCGTCCGTCGTCCAGCATCATCGCGCCCGTGACACGGCTCGTATGCCCCACCAGCACCGCCAACGGCGTGCCGTCCCCGCTCCACAGCCGCAGGGTGTTGTCGTCTGACCACGAGAGGAAGCGTCCGTCGTCCAGCATCATCGCGCCAGTGACAGCGTTCGTATGCCCGGAGAGGGTCGCCAGCGGCGCGCCATCCCTGCTCCACAGCCGCAGGGTGTTGTCGTCTGACCACGAGAGGAAGCGTCCGTCGTCCAGCGCCAGCGCGCCCGTGACATCGCCCGTAGGCACGCTTATGCTTTGCAGCGTATAAAGGTTGTCGGTGGCGCGCACCAGCGCGGTGTCCGCCTGCTCGGTGTACACGGTGCGCAGCGCACGGATGCCGAGCAGAGCGGCGGTTTCGGCATTGCCGCCTTCAGCGTTCAGGATGTCCACCGCTGCCGCCGCCAACCCCAGCGATTCGATGCGCGCTTCGCCCGCTTCAACTTCGGCGGCTACGGCGGTTAGCGTAATGGGGATGGGTGTCAGGGTGGCATTAGCATCGGCAACCTGCGTGCCAGCAGCATCAGCGCGTGCTTCTGCCTGTCCCTGCACCACGGTTGCAGTGCCCACCTGCGCCAGCGCTGACGACTCGCGCACGGAAGCATTAGCTTCACGAGTACCGGCACTGTTTGCGCTGACAGTAGCTTGCACGCCGATAACTGATGCGGCGACAGCAAACATGAGCGCTAATACTGCTACCGCGCTGCCGATGATGCTTGCCCGCCGGATGCTGCGCAACTGGCGCGTACGCTTCTCACTCGCCTGAATGTATTCACGCTGGAGAGTCGTTGGAGGAGGTTCCTTGCCCTCTGACTGAATCAGCCACTCCTTTGCGCCTGCAAGCTCATCATCCAGCAGAAGGAAGCTAACGTTCCGCTGGCGACGATCCCACTCCAACGCACGGAGTTCATAGGTGGTGTGGCGTTCCTTGTGTTCATAATCGGTGCGAATAACGGTTAGCAGCGCAGAAAAACGTGCTGCGAAGTCATCCTCCGGGCGAAAAAAGAAGTAATTGATGTGCTTCAGTACACTGTCGTTGGCATCATAGAGGCTATGTGGTTGGTGACTGCCCCAAAGTTGGCGAACGGCATCCTGATCCGGTGTGGCGAGGCGGAGCGCCATCGCTTTAATCGTATCGTCACGGTTGTAGTCAAGGTGCAAGACGGGAATGATGCGTTTGCCTAGCTGGCGCGCAGCCTCAATTTCCATCTGGCAGATCGGCGATGCCATGCTGTTGGGAGACAGTACCACCACAAAGTTATTGGCACGCGCAATCCCTTTTTGGATTTCGCCCCACCAAGCTTGCGAAGGCGGAATCGACTCCCAGTCAATCCAAACCTCTTGTTGTTGGTCGGTCAGCGCTTCGCGTAGTTTGCCGACGAAATCGCGATCAAGGCGTGAGTAAGAGATAAATACGTCTGACATCTGATTTCCTATGCAAGGCAGCGATTTCTGGGCGCATCATTCGGGTGAAACTTTCGCTTGACCGCTTAATTATATCCCGGTCAATATTTGTGGGAAGCAGCTATTGGCTGGTATGTCAAAAGCGAAATGTTTGACGGTGACACCGATGACAGCGGTGACGCTGAAACTCATGAACCGCAATGAGCTGCTCTTCAAGCGTGATTATTGATATGATGACTCCGATGACACTGATGACCTCTCTCCATGCGGAGTGTCATCGCTGTCACCATGTCACCTCATTTAAAAATGCATTTCAGCACGATTCGAAAAAAAGACCCCACCCCCTAAAGTTGCTCACGAACTGGCGATCTGCAACCGATGACAGCGATGACAGTGGGGACGGGGCGACCCCTTCCGAGCCTGATCAAGATGTTGATGGACAGATAAGATCACTACCGTTCAACCCATACTGCGTCATTTGCGTCGCCGTCAATGCGGTTAGTGGGCGATCACACAGTGCTCTAATGGTCGATTCTAGATCAGCGCGCCAGATATCGACTCGATCATCCCGCTCGCCACCCGTGACCACAAACGCACCATCCGGCGAAAATTCTGCCCAATAGAGCGCCTTGTGGCGTCCGTTATCCAATACGCGGACAGTCTGACCGCTCACGACATCCCAGATACGAGCGGTGCCATCCAAGCTTGCTGTCACAATTTGGGTGCCATCCGGTGAAAACAGGGCTGTCCAGATCGCTTCCGTATGTCCAACCAAGTGGTGAAGTTCTGTTTTGGTTGCAACGTCCCAGATATGTGCAAAGCCAGCAGTATCAGATGCAGTGATCAGCCGCCCATCGGGCGAGAAATCCGCATAAATGACTGCGTCACCGACTTCAAACACAAATAGCGGTTCTCCGGTCAGCGCATCCCACAGCCGAACAGTTCCATCAGTGCTTGAAGTGACGAGCATGGTTTCATCTGGCGAAAACACCGCCGACGATACAATCCCTTCATGTCCACGAAAAACACGCAGCGCTTCCCCCGTTGAAATATCCCAACTGCGCGCTGTGTTATCACAACTCCCGCTGGCGAACTGCCGCCCACTGCGCGATACATCAATAAAATTGACCGTATCCCGATGCCCGGTGAAAGTTCGCAGCTCCGCCCCGGTTTCGCTATCAAGCAGATAAACGTCAAAATCCTGTGCGCTTTCCATCGACGCGATCACGCTGCGTCCATCAGGCAACAAATCGAGCGTTCGCAGCGGTTGATCGAACGTAAAAACCGGACTACCTGCTTGGGTCGTCAAATCCCAGCGTGCATAACGTCCAAAACCACCGACGTACAAGCTTTGCCCATCGGGCGAAAAGCGCGGGAGATAGGACTCCCGGTGAAATCCAGCGGGAATAGTGCGCGGTTCGGGTTGAACGTTCATATCCCATAGGGTGATGTTGTGTGTATTCGGCATGATGAGGCGTGAGCCATCGGGGGAAATATCGACCGAGCTTGTTTGTCCTGCACCGACATACCGTGCCAGTTCGCCTCCGGTCTCCAATGACCATTGATAGGCGATTCTGGCGCTGTCCATCGTCACCATTGAATTCGTGTGCGGATCGTAATCACCCGCCTGAAGGCTGCTGCTGTGCCCGCTGAACGTCGCTAGGCGCGTGCAGGTCTCAAAATTCCAAGCGTATGCTATATTGTCGTCACCCGACGCGATCACGAGGTACGGATACTGATCAGACCACCACACAAAAAACGGAGATTCGCCAGACTCCAAAAGCGTGCAGAGCGTATCCCCCGATTCGGCATTTTCCAAGGTGAAGTGATTAGCAGCATCGCGCCCGACAAGATAACTCTGCGAGGGACGGTCAATGAAGGCGAAGATGCTCACTTCGTTGTCACGAGTGAGCGAAATGCGTTCGCCTCTTGCGCCGCCTTCGGTTTCCCATCGCTGCACTGCCGCACTCGTCTGCACGATCACCTGCGTGCCATCTTGCGAGAAGTACGCGAACTGGACATTCTCACGATGCACGAGTGTCCGAATCTGCTCTCCAGTTCCCACATCCCAGAGACGTACGACTGGCGTATTATCCGTTGTCAGCAACCGCGTTCCTGTGGGCGAAAACACGGCTCCGGTGACGACCCCACCCTGCGTTAGGGTGTGTAAGACTTCTCCAGTTGTACTATCGAGAATCAAGGTGCTGCCTTCGCCCGCCGCCGCAATCAGGGTGCCGTCCGGTGAATACATGACACTGTTTACGTCAGATTGGCTGCCCGACCATTCCTGCAACACAAACCCCTGCCGAGTTGTCCGCATCACTGCTGCGTCTGCCTCGGGTGTGTAACCATAGGCAAGGCTTCGCAGCGCCAGTGCCAGTCCGACATTACCCGGCGCGCCGTCACTCATCGCATTGTCCGCCGCCAAGAAAAGCCGCTGTTGTTCCGCGCGGGCGAAATTCGCCTCACTCGTCGCCTGAGCGTTGAGTGCGGCAACGCGAGCAGTTTGCGCCTGTCCTTCTCGGTCAAGCGCGAAGGCGGTCAAGCCGAATGCGCCAATTAGCGCCAACGTCAGCACCAGCACCAATCCGCGCAGAAAGGTCTGCGAACGGCGTTCCAACTGGCGTTCACGGGCTTGCCGCAATGCTTCGATTTCCGCTTCTTCGGCTCGCTGCGCCAGACTGGCATCCAAAAAGGTGCGTTCATGGGTATTAAGAACGAGGGGTGAGATTTGCACCCATGTTTCAAATTGAGTCAGCCGTGACCCGCGTGCGAGAAAACCAGAATCTTGATTCGCGCCGCGCCATTCACCGGTCATCAGCGCGATCTGCCGCTGTATTTTGATGTCGTCGCGGCTTTCGCTTAGCCAATTACGCAGTCGTTCCCATTCGCGGAGCAGCGCCTCATGCGCGATCTCGACCGTTGGCGAGCGTGTCCCCGCGTCCGTATCGAAGGAGAACAAGCGATAGGCAGCAAATGTCTCAAGCACTTCGTCCAGTCGATCACTATCCTGCGTCAGCGCTTTCAATTCGGAACGGAGGACACGCCGACGGGTATTCTCAGTGCCTTCTCCCAAGGTCACCAGACGCAGGAAAATTTGACGGGCGAGCTCTCGCTCCGGGTCAGCAAGATTTAGATAGACTTCCTCAGCCCGTTTGGAGAGCGCGCCGACTGTGCCGCCGAGACTCTGATACGCCTCGCGGGTCAACGTTCGCCCCTGCCGGGCTTCAAACAGTTCGGTCAGCGCATATTGCAGCAGCGGCAGCGCGCCCGGCTGATAATTCACATCCTCGACGATAGTGGAGACCAACCCCGGTTCAAACGCGACCCCCAGCCGGGTGGCAGGCTGTGTGATCGCTCGTTCGAGTTCTTCCGCCGACAGCGGCATAATCGTTTCCAACCGCGACCGCACAAGTTCCCCGAACTGCGCGTAATGAAGCGGGCGATCATAGAAATCGGCACGCAGCGTGATGATGACACGCACACGGGTACGCGGTTCGGTGACTGCCGCCACCAGCAGAGCGAGAAAGTGTGTCCGCTCTGCCTCGTCGCTCACAAGCGTGAACACTTCTTCAAATTGGTCAATGACCAGCACCAATTCGGTGCCGTCATTCGGCAGAATCAGGTTTGCCGCGCGGACTAATCCCCGTGAGTCGCGTTTCAACTGCTCATTCAGGTTGCTCGCCTGATTCGCGGCAACTCGCGTGAGCGCGACTTCCAGTTCATCAAGCGGATGCGCCCCCGATACCATTTCGACGACGAACCAGTGTTCGGATCCCGGCAGATCGCCACGCCACAGCGCCGGAATCAGCCCCGCTTTGACAAGACTCGATTTGCCGCTCCCGCTAGGGCCCACTACTGCGAGAAAACGACCATACTCGCGCTGCTCGCTTAGACGCTTGATGAGTAAAGCTGTTAGTTTTTCGCGCCCAAAGAAATCTTGGTTGTCGGCTGACTGAAACGGCAGCAGCCCCTTATATGGATTGGAGGGGTGAAACTCATCGGTTTTCAAGATAATCGTTGCCGGTTCTTCGCCGGATTTGGTGATCAAGTTGAGTTCGCGCGCGCGGACAATCGCCTGAACACGACTGCGAACACCCAACTTGCTGTAAATTTGGTTGACGTGCCATTTGACCGTGCCAACCGTCAGGGTGAACTTCTGTGCAATCTCTTTGTTCGCCAGCCCGGCGATAATCAACGCGAGAATCTCTTGTTCCCGCAGCGTTAGCACCTCAACGGGCGATGATGGCGAACGCTGGAGTCCGACAGCTTCGCGGAAATCGGCGGCGAATTCTAGAACATCTGCATAACGGTGCGCTGGGTTTTTCGCCGTTGCTTTTTGGATCACCTGATTCACGCCTGCTTCAATGTCTATATTCAGCGTCGTAATCTCTGGCAGTGGGTCATGAATGTGTTTATACAGCCGCTCGACTGAGGAGACCTCTTGAAATGGGTGCTGCCCTGTGATTAGTTCGTAGAGGGTCACGCCTAAGCTGTAAATATCGGTGCGCGGTGTGACGGGTTCGCTGCGCGCCTGTTCCGGTGAAATGTAGTCCATTGAGCCGAGAATCACATTGGACTCGGTCTGACTACTCGGCAAGTTCAGGTCTTTAGCGATACCGAAATCGGTGAGGTAGGCGTTTCCGTCCTCATCCAAAAGGATATTGCCCGGTTTGATGTCGCGGTGGATCACGTTAGCGCGATGAGCGAATGCCAGTGCTTCCGCAAGCTGATCGAGGAGCTGTACCGCCGCACGTGGTTCAAATGCGCCTTTGTCCAGCGCATCGCGCAGACTGCCGCCCCGTAGCCAGCGCATGACGAGGTAAGCGCCGTCAGGATCACGCCAGTAGTCATACAGCGGCACAATGTGAGGATGTTCCAACCGCGCAATCAACTGCGCTTCGCTTTCAAACCGCCGGATGAAGTCGGGCTGATTGGCGCGCTCAGGGAGAATGACTTTGATCGCCACTTCACGCCCAATCGTCGTCTGGTATGCCTTGTAGACTGCGCCGAACCCCCCGGTGCCGATCCGTTCGCGCAGTTCATACCCCTTGATCTGTTTCAATGGTGCGCTCATCCTATCCCCCGGTTACTATAATAGCCTAGTATAAAGTCACTAGGCAGAGACCTAGCACCTCTCTGCCCATTCAACTTGGAGTGCTAGATTAGTTCGATTGGGCGGGGAATGCGCCGAGTTGCGTGAAGAAACTCAACAGGTCGAACATTGCCCATTCTTCGACGATGCGCCCTTCGACATCAAAATGGTGAAAGGTTTGCACCACAACCGTGATTGGCTGACCATTGGCAGGCAGCACTCCCATCGGTGATGCGAAGTCTGCCCCATCGAATGTGCCGGTGATCAAGGTACGGGTCGCGGCATCCTCGCCTTCGACAATGACCGCATCGCGGGTCAGACTGAAGTCGCTCAACGAAGCGCGCAGTGCCTGCATGAACGCGATGAATCCGTCGCGATCCAGATCCCCTACGGGGGAATGAACGACGTAAGCTTCAGATACCAGTTCAGTCAAAAGATCGAAATTACCCGTCGCTAGCGCTTCACCAGCGCGGTCGAGCAGGTCACGGTGAGCTTGTTCTTGGGGGGTGGCGTTTGGGGTAGCTTCCTGTGCAGCGGCAAACGACACTGCCAGCAAGAAGATCACGCACAACATCGAGAACCAGATCAATCGGGATGCTTTCATGGCAAATACTCCGTGAGAATGCTTGAACCAACGAACATTTTCAGCATAAGCGGAGTTTTTGCCGGGTTCAACCCAACCCTATCCTTTCCCTATCCCCCTGTTCCTCGCACAACCGCCGGCGCGGCGACTCTACAGCACGTGATCCCTTCCTCTCAAACACCGGCAGGTAGTTCGGTGGTCACGTCCCGCAGGGATGGGGGCAGCGTACTACCTGCCTAAAAAGCCTCCCCTACAACCGCAATCGACAAAGCGCCGACCTCACCGGGTCGGCTTTTTCGTTTGACAGGCTCCTTCCCTGCGCTGTTCCCGCGTGCTTGAGCGGTTGCGCTCAACGTGCTGGCAGATTCCAGCTTGAGAGGGAGTGTTCACCATGACATCTGAATTCCGCAGCAAGATTCGCCCGTATCCGCGTGTCGCCGTTTACCCGACCAGTTGGGCAGGCGATCTGACGTTTCAGCAGATTTACGACGATCTCGCTCATTACGCTTCGAACGTGATGAAGAACTTCGGCGTGTTCGAGGACGAACTGCCCGACTGCTTGCAAATCGGCTTTATGGCGCTGTGGGAAACGCTGGTTGAGCAGCGTGATTTCCTCGCGGAGAAAACACGCAAGCAGACCGTGTTCTTTATCTTGGCGCGCTGCAAGATTTCGACGATCCGCTATCAGGCGAACCAATATGACAGCCTCGATGCGCTGATCAAGAGTGACCGCCGTGACACCGCCGACGAGAACGTGATCGACGGTTTGCAGCACCAGCAGGGTGAGCGGTGGGCAGGTTGGGCGACGGAAATTGATATGCGGATCGACATCGAGGGGATCATGCATAAGCTGGCAAACAAGTACATGTCGTCAACAAAACACCTCGTCGCGCTGTACTACCATACGACCCAAGTCGGCAAAGAAGCCGCTGCCAATATCGTCACGACTGATGTCTGGCGCTGGTACCAGCGCTATGGACTGTATGTACAGCAGGAACTCCAGTACGAGTTTGCAGAAGTGTTCCTCGAAGATCACACGTACCCGCCGCCGGGGCTGTTCGAGCAACCGGTTGAGCATCCCAATCACGGGCGCTTCACCTCGCCGTATCACTGGCGCGAGCAGTACAAGCACGGGAATACTGCACCTGCCGAAGCGCTGTTGGAGCAGTACCGGCACACGAAATGTGTTTCGGTTGCACTGCGGGCGCAGTTGGAAGGGAAAACGTACCGGCAGGCGGCAATCGACAATGGATATAGTCCGGCATCATTCCCGAAATACATGAAACGGGCGGCGCGGCTACTCAGGGATGCTTATGCAGCGTGAGCAGCGGGATCGTCTTGGCTGGGGACGTTAACTCCCAGCCTGTACTGTATCGTTTTTATCATTCGCGTCATCAGGGTTTTTTTCTGGCCAGATTCCATATTTTCGTTCCGCAATTGCACCGAACACTCTCAGGGTTTATCCTACGGTCAACATGTAGAGTCCCGTTGCACTGTGGGCAAGAGTAGTGCGCGTTCAATTGCATAAATGCTTGCACAATAGTACGGAATTCATTTACATGTAAATTTGTCCAAGGATTGTAATGCACTGTGGCGTTCACGACCCAATCTTCCTCGGAGATTCGCTGCCGTAGCTCCTTGAATTGTGTTTCTTCCGCTTCAAAATCCGAAACTAACTTGTCGTTCCCATACGATTTAGCCGCTTTTTTTGCTTCCTCTAGCCATCTTAGCCATTTTGCATTGGCAGCAGGCATAAAATCGCCCAAGGTGTATGTTCCAGCACTTTGAAACACTACCGATGCTGCAAGATAGTCACACGCATCACGAAAAAAAGCTTCCGCCCACCTTCTAAGCTTTGCCGACGCTGCAGGCACATCATTACAAGTTAGATCAGACTCAATTTGCACCCAGACATCGTGTTCATAATCTGAGGATGGTCCTGTGAGAATATCCCAACTATGAAAGTGAATTATGTCTGATGACTGAACGACTCCCATAGACTTCAAATATCGCGCCCACACCTCATCGTGAGTTGCAATAATGATAGATGTTACGCAGTTGAGGGAAGGCAGAATCTGGGATGCGCCAGGTAGAGCCGAACCGCGTCGCGCAGGATGCCCAGTTTGGCCTCGAAAATCGACACGTGCTCGTGCCAGCGATGCCATTCCAGACGGACATATGCCCGCAAGGCCAAGCCGATGTGGTTGCGTTGCGACCGTTCCAGGCGAAATTGCCCCCGCTCAATGCCAGTGAACTGCTTCAGGGCTCGATGATAGGTCTCGACCAGCCAAGCACGGTTTGCCAACACGCTGCGCCCCGCCTCGGTCATGTCCAGGCGACTGGTCGCCCAATGCTCCGCGCTGCCGTCTGGGGCAACCGTCCGAAACACTTTAATCATCCCATAGCCACGCAAATGCACCGCCATCCCGCTCACGGGAATAGCCAGGTCACTGACTGCCTGCGGCTGATGCGCCTGCACACTCACCTGTCGATTGCTTTTCAGCCGCGTCAACCAGTCCCAGCCACACTCACACACCAATTTCAAGTTTTCCAGACTGCTGTACCACCCATCAAACGCTACGACCGAGGGGGTAAAGCCACGCGCTTTGGCCGTCTCGAGCATCGTGCGGAAATGGTCGTTCTTGGTCAACCCATCGTCCGCTTTGTGATACAGCCGAAAGTCACACGGCAGCACCGCATCCCCGTCCGTCCACACCAAACTAATGAGGTTAATCCCTTGCACGACCGCGTGCTGTTTGCCCGACCAATGGCGCGTCACTAGGCTCATCTGGCTGGCATACGGTTTGTCCAACGTCGTATCATCGATCACCAACATGCCTGTTGTCGGGCTGATACATGGCTCGACTTCTGCCCACAACGCCTCACTGTCAGGGGGCAAGCGCTGTAGCAGCCGTGTGTAGGCGTCGTGTGCCGGGCGTTGCTCACCCTCTGGATGGCTGCGTGCTGCTTCGACGGTGCTAAAGACCCGCTGGGCAGCCACCAGAAAGTTGATGTAATCTTGGTCAGTGCATTTGGGTGGGTTCATGCCCCCATTTTAGCCCCTTTCCCAACTGCGTAACATCTAAATGAATTGCCTGTCCCGAAATTGGTCTTTCAATACCCGACAGAGATCTTTTCGGTGCCCAGAATCTACAGACATAACTATATCATCTAGAAGTGTTATATCGAACTTCCCCTTAGTGAGGCGTTCTGCAAGAGCTAGAAACAGGCATATTCCCATACTGTCCTGATGCCCTTCACTATGTAGTGCATGCGGTGGATGCATCCCTCGCCCGTGAAAATCAACTTTGAAATTTAAGCCGGCATCATCAGGCTCAAGCATAGAGGCAAATGATGCTTCATCAGTACCATGCAGCTGACGATAGAGATCTTCAAACCGTTGGCGTATTTCTAGGTACAGATTTCCGAGGATTTTGTCACGTGCTTCTAGGAAAGCACTATGCAATGCCTGTGCATGATGTATTGCAGTTTCGGCAATTCTGTATTTGCCTGTCTCGATATTCCAAGTGCTGAGCAACGTTTCAATCTGAGTGAGACGATCATACGCCGTCTGTTCAGGGCTTGTTTGCGGAAAGGCGGATGAAATCACCCCCGAAAAGTCGACAAGAACCGTATCCAAGTTGGATGGTGAGAATAGTATCGTCACTTGATCGTCTATGTGCAGGTAGTTTTGGATAGGCTGATGTAGACTTTGCTTCAGTGCCTCTAGTTGTTTTTGCCAACCGCCTAAGCTTGAGATTGTAGAAGAGGCACCAATCTGGACTGCAACTGCAAGCACCCTACCTAAACTGGGCAGTACAAAATCGATTACTTCTGCGATTTCTAGGACGGCTTTTTCGACTTGTTTTTTGAGCCGAGACGCTTCCTGAGCAGATGCCAGCCTAGTTTCGAGTTTCCTTCGAAGTTCACCGGCTGGAAATGCAGTTTGGCAGAGTGGACACATGCCTGTGTCGTCCAGCAATTTCAAGCCTTGATCTACTAAATCCTGATGTGCCAATTCATGGAGCAGCTTAGGTTCAGCACTAATCGTCCCTATTGTTGACCGCAGCAATTGATCAGATGCTGCGAGTCTGGTTCCCAATTCGTCAGAAGTAACACGACGCAAATTGCTTATATCTGCATCAATAGTTGTCGGATTAACGAAATTGCCAGACTGAGATCGCAGTGTAAACGACATGTCGCGGCGTACGTCTTGTGGGGTGAGTTTTTCAATAGGCGCTTCGCCAAGAACGCGACGTTGTTTGTTGATGAACTCAAGAATGTTATTGTCATTCCACTCAAGTGATTCCAGCAAGGCACCAATCTGCCCCCGAATAGCTTGATAACTAACCAGTGCTTTGTCGAACTCTTTGTCGAGACTATTTTTGACTTTTACAAGAGATGATCTGACATCTTCAAGATTTGATAATCCTAGGAGGGCTTGGATCTTTTCTGCCCGATCTTTTGGTTGTTCAGTAATGTACTGAAGAATCCGTTGCCTTGTTAGGATATGCTGCCCGTTAGAGGCAGAACGAAGCAGATCGTTCATTGCGTCCAGATCGTAGCCTCGGCAACCCAGCTCACTGCTATTGCTTATAGAACGCTGAAGTTCCACGATAGTGCCGTCATGGAGTTGTATTCGCCCACTGACAACAGAGTTTTCGAGATTATTGGCAGCATTCAGGTTTACACCATGTTCTTGGAGTGTTATCCCGCCTGTGCCACGTCCAACCAGGCGACTGATCCGTCCTGTAAACAAAAAGTCAATTGCGTCCAAAACAGAACTTTTCCCCGATCCGTTTGGCCCGCAAATGACTAAATTGCGCCCATCAGGCTTCAAAGTGAGATCAGGAATGCCACGAATGTTTCTGATCGAAAGCTCAAGCAGTCTCATTAGGGTTTCTCGATGCGGCTTTCTGGATCAAGGATTGAATGTCGATTGCCTTTGTCAGTTTTCCTGAATCAAATGCGATCTTTAGTTCCTGAAGCAATTCCACATCAAAATCGGTATGGGTACTGAGCTGGGCGAAGGTTTCCTCGATGATATCATCGAGCAGGGTTCTCTCTGCAACAGGTGATTTCTTCTTTGCCATAGTCTAGTTCGTGCTTTGTAGTAGGAATAAATTAATGGCCAGCCATACTACTCATTATACTCATCTCGACAAAGCAACAATCCAGATTGTGTTAAGATGTGTGGGTAGGGATTTTCCGAAGCATAGATGATCTTAGTAGAAACATAAGTTTCTAGCCAATGTGTCTGCGCTAGGGGAACAATCAACTCGAAGTTTTGACGTTGACTTCAAACGCGCTTTGTGAGCGATAGAAGCACACATCGAACTCAAGAAAGAAGTTCATCTGCCCGAAAATCACCGGAGCATTTTCAGCTTGTGTCCAGGCGAAAACCAACCGTACATCCGCATCTCCCGTGATCTGTGGGTGTGATGCCATAACCATCAGCGCCCGTGCTTCAAACTGACCCAAGCTGCCGACCAGCGACACTGGAACGGTCTGATCCTCCCATACAGCGCCAAGCGCCAAGCCGACGCGATACGGCAGCACGCTGACCGCCGCGCCCGTATCCAGCAGTCCCGTCACCTCGACCGACCGATCACCTAGCGACAGAAGCATGGGCAAGCGCGGCATCAGGCTTGTGGGCAGGTTGTTTGCTGCTACATAAGGAAAACGAGCCACTATTGATCCGCTTTCTTGGAGGCTTCGAGGAATTCCGAGAGAACCTGCGCAGCAGCTTCATTGCCATAGGGCGTGAGCAGTTCATACGTCGCGCCGGGCATGAGCAGAGTGTCTTCTTCGACCGCTAATTCGGTGACCAAGACCTGCATGGCACGCAGTTTGTCCGCACGATTGAGCTTTCGTAGCTCATGGATGAGATTCTCTGACAGCATGTTTCGCATCCCAACTTACCTATCCGTCAGTTGATCCTATTTTACTCGAAAAAGTGCGCCCCTCGCAGACCAAGCCCAGATTTCCGAGTACACCTTATTAGTTGACACCATGCTTTCGGGATACACTACAAAGTGTGCGCTAGTAAGAGTCTCACTTTTGAAAAACCATCCTGACCTATCGTGAACGATGCACTGGATTGACCTGTGGAAGATGCGGCAGCAATAGAATTGTTTTTGAAAGATGTTGCCCAGCTTGAGCCGATCAAGGGGCGTGAAGAATACCTACCGCTCACACGGCGGATTGAGCGCGGTCGCGTGCTGATGAGCCTTGCGGCGAAAAGTTTTGAGCTAACCTTTCCGCGCGTGCAGGGTACGCTTCGAAAGACAATCAGCAAGTTCAACGAGCTGTGTCAAGCAGACGGCAAACCTACGCTGATGCCGGGTGAATTCGTCAAGCAGGTTGAAGAATACCTCGACAATCCGCAGATTCTCACCCCGTTGGCACTCGCTCAATGTATTGGGCACCCCGTCAATGGGGACAAAGAATCGCACAAACAGCACGAGCGTTTGGGTTGGCGCTGTTTCTATTTGCTGGCGCTGTTCCCGGCGGAAGTACGTGCAAACGCGCTGATCTGCCAACCGAATGATGCGATCCTCAAACATTTTCGGTTGGTTGCCCACGAGCGCAAGGAATCGCGAAGTCGATTGATCGAAGGGACGCTACGCTACCTGCTGCGCATTGCGACTTCGTACATGGGACGCGGTTTGCCTTATCTTGACCTCGTTCAGGAAGGGTATTTCGGGCTTCAACACGCCGCTGATCGATTTATCGAACGGGAAGGCGCACATTTTCAGCAGTATGCAGGGCAGTGGATTCAGCAGCGAATGATGCGCGCAGTTGCCGACAAGGGGCGGCTTATTCGTGTTCCCACTCATTTCAGCGAAAAGATCACGCAGTTACAACGTCTTGAACGTGAATACGAAAATGACCTCGTCTTGAATCCCTATGCCCGCGATCAGGAAATCATCGAGCGATTGGGATTATCGACCGAGGATGAGATCGAGACCAAACCGGGCAAAGCAGCGGTCAAGCTCAAACGCCTGCGTGATGCTGATCCCCGCCATTATTCGATTGACCTGAATGCGCTTGCCGAACTCGTGGTCGATGAGACAAGCTTTGAGGAACAAATCGAGCTTGACATGCTCAATCAAGCGATAAACGAGTGGCTTGAGCGATTTCCCGAACGTGAGCGGGAAATCGTGCGTTTGCGGACGGGCTTAGCCGACGGTGAAGAGAAAACGCTTGAGGAAATCGGACAGCTTTACGGCTTGACCCGTGAGCGTATCCGCCAAATTGAAGCCAAAGTTCATCGTCGGATGGAACAGCAGCAGTCAAAATATGCTTTCAATGGCGCATCACCGGAAACCAATCACCGAGTCGAAACGGCGATCAATGATCTTCGATGCCCCCTGATTGGCGTACTTGATGATTTAGATATGCGTGAAGCGCTGCGACCGGATACGATCCAGAAAGAACGTCGCTGGATTGAGCAGCGCGTCGAAAAACGAATTATGCGTGGAAAACGAAGCATGACGGGTAAACGAGGACTATCGAACCGCGCCAGCTTGTTTGGGCAAATATTGAGCGAAGCGGGGCAGCCGATGTACTACAACGAGATTCATCAGCGAGCGTTGGCACTTCTTCCACCGCAGCAGCAGATCACCAAAGAGGTCGCTTATGCAACGCTGTTCTACAGTGACCGTTTTCGCCTGTTAGGTGGAGGCGTGTTTTCGCTTGCCTCGTGGCAGAACACCATGCAACAGACCTCGAACGGGCATGTTCTTGCTTATTGTCCACCGCCGCTGATGCCTGCCAATGCCCATCCCCGCGCATTTCTGGAGTCGATTCTGGTGGCGCGCCAGCTCATTCAAGGTCAACCAAAGATCACGGTGATGAAATTCTACGAGGAAATGCTCAAGAAAGCCGGGCGCGACCGTAGTAATCCACAGGATGCGTTTGATGCATGGTATGCAGCGGGCTTGCACGAGCATATTCAGTTCAAGACTCAGGCACGGGAAACGATGCGGTTGAGCATTCCGGCTGACTGGAAGCTGGCGGAAGTGCGCGTTCACTGTTTGAACCATCTGTGCCGACGGATTCTGAAAATGCCGGAGCTGTTGGCGGCGCTGGATCGATTAGCGAATGTTGAAGTCTCCATACTGCAAAAACTGTTGTTTGGCAGTGAAAGCGCCGGGTTTGACGTACCCCTGCGCTTGAACATGCTTGCCGCCTTTGAAGCGGTGCGCGCGGACGGGAGCAACTGGCGCATCACCGATGTGGGGCGGGCGGCGCTGCAAGCGAACCCGCCGCAAGAACTCCCCGATTTCAGCGTGATCGAGACGTTGGAGCCGGACGAACCGGAAACCGATGATTGGGACGACCACCTAAAGATTTTCACTCTGTAAGCGATTACGAAAGAGTGTAAATTCGGGAGTATAAGCGTTCCATTTTTGAAACAATAATGCCATTGATACGGGAGTCTTTGCTATATTAATGGACATGGTGCTGCCGAATTTGGCTCACCTTCAAGCCCATCGGATAATTATCTTGGAACATGAACTCCGGTTTGTCGCTTCGATGACCGTTTGTCCAAGCGACATCAAGAAAATCCTTCGTCACGTCGAGATGGCGCAAGCTTCGATTGATCCGCTTCAAAACATCCTGATTACACCGATGTTTGTTGAGCGCGGTTCAGTTGAACTCGCACGCCAGATGGCTGAGAGCGGTCGTCACGTGATGTTTGATAGTGGCGGCTACTACGTACAGCTTGGCAGACTGCGCTACGAAGAGCTTTATATGCCATTGCTCAACGCTTACCGCGAGAATCGTTGGGCATCTGTATATACACTTCCCGATCACGTTCCTACTTCACAAGATACCCCTGATATAGTCGCTCGCAAAGTGCAAGATACCATTCGCTTTAGCACCCTATTTTTTGAAGAAATGCCCGATGACTTGAAGTCTCGTGCTATGCCTGTCGTGCAAGGTCACACCTATCAACAAGTAGAAGCTTGTTTGCGGGCGTATCTCGATCTGGGCGTGCGTCAGATTGGTTTTGGCAGCTTCGGTACTCAAGGCGAAAAGAATCAGGTCAATATCGTGACGCAAAATTCACTGGAATTGGCGCGACACGTTATCAAGGTAGCTCACGCGAATGGCGTAAAGGTGCATCTGTTCGGGCTAGGTGCGCCGCCCTACGTAGCCATGCTCAAGGGCATTAAAGCGGACTCGTTCGACTCTGGTTCGTGGCAAGTCGCCGCAGGACACGGAATGGTCTCACTTCCCTTTATGCGGTTCTATAACATCTCACATCGGAATGAAATGTCGGAATTCCAGCGCGGAATTCTTCCAGGTGAATTCGAACAACTCAAGGTTGTGACCGGACACCGCTGTGCTTTGTGCGACGATCTACGGTCGCTCCAAGAAAAGAAGATGTACCGAGCTATACACAACCTGATTGTAATGACGGAAACGGTTGAGATCGCAAACCGCGGCGAACTTGACCGTATTGAATCTATTTATGCTCTAGGTTCGGTGAAGTATCGTACAGAGTTTAAGACATGGCTTCAGACAAATTAGCAATACATGTTTTTCCAGATGCGAATCCCTCCAATACCACGGCAATGATCAAGCTGTTGAGTAGTGATAGCTCGCTACGCTTCTCAATGTCGAAAGATTTGGTGGAGTATTTGAAAGCAGAAGGAATTAGCGCAAGCGATTTCCTGCAAAATACTTCGACCCATATGGGGGTGTTAGAGAAGTCAGAAGGGGAATTCCGTCTATCAGAACTTGGAAACGCACTTGCGCGAATACGTGAAGATGTACGCGGCGATTTGTTTCATCTCTTGCTTTACTCTGGATGGGATGCGAATGACCCAACGACCTTTCTTCAGTCTTGGGGCTATAGAACATGCTGCAACCGTTACTGGACAGAAGGCGAAGTACAGTTAACATCCGTGTATCTTGACCGACAAGTCGAAGAAACAATCGCCGAAGCACGCGAAACCTTCACTACGCTAAATATTCCTGAATTTGACGAAGTTTCATTTAGCAGAAGAAGTCTGACAGGGGTACACAAATGGTTACTTGGGCTTCAACCCCAAGTTCTGTTTCCAAATGTTGATGATGCCAAAGATCGCACATTCCGCCGCCGCGATTTCTGCCCGCCAGAACTGGTGGTTTTGGCGCTGGCGTGGGTGCTGCGCGACGAAACGAGCGTAACCGGGGTGGAGATTCTGCTCACCCGCGAAAAACGCGAGGCTCTGTGTAAGGCGTGTCTGCTCTCGCCCGAAGCGCTGGATCGCGTTCTCGACTGGGCGATTCCAACCTTCCCGTCGTTGATCTCACCGGGGACACGCGCAGGCGCTTATGGTCGGTTCGTGCGCCTGCACAAAATCCCAACGGTGGAGGATGTGATCCGATGAGCGATTGGCTGCGTTTGGTGAACGAAATGAAGCGACGCGCACCGCAGGAGTATTTCACGCCAACGCAGCGCGCCGCCTATGATGTGCTGGTCGAACGCTTGCAGTTCCCCACCCAGCGCCTCAACCTGTACGGTGCTCCCGGCACAGGCAAAACTTATCTCGCGTGGGGATTAGCGCGCGCCCTCGAAGCGGTACATGTGCCGGTTGCTTCTCGATTGCGCGAATTCGATGGTCAGCCCATGCCGATCCTCATCCTCGACAACGCGCCGACCTATGAAGATGAGGAACGCGCTTTGCTGGCGGATGCCGCGCTGATGGATGCCGGGAGCGTCGTATTCATCACCCAGAAGCCCACTGCGCTTAAGATGCGCCAAATTCAGCTTGATTTGCCAACCCCTGACGATCTCCGTCAGATCGCACGTACCTTCGGGCGTTTGGGCTTCTACGAAGTCAGCACGCCGCCACCCTCGCCTAACCTCTGGCAGCTTCTCCAGTGTTATGTCTAAGGAACCTTTATGAGCATCGCAGGACTGGATTTTATCCTCAACAAAGAAGAAGTCGTCCCCACCTTTACCGCCGCCGATCTGCTGCGTGATTCCGAGCGCGTTGAGCAGAAATACAAGCGGCATGTCAACACGTATGTCCCGATCAACCGCGCCGCCGAAGGGCGCGAAGGCGCGATGAGCGTCGAAGACTTTGAGCGCAAACTGATCAAGGCGGTCAAGGATGCACGTGCGCCGGGCGGGTATATCACTGCCGAATACGGCTACGGCAAGACTAGCACTGCTCTGTATCTGTGGCAGCGCGCCGAACAAGCGAATCTGCTGGTAGTGCCGCCCTTCAAATTGATTCAGCTAATGGACTTGCTCACGGCGATCTATGGGTGGATTCGCTATCGCGTCAGCGTGCGTGCGCCGCAGCTCGTCTCCGAACTGGATGCGCTGCATGATCAGGTGAGCGGTCGCAGCATCGAACGCGAAGCTGAAGCGAACAACGTCAGCCCCGCCGTGCTGCGCAGTTGGATGGAACAGGGGCGCTTCATCCTCGAATTACAGGCAAGCGAATATATCGCCTTTTTCGAGCGCGCCACCGACATCGCTATCCGCGCTGGTTACGATGGTTTGCTCGTTCTGTGCGACGAAATCCAGCTTTACATCGAACCGCGTATGAAACGCGAAACTGAGCCAATTACACCGCTGTTCACGCTGGTCGATGGACTGGCGACACGCGGTGGTTATCTCAAGTTCGGTCTGGTGTTGGTCATCCCGCTGAAGGAAGTTGGCGTGATCCGAGAAATGCGCGACGACCTGCTGCACCGGATGCGGAATTTCAGCCTCGACCTGACGACGATCTACGACAACAGCTTCGCTGAAAACCTCTGGCGTTTGCTGGCGAAGGAGTTCGATTTCCGCGATGTGGAAGATTCGGTCGTCGCGCCGTACACACTGCGCGCGCTTGGCGAGATTGCCGCCCGGCAGGAACTTTCGAACGGACCGCGCACGGTCATCAATGCTTTCCGCCGCATGGTGGAACGCTACAAGTCACAGTACCAAGCCGAACCCTACAGCCCAATTGACCTGATCGACGACTTCATCGGCGGTGCAATTCCGTTTGCGGGCAACGATCAAATCCCAAATATCACCCGCCGCGCGCTCCAGCATCAGATCGTCCGCAACGATCCCGACCGCTACGAACCCGCAATCAAGCTGGCAGCCGCCTACCCGACCAACGGCGTATCGATTGATGTGCAGCGTCAGTTCCCCGGCATGGTCGAGATTCTCGAAGAACTGCGTATGAAGGCACTCGGCGAACTGGTGATCGGCGTGGGAGATGACTCTCAACGCGGTGTGACGCTGTTTGGTCTGCATATTGGCATTCAGAAGACCGACTGGTTCGCGTCCACGATCCGCGAATTCCGCCGCGCCTATGGCGAACAGCACGCGATCACGCAGGAGCGGGCGATCAAAGTGTTTGTGCATCTGCTCAAAACCAGCATCTTCAAAGGCTGGGAAGTCGTCGATGAGCAGCCCTCGACCATGACCTCGAACCATTCGATCATCTTCCGAGGTGCGTTCTCGTCCCTGTCAGCGAGCTTCCCGTCGCGCCGCGTTCATGTTCGCATCTTCTGGGAAGACGAGGAACGCAAAGACGCGACCACCGATGGCGATCTGGCGATTGAATACTATCTCACCTTAAGCAGCGATCTCCGATCTGACCCGGAACAGCGGCGCTCGACCGCCTACGAAGCACGGATTGATTACGACTACCACACCGCAATTGTCCCGCTCAATCTGTTGTATGTCCGCCCGGAGGGGATTCCGCTCAACATTCGTCAGCAGTTACAAGACGTGTGGTCACCCTATGACCTCTCCCCATTGGTGCTAATGAACATTTACGCGCTGATGGATGAGAAACGCGCCGCCAAGTTGATCCCTGAAACGGATGATCAAATGGTGCGCGGCGCAATCCAGCCCGAGATGCTCGACACGATCCGCAAAGACCTTTTTAACGCGCAGGTGGGCGCGAAACTCGATGGCGTGTCTCAGGAACGCATTACCGAAGTCGCCATCGAGAAGATTCTCGACGCTCGCTACAAGTCGTACAAAACGATTATGGGGTCGTCGCAGTGGCAGTCTGCCCTGAAGCGCGAGTACGTCGGTGCACTTGAACGGCTCGACAATATCTACCAGAAACGCGGTGAGGTCGAAGTTGAGGGCACGAAAGAACAGATCGCGGCGCTACTGAACCGTACCGCCACCGGTCTTGATAGTTTCCGCCGCAGTTTCCCGCTTTTCATTACCGTATCAAAGGAATGGACGAGTAAAGACAGTGAAGGAGCGGTTCGCTTCCGCCTACACAAGCTCGAAGAAGACATCATTGTCTGGTTACGAGAGTCAGGGCGTATTGAGCGTGTCACCATTGGTGGATCGAAAGTCGAAGTCCGCTCATTGGAACTTGGCACTATTCTCCAAAAGGCGCGTGATTTCGGCTATCTTGATGACGAAACCAACACGTTGGTTGATATGCTCACCAAGCGTGAGGTTGTCGAGTATTCACAGCGACACATCATCCGTGAAAAACCTTCGCAGAACGTCAATCTTGATGTTGTTGCCCTTGCCTTAACCGGTTTTCAGGGTGATCTGGAAATACTCGTCAATGGCTTTGGCAACACGGGACGCCTTGCCGTCTTGAGTCAAGAATGTGAGAAGTATCAGCAAATGCTTGAGAAAGAGCGTTTGTCTGGCACTCCCGATCCAGAGCGCGTTTATCGACTGGGAAAAGCCGTTCAGGCGCGTCACCAAGAATTAGCAGGCTTTGCCGACGAGAAACTGCAAGAACTGCGCAGTCGAACGAACGCCCTCAAGCATGGTATTCGCCCGCTCAATCCGCGTCAACTCGAAATCCTCACTCAGCGCGTGAATGGCAGCGTCGAATACACCGAACAGGTGAACGTGCTGAAGAATCACCTGCTGACCTTCGCCAATACGGTCAAAGGCTTGGTTGACCGGGCAGCGGCACAGGTGGAAGAGCTTCACCGCACGACCGAACAAGAACCTGTTCAGTATGAGGCACTGTCTCGCGCGGCTGGTCGGTTCGGTGAACTGGACACCCAGATCGATACCACCAACCGCCGTCTCGATGAGTTTGACGAGTACTACAAGCATTTCCAAGACTGGCAGCGTCTCGTTGAAGTTGGTTCCGATTTGTCCGAACAGCTTCAGCAGATGGGGCATCGTACCGCCGCGCAAAGTGAAGCCTTTGCTGACCTATCCCGCAGCATTCGCGGAGAAATCAGCAGTAAAAGCAATAAGCTCGAAGCGCTGCCTCATCATGTGATGTATGGTCCGCCGCTCCGTACCATGCGCGATCAGGTCGCAGCCATCCGGCGCGCTGCCGAAGATGAATTTGTCAGTCTCCAAAATCGCTACTATCAGGCATTAACCGGACGCGGATTGTATTCGCGTGATGCGGTAGGCAGCCCGTTCAAGTACAACATTGTCAACCCAGATGAGTCGTATCACTTCCTGTACGACCGCGTGCGGAGTCTCACGCATGGACTCTGCGAACAAATCGCCCGGAAAGCACAGGAGGAGCGCCAAAGTATCCAAACCCTGCTGTATTCGCAGTCGTTCAAAGAACTTCCAGACGACGAGCGCGATCAAATTGGTGCGGTAGCAGGTGAATTGGTGGCAACAACAGAGCAGATTCAAGCCCGGGCGTTGGAATTGGACGGGTATGCAGCAGATGACCGCGTATTGCAGGATTTCCCCGCTCAGGATAGTGGACAATTCTATCTTCTGATTGTGGAGATCGGTGTTTCCCGCGAAGCGCTGCGCGACTTGTCTGCCCACTTCCGTCGTATCGATCAGCAGTTCCAGTCTGTTCGGCTGTCCCCAGAAGAAGAATTGCTGATGCACAGACTCCCGATCAATGACGAAAAGCCGGACACTTTTGTCGATCTCGTGGAGTGGCGTCAGAGTGCGGAAATGCCTGCCGATGACTTCTGGCGGGTGTTACAGGGACTTTACGACAAGCGTCGCATCCGATTAAACGTGGGCAAGGTGAGGAGCTAAACGATGGTCGCGGTGGAAGATGGCTATCAACAGCTTGAAAACAAGTTAGCTCGTACACCTGTCATTGGCGATGTGCATCCGCTGCTTCCATTAGCACTGTCAAGTTCCGTTCGCATCGTGAAATGCGGTGATGATGTGCTGTCTGAACTTGACGATATGCATGCTGCTCCGCAGTCGCCAACGCTTATCTTGCAGCCTGATTCTCGTCTCGCGGCGCGTTTTCCAACTGTTTCTCTCAAGAGTCATCCTCCGATAGATGCGATCAATCGGAACATGCATTGTCATCTGGAATATGCCCGCGAACAGCTTCTCACAACATATGGTGTCACTGCCGCGCTCACCGAGGATGTAACCGAGCGTCGATACGATATAGTGGTGTTGATGCTCGTTGATGGGCTGAGCTATGGCGATGTTATCGACTGGATCGACACTGTAATTCCCTGTTTTGTTGACGGTCCCAGCGTAACCTATCGCTTGGCTGATGATCAAAAAACGGTGCTGCCTACTGTTGGTTTTCCATCAATTGTGGGATCGCCAACTGTATTCGCTCGATTGCACGATATGGGCTACAAGAATGCTCTTGGTTACACGTATTGGGCACCGGATAGCAACGTGATTTCGGATTTTTTGTTCAAGCAGATTCCTACTCATCGCGTTGCGAACTTCGAGGCAATTCTGGCAGAACTTCGCTCCTTCACATTTAAACAGTCCACCTATATTCAGATTATGCGGGAAGGCTTGGATGGACTGGCACACAGCAAGCGTGAAATGTCGCGTGCCGAAATCGATGGCGCAATTATCGCCATTCGGCAGGACGTTGAGCGCGTGATGCAGGTCTTGAGCAAGCAGAAGCGCAGAGTTTGCCTATACTTGGTCGCAGATCACGGCATTCTGTGGAAGACGGAACACGACTGGAAGGTTCTCGATGTAGCGGGGAGCAGACCTCGCTACTCAACCGCTCGCCCGGACGAGGCTGCTTGCGCTCGCACAGTGAGATATGAGCGAAGCGGTCAAGTTTACTATTCATACACCTATCCATACTTGGGAAGTCGTATCAAGGCGGACGACAGCGGCGTTCATGGCGGCTTATCCTATCAAGAATCGATTGTTCCTTTTGCGAAATTCGAGGTGAGATAACCTTGGAACTCATGCTTGGGCGGGACATCGCCACACAGAAAAATACCTACTTGGATGCGACCGGGTCGCGCGCTGTTTTGGTCTGCGGAAAACGCGGAAGCGGAAAATCTTATACGCTGGGAGTCGTCATCGAGGAACTTATCAGCGTCGGCGCTCAAGAGGTGATTCCGATCATCATTGATCCGATGGGAATCTACCACACAATGGTGCTGCGTAACGATAAGCAGAGCAGTGAACTCTATAATTGGGGTCTGACTGCACAAGGCTTCAACGTGCGATTGCTGGTGCCCGGTATCCCCGAAGAGCTTTATGATCCAGACATCCTCATCGAGCTTCAACGGCGAGGAGTCGAGGTTGTCCCGCTTCGCCTCAATGCATCCGATCTTAGCCCTGATGGTTGGTGTGACTTGTTTGATGCCAACATTAATGAGCCGATGGGGATCGCGCTGTTCCGGGCGGTGCAAAACCTCGGTGAAAACCGAAACTTCTTTACAGTAGGAGCATTGATTAAAGCGGTGCAGAACGACAAGCGCGCCAAAGACACATCAAAAGAAGCGCTGCTCAATCGCTTGGAAGCTGCTGAAAATTGGCATCTCTTCAGCGAAGATGAGTATCTGCCGATGGATAACATCTTCATGCCCGGCGTAGTCAATATTGTGGATGTCAGCCGTTTGGAAAGTGGCGCTTACGGTCGCCGAAATCTGATCGTCTCAGTTATTGCCCGGAATTTGTTCCGTGCGAGATCGGATGCGCGTCTTCGGGAAGAGTTTGGTCTCGCTGGAAAGCTCCCTCGCGTATGGATGGCACTCGATGAAGCGCACCAATTTATCCCAGATTCGACACGTTCTCTCGCAAAGCCGCAGTTGATCCGATGGGCAAAAGAAGGACGGCAACCGGGGCTTTCGCTCGTCGTCGCTACTCAACAGCCATCAGCCATTGACGCGGAAGTCCTCTCACAATGCGACATCATACTTAGCCACAAATTGACCTCACGGGATGACGTGATGGCGCTCAACCGTCTCAGTCAGGACTATATGGGCGGGGAACTCCGTGCGATAATTGGTGAACTGAAAAGAACTGGGCAGGCTGTACTGGTCGATGACGAGCAAGAATCTGTTTCAATGCTCCAGATTCGTCCCCGACAGAGCCAGCACGGTGGCGGAACAAAGGCGAGTGTAGTTGACGAAGATTACGATCTCTGGAAATGAAATCGAGATCCGACATGCGATTGCAGATGAAATTGAGGCTATAAAGAGACTGTTCGACCAACACAAGAATGAGTTGGGATTTGTCATCAAATCAGCGTTGGTCAATTCCATCAAGCGGAATGAATTGGTTGTCGCCGTCGCAGACGGTGGTGAGATCGTCGGTGTTGTTCACTATCGACATCGCAAAGATGGTCAAACAACACTCTACAGCATTGTAGTAGATGGCACATACCGCCTAAAGGCAGTTGGAAAAGCGCTCCTAGACGAGCTGAAGAATGAAGCATCCGGCAAAGGACAAAAAAGCATTCTGTTGAAATGCCCGACGGAACTTGAAGCAAACAAGTTCTATGAAGCAGAGCACTTTTCACTGGTTACTACGGATGCAGGTAAGCATCGTCCACTCAACATTTGGACTCTGTCCTTACAAGAATAGTTGGCTCAACCTCAATAGCGTGATTGCTTACAAGCCAGCACGCATCTGAGAGGGTTTGACTTGCCCATTCCTTCATATTTACGCCCTGACGAAGATCACCGCTTATGGATTGATGGTTCCTTCAAAGATGGATTCATTGGCTACGGCATTCTTATCATGCCGGGCTATAAGAGGCTGTATGGTGGAGATGTGGGAGCAAGCGCATCTGACGCTGAATGGCTTGCAGCAAGAAAAGCGTTAGAAGCTGCCCCTCAAGGCGCGACGTGTGTCATCTACTGCGATTTTCTCCCTGTTGTCGAGTGGCTCAGTACCCTTGACGATTCAGAAACGGGTGGGCGACAAATCCGTGCGCAGTACATGAATGACAATGACCCACGTCATCGTGAGGCACATGATTTGGCGAACCGGGGACGGCGCGAAGCTGAGAAACAGCAGAAGTTGCGGAAACCAAAAATGGCTCATCGGTAGCCATAGTTCAGGCAATACTTTTTTCGAAGCGCGTCTACATCTCGAAAATTCAAAGTTTGCTCGTCAGACCCGGAATCTTCCAACTCTAACCTGTACGATTCCGGGGGTACACCCGACCGACATTGATAAGCTGGTTGCATCGCTCATTTCATGGAGAGTCAGATGCACCAGCTTTTGTTTTCCCTCAGCCCATTATGTGCACCGATAAACCTGCTAGATTCCCAACCAAACCGGAATCCTCCATCCGAGGACTGTACGATTCCCAACCCAAAACTGGAATCGTACAGTCGTCAGCAGATCGCACTGTGATACGGTCTAAATGCGATCAGTAGTTCATTGTGTGCGTGACGCTGAAATTTTACTTTGGCAACCTGTAAAAATGACAATGCCAAACTGGAAAATTTCAGGGGTACACGTGACCGACTTTGATACGCTGAGTTTATCCAGTCGTAATTCGGGAGGTTTGTTCTGTTGAGCAGCGAAAAACACCCAACCTCAACGCCTGAGAGCAATATCCAAGGCGGAGAACTGTCCAAGCGTGGTTTCAAACCGCTCGATTTGTCGTTGGCGTACCGCGCATTGATCGAGTCGTTTGTACGCTCCGATGATGTGCCGTTGCCGGATGAGCAAGCGAGGCAGCGTGAACCGGAGGTGTACGACAATTCGTGAGATTGTCGTACACCTTGTAGACTCATCATGAACAATTTGCATGTGTACGTCTACAGGCGTACAATCAGTTTATGATGAAGGTTGCTATGGCTGAAAACCTGATCTCACCCGTGCAAGCGGCGGAAGTAGCAGGGTGTCACAAGGATACGATTAGACGAGCCATCCATTTTGGACTGCTCAAAGCACAACGAGTTGGAACTTTTTGGGCGATTTCGCCCACCGATTTGCAAGAATGGATACAGGCAGGGATGCCTAACCATCGACGCAAATCGACGCGCAAAGTGAAGGCGGATCAGCCGCAACCAGATAAGGCTGGTCAAGAACACGATAGCTGACGAATAAAGGATGAGAATGAATGCCTGCCAAACGCAAATATCAGCCGCAAAGTGAAAGCGCAAAGCCGAGTATGCCGGGAGCGATGCCGACCGACCGGGATATTGCGGTGTACTACCGACAATCCTCGATGGCGCAGGTAGGTAACATCTCAACCGATATGCAGCAAATCGATCTGCCCAAGTATGTGCAGTCGTTTGGCTGGGACGACTCAAGGGTTATCCTCATCGACGTGACGAAGGCGTAAGCGGCGCAAAGCGCATTGACGAGCGCAAGGGTATGAGCCGCCTTTACAACCTCATCATCACGGGTGCGATTGGAACGGTCGCCGTGCAAGCCGAAGATCGCTTGTTCCGTGATGAGACACAGATTCAGGTGAATGTATTTATTGATGCCTGTGTGAAAAACGATGTTCGGGTGATCACACCCTACTTTAAGTACAACTTCGCTGACAAGC